>Ga0209826_1000461_pt1 | contig 29512 bp, 23 predicted proteins | sample GOMGulsemesocosm_5_FD_184637 | JGI IMG/M metagenome (GOLD analysis project Ga0209826, IMG submission 184637) | Methane-oxidizing microbial communities from mesocosms in the Gulf of Mexico - GOM15C Gulf of Mexico (SPAdes) (version 2) | ecosystem: Environmental > Aquatic > Marine > Cold seeps... | reverse complement strand
CAAGGCGGTTCAGCAGAAGCAGTCGCGTTTGATGTGTGTGATGCAGAGGCGAGCGAAGCGGCAGTCAAACAACTCTCTGAATCTGGGTTGATTCAAATCATTATCAATAATGCCGGCATCCATCGCGATGCGCCATTAGTGGGTATGAATAAAAAAAATTGGACTGATGTAATTGATGTCTCGTTGCATGGTTTTTACAATGTCACTCAACCGTTATTAATGCCGATGATCCAAAGCCGCTGGGGACGTATCATTAATATGTCATCGGTTGCTGGTGTGATGGGCAATCGCGGGCAATGCAATTATTCCGCAGCAAAATCCGCTTTAAATGGTGCAACAAAATCATTGGCACAAGAACTTGCCTCACGCAAAATCACCGTTAACGCTATTGCTCCTGGTATTATTCAAGGCAGCATGACGGAAAACAGTTTTGATGCTCAGGCTATTAAAAACATAGTACCTATGAAGCGTGCGGGTAAACCTGAAGAAGTAGCCGCCCTCGCTGCTTTTCTATGTTCTGATGATGCTAGCTATATCTCAGGGCAAATCATTAATATCAATGGTGCGATGGCGTAATAACTAATGATCAATTATAGAACCATTCCGGCTCCGGTAGAATTCAAAGGAATGTAACCTCTCTCCTAGGGTATACTCAACGCTTCAAGCGAACTAAGCCAAGCATCAAAGCCTTTGCATTTCAGCCTAATATCATCTAGACCAATTTCTTTCGCAATATTGGGTCCGTGAGTGGTTTTGCGGTAGGGTGTTACTGCAAGGCGCTTCGATGGCGCAGTTTCTGGAGAGTTATTAATCAATTCAGGATTGCCGCTAAACTGATCTAAAATATTTTTTGCCCAAGGTTCCCATTTATCTTCTTGAAGGACATTTGCTATGACTGACGGCGAAGAAAATAACAAACCTTCAAATTCATACATCTGAATATATGGAATTAAATTTGCTTGTAATTTTTCAGGCACGCTTTGCAAAATGCGCATCTCTAAACTACGCTTCGTTTCTCCTGCCGCCATTTTTTTGAAGCCATAAAAATCATATAAAGTGGTTACCACATCAAAACTATAAAGCAGATTTTTTAATTCATGACTGACTCTATCTACGCTAACATTACCATCCATTGATACAGGCGTAATATAGATCTTTTTTTTTGCCAGATAAGGTACCAAACTACTTTTTACAAAACGCTCTTCAGTTACTCCTTCAACAGAAATACCAAGCCTTACCATTCTGGGCGACCTCCAATAAGATTCTTATTCCATATATCTCCCACACCATACTCTTCTAACCAATGCGCTAATTTTTCTTTATTAGGTCGACTAAACTGAGATACCCCCTTTGTCTGATCTACAACAATAAAGTCTTCTGGCTCAAATAGATTTGCAAAAGAAATTGATTGAGTAGAGCAAATGACCTGATTTTCTTTTGCTGTAATTTTAATGATTTCAGCAAGTACATTCAATGCCGCTGGATGCAAACCTAACTCTGGCTCATCCAATACTATAGTATTAGGCCGCAACCCTTTAGGTTGAAGGAAGAGCGTTGCTAAACAAATAAAGCGAGCGGTACCATCAGAAAGCTGATTAGCTGAAAAAGTCTCATCATGCTCGCGATGCAGCCATTTTAATAGAATTTTTTCATCTCCTTTATCGCCGCGAGGTTCCAGCGAGAAATCGTGAAAAAAAGGAGCGACGGTTTGAATGGCAGAAACAATATCCTGATAATTTTTAGGGTATTCTTGTTGCAGCCGATACAGAAAAGGCGCTAAATTTTTTGCATCTTTATATAAAAAATCAGATGCATTCAAATCATTCGCCATCTTAAATCCAGCACTCGCACTGGTATCATGAAAATGATAAACACGACAACCCTGCATATATCCTTGAGTATAACGACGAACATAATCACTTTGAACTTGAGATCCTGGAAGTAAGCCACTTTCGCCTAACTTTCCTTTTATCTCCCAGAGTTGCTCAGATCCCACATAGGTACAGAATTCTTGTTTAAAAATTAAAGAATCATCATTTACACCATGCGCAAAAATGACATGATACGTGTTATCTCCTACATCTAAGTCAATACTAATCTTTGCTGTATGTTTTGTTCCAAAATGAAAAAAAGCATTGGCAAACCCTTGCTGCTCAACATAAGCTTTTAACTTACCTTGTGAGAGCTGACTTAAAAAAGTAAATAATGAAATAAAATTTGATTTACCTGCCCCATTTGCACCGATCAGGATATTAACCTCTCCCAGTTCCAAATCGAGTGCTTTAATGGACTTGAAGCCTTTAACCTTTACATGTTTAAGGTGAGGCGTTTTATGTTCATTATCGGTCATATATATTTATAACTTACCCATCAGGAGAGCTTGAGCCAGCTCAATTATATTAAATGTATTGCATTAATTAGTATACCATCCCCCAACTACAACCTAACACAACAGCTCAAAAACTCCCCTTAAATACCTAGAGCGACTCTCTGGCACTCTAGGTGCATACTCCTTTAATTCAGGAGCCCACACGCAAGCTTCTGCAACAATTTCACTCGACAACTCTCGAATCAAAGCAATATTCTGTGCAAGCTGTTGCTGCAATTCGATATCACTCTGCTCTACCAGCAAATCTTTATTTAATTGCTGCAAGAATTCAATCTTGCTGTAGTTAATAAAAATATCACTTTTCTCTGCGCTTGATAAATCTGTTTCAGCCCACTGACGGAAAAAACCCTGCATTTGCAAGTTGATATGATAGATTTGCTGTAAAGATGTTGCAGCGACTTCCATAAACGCTAGATCACAGAATTTATCCCTAAAAAACAATAAGGCTGCGCCACTCCAATAGAGCGTGTAATCCCAGATGATTTTTATGCTCATCACTTTAGCATTCGCCATAATGGGATACTGATCTTCATAAACAGGGCAAAATGCTAAAAATAAAGTACGAAATAACTTTTCATATTGTTCTGTTCTAGCAGCAATATCCTCCCCCGTATATTGCTTAACAATCAAGTCACTAATAAAGCCATTATTAAGGGCAATAAAATCACTGCCGGGCGAATAAAAAGGGTCAAGAAAAACACCGGCATCGCCTGTCATTGCCCAGCCGTCAGTCGAATACATTTTTTTGCAATTATGCGAATAATGTTTCAGCGTTAGAAAGTCCTGAAACTTATCTAAGTGCTGATTAATAACCTGAGCACATTGAGGCTCGTACTTTCTCAGCCACACTTTTGCACGTTCAAAAGTGTTAATTTCTGCATACGGATGAATTTTGGCATCGGCAACAATACCGATACTGGTTGCGCCTGATGCCAAGGGAATTAGCCAAACCCAATAGCCTTTACCCAATAAATGATTGGTGCTAAGTCGCCGAGGTGCTTTAACGCGGTCTTGCCATTCGGGCTTCTGACTCCAGTTATCGATATTAATGTCATGATGAATACGAAACCAGGAGGCGTTAATATCATGATAAGCAGGTTTTGCTAGTTTTAGTTTTCGCTTCAATAAGCTCATTCGGCCAGTTGAATCAACTAACCAGCTAGTTTGCACCGACCTTTCTTCGCCATTATGCACTAGAGTGACTTGATGTTGATTTTTACCAAGAGCAATATCTTTAATTTTACAGTTATCTTGAAAATCTATACCTAACTGCAAACATCGTTCAGCTAAAGCATTTTCAAAGCGCCCTCGGTCTAATTGGTAACTTTTAGCCGCTGGAAAATCATTTGGGCCTAGTTCGATACGTTTACTTATATCTAAATTAGCACCTTGGGTATAAAAAAAACGCAGACCTAATTTGGGTAGCTCATTATCTAATTGAGGCTTTAGGCCTAAGATATTTTCAAAATAGTGACTAGCGATTTCAACTGAGGATTCACCTACTTTATGCGCAGCTTCGGGCGCGGGGTGAGCTGATTTCTCAGCGATTAAAATACGCAGCTTGGTAACTTTCTGTTTAAGCTGTATGGCTAAGGTTAGTCCAGATAAACCGCCGCCCATAATGAGAACATCATACTCTTGGTGCATTAAAACCTTCCTACTTTAAAGTACCTGAGTACGATTATTTAACAAAAATAGTACATTAGCTGACTGCAGCAGCCCACAATGCTGTTGACTTAAGCCCTCTCTTGTTGGAGAGAGTTGGGTGAGGAGAATAAAATCATGCATTTAGAACTCCCCGCCTCCCAACCTTCTCCCTTTGGAGAAGGAGCTTATTCTTAAATCAACAGCATTGACTGAAGTCCGCCCTACTCGGCTATTGAGCACATAAATCCCACAGTTCTTTTTGCTGGCTCAGGCCTAAAATTTTTTGCGCGGTTTGCACGCCAGAATAACTAACTCCATACACGCCACCGCCAGGTGTCGTCCAATGTCCTGCGAAAAAAAGCCCGTCAATCGGCGCTTTATTAGCTACCCGGTTTGCCCCCACTTGCTCTGGCGTAACATCCCATCCATAAGCTGCGCCTTTATGATTTAAGGTATAGCGTTGCATAGTTTTAGGCGACCCTGAATCTATAAATAACACATGATCTTTTAAACTTGGAATTTTTTTATCAGCAAATTCGAGCATTTTCTCTACGTATATGGGCTTTTCCTGTTCCCAGTTACCTGTTTGATCAAAATCAGCCAAAGTAGTCAGCACCACTAAATGTTCACCTTTTGGTGCTAAACTCGCATCAACAAGTGTAGGAACAGTAATACTCATCCACGATACATTTCCTTGTAGCGAGTTCTTATAATTAACTTCATGATCTAGTTCATTATAATAAAAGGCTTCATGATGTGCACCCGCTTGCACAACATCTAAATCCGTCGCGATATAAACCACCAAAATAGACACCGACGCTGTCATTCTTTGTAATCGAGATAAATACCGCTTAGGGAAATAGTCTTCTCCGATCAACTTTTGCACAGTCAAGCGCATATCAGCATTGGAAATAACTATATTTGCCTCGATAAACTCTCCTGAAGATAACAGCACGCCCTGCACCTGATTATCACTAACGGTAATGCGTTCGACATGACATTTAAAACGAATATCACCCCCTGCTTGCTTTAGTCCAGACACTAAAGCATCAGATAAGCCTTGAAAGCCACCTTTACAATAATAAGCGCCGTCCTCTATATAACCAATCAGCATACTTGCCCAGTAAACAAAGGACACTTTCTCAGGAGGCAAACCTAAATACGGCCATAATGCGGCAAAAATACTCTGCAATTGTGGATCTTGGATATAATCCTGCCAAACATTCGACAAGGTACACCGACGATATTTAAATAAGAGATTTAATTCAGAATTGAGATAGTTTAGGTCGGATGACGCCATGACATCATCTGCTTTAGCAATTTGCTCGGCTAATTGCAAACACAGCGTTAATAAATCACTCAGACCTTGGCGCTCATGTGGAAACAAGTCTCCGAGTTGCTTAACAAGCGCCTCTATAGAAGAAGGTAATTCGACCGATAATTCGGGTAATGAAACAAAGGCAAAAGGATTGACTTCAATAAACTCAAGCTGCTCATAGCTATCGACGGCTTGCAGTACTTTACGAATGATTTGCCCGCCGTCAAAGCCCCGCATACCGCAACCACTAGTCAGATGAACTCCGGCATCAAATGTGTATTTCTTACGCTTAAAACCATGCGCATAACCACCTGCACGATCATGCTGCTCTAACACTAAAACTTGTCGTCCTGCTTTTGCCAATAAAGCAGCAGCCGTTAAACCACCTATGCCACTACCGATAACGACAACATCCATTTTTCTAAATTCCAGTGATTTAAAAACTGTAGGGCAGTCATTAGCGGACTAAAGTCCGCCCTACGTATTTTTTAAGGTTTGCTAATTTTAAAGCTCCCCATAGACCAGCCTAGATCATAGCCTGTACCTTTTCCTGATAATGTTACAGTTCTAGCTCCTCTTGGTATCCAACGACCTTCAACTGACTTAGCAAATCCAGCATGCCCGCCTAATGCAAAAGCTCCTCCATAAATATCATCAATACTTTGTACGCCGCGAATTTTACCTTTACCATCAGTAATTTCTGACGCGCCAAACGTAAAACCACCCCCTTTTAAGCTCAAATCCACATTGGCTTTTTTGCCGCTAGGACAAGTTACAACACCAGAGCCTTTATAGGTTTTATAAAAAGCTGACCAGCCTTTCATAGTATATTTTAAATCACATTCTTCCGCTTCTGCAGTGAAAGAAAAAGACATTAAGAAAAGTGAACTTGCTAACAAGCCTAAAGCTGATTTTTTCATTATATATTCCTAGTTATATTTATATTGATCTAAAAATTACGATACAAAAACAAAGTACCCCTCAAAAAAAGCCACATACACACTGCAACTCCCACATTACTCATAAATACTAAAACTCGACACTAAACTCTCAGCTTGTTCACTCAAGCCATTAAGCCGATCTGTTAACTGCTGCTGAAATTCAGCAACCTGTTCAACCGAGGTACGCTTTGCCACAGGAATCGGCTCACCCACCACTATCTGCACTCTACTATAAGGCAAGGGTAAAAAGAAATTATCCCAGCTTTTTAAATGAATTTTTCGGCTGCAGGCATTAGCTATCGGAATAAGCGGCGCACCACTCAGTTGCGCCAATGTTACCACACCGACTTTAGCTTCTCTAGCCGGCCCTAAAGGACCATCTACTGCCGTACCGACACTGCATTTATCTTTGCTGATTGCCTGATAAATATCACGCATTGCAAGCGCCCCAGTACGATGTTCCGAGCCACGAATAACACCCACGCCCAAATTGGTTAAAACCGCATCACCTATATCCCCATCTTTAGAGGGACTGACTAGAACGCTGGTTTTGACGCCTTGGTCGCGTAGGCCAAGCAAAAAATCTATCGAAAATGTCATTTGTTGATGCCAATAACAAGGCAACATAGGATGCTGCTCTGCTATAAACACCTCCAAGTTCTCTGCGCCTATTATATTGACCTTACAGGTCTTATGTAACCATCTAATATAGCCAGTCAAAACCGCAGGTGCGAGTTTTTGCTTAAATACCCTATTTAGCCAATACTTCAAAACCCTACTCCTCTTTCTGAGAGTTTTGCTCCAGAAATGCTGCTAACTGGGCAATACTTGGATAATCGAACAAATCCGTTAAATCAACCTGATCAGGAAAAATCTGATCTAGGCGCTCATGAATTTGTGTCAAAGAAAGTGAGCTAATACCAATTTCAAACAAATCATCTTCTGGTGCGATGGTACGCTCAGGTATCACTTCCTTACAAATCAGCATTAATTGCTGCTCTATAGAACCCTCCGTACTCCCTTCGCTTGCAAGCTCTGAACTGGATAACTGCTTAATTTTCGCCAACGTATCCGTATATTTCCCTGCTATATAATGATTGGAAAGAATAAAACGCTGCACCTTACCACTGGTGGTTTTAGGGTAAGCTGAAACAGGAATCACTTCAGCGACCTCAATACCTGCATCTTTAGCCAGCACTGCACGTATAGCATTAGCAATGGCAATAAATTCATTAAGTTCGCCTTTATAAGTAACAAAAATCGCCAAAGCTTCACCGTTATTGCCTGGAATAGTACAGGCTGCGGCTTTTTGCTGACCGACCTCAGGCAAGGACTCGCATAATTGCTCTAAATCATGGGCGTGATAATTTTGCCCATTAACAATAATTAAATCTTTAAAGCGGCCTGTTAATACCAGCTGTTTTTGATAGATAAACCCTACATCTCCAGTATCTAACCAGCCTTCAGCATTAATCGTATCCGCATTTAACTGTGCATCATCATAATAGCCTTTGGTAACGTTCTCACCACGAATAAAAACATGACCTAAGGTTTGTTCTGGAAATTCTTTTCCAGACTCATCCGCAACCATCAACTGCGTCTCTGGCACTGCTGTTCCTAGCAAAACTAACTCCAAACTATCGGCATCGTCCACAGTTACTAAAGCAATATTATCGCCCAATTGCAGCTGTTGACGGTCAACAAAAATAGATTGCACTTTTGCCGTAGGTTCAGTAAATGCAGCGGCTAAAGACGCTTCAGCCAAGCCATAAACAGGAAAAATAACGGTATCGCGGAAACCAAAAGGTTTTAAAGTTTGGTTAAATTCTGCACACAAAGCGGCGGATATTTGCTCCGCGCCATTAAAAATTAAGCGTAATGACGACAAATCCAAATGCGCCTGCTTTTCTGCTTTAAAATATTTTAATATGTGTTGATAACCAAAATTAGGCGACGCGGAGACTGTTGCCCGTTTCTCACTAATTTTATCCAGCCATAAATTAGGTCGGCGCACAAACAGCTCGGGTGACATCAAATAAACATCGGTATTCAATACTAAAGGCGATAAATGAAAACCAATAATACCCATATCATGCGTCAATGGCATCCAGCTTAGGCTAACATCATCCTGAGTAGCCGCACTACCGATTAAAATGGACCGGATATTAGTCATTAAATTATGATGACTTAACACCACACCTTTTGGCTCGCCCGTTGAGCCTGATGAGAACTGAATAAAAGCAGTGTCTTGCGGGAGAATATCAGCAGGTGCAGCTTGATTTTGATCTACTTGAATTTGTTCTGCAATTAACGTTTGCTTTTCTAGCAAAGGCTTCATTTCGGCTAACTGATGCTCATCAGCATACTGTAATAAGTTTTGTAATGAACTTGCTGAAGCCCAAATAAAGGGCTTATGTAATTTTTGCGTCACCGATAAAACACGTTTATACGCGGCATTCTGGCTAGCGGCACTCAAAGGCACGGCAATAATTCCGCCCAATAAAGCCGCCCAGAAGACATCGACAAACTGCTCATTATTATCCGCAAGCAAGATCAATTCATCCCCTTGCTGCATGCCCGCTTGTTGTAATTGATATAACAAACACAAGGCACGTTGGTATAACTGTGCATAACTAACCGTCACTTCATCATTTTTACCTTTGATATAGGTAATGCTTTTATCACCCTTAGCAGCATGCTGTAAGGCTTCGGTTAGCGTGAGTGGAGAAAATGTTTCGCTCATGTCGTGTTTATCTGTAAGTTGCATGTAAAAAAATGTCTTGTTTCGGCCTTAAATTGACCAAGGGCTCCAATTCAACCGTCTGCCCTGGAACCAGTTCAAAATGTATTTTTTGAATAATGCGGCTGATATGCACCGCCATTTCTTGAATAGCCATACTATCGCCTATACAGCGTCTAGGGCCAATGGCAAAAGGCAAATACGCGCCGATATGATGATTAGCTTTATTTTCTGGGCTAAAACGTTGCGGATCAAAAACTTCAGGGTCAGCCCAAACAGCTGTATTTCGATGCATTAAATAAGGCGGAATCAAAATATCCGTCCCAGCCGGAATATCAATGCCATTATAATGATCATCAGCCAAAGCTTGACGAGTCAGTACCCAAACGGGCGGATATAAACGCATAGACTCATCTAACACTTGCTCGGTAAATTTTAGTTGCCCAACATCCGCCATACTTGGCTCAGATGTCAGCGGTATATGCTGCTGACTTTCTGCTAAAACTTGCTGCTCAATATCGGCATGTTGCGCAAGCAAATACCAAGTCCAATTTAGAACGCTCGCGGTGGTTTCATGCCCCGCAATAATCATAGTGAGAATTTCATCAATTTGCAGTTTCTCTGGCATGGCATCACCGCTACGCTTCTCCGTTGCGTTCATAACCATGGTTAACAAATCAAAGGGCTGGCGATTTTCTGCGCGACGGCGTTGCATCATATCGCTAACTAAGTGCGTCAACTGACGGAAACGCCGTGCAAATAGTAAATCTCGCGCGGAATCATCCGTCACCATAAGAAACGGGTTCTCTCCCGTTTCAGCAATAATGCGATCTAAATCTTCACTAAACAAAGCATGTAAAATAAAATCTAGCGCGGTCTGACTCATAGACTCAGTCAAATTTATCGGCTTGCCCGCCTTAATATCATCGTCCCAACTAGAGATTAACTTATCCGCACAATGCGTCATTAAGGGCAATTGCTGCGCCAGTAACTTATTACTAAAGAGCGGCTGCATCATTTTACGCTGGCGCTTCCAGAGATCACCTTCACTAACAATAATACCGCGCCCCAATAAGACATTAATTTGCTTAATGCCTACGCCTTTTTTGTAATTTTTATAATTTGTGACCAAGATATGTTTAGCCATATCTGGATCACAAACGTTATAAACCCAACCATTCTGATCAGGAAACTTAGCTTTAAAAACATTCCCCTGGACCGCCACCAAATCCGTGAGCTGTGGCAGAACCTGCTCAAGTTGATGGTAATCAATAATAATGCCTTCGCCAGGAGGCAGGCTTAATGGTTTTGAATCAGGCATCTGAGTTCACTCTGTTAATTTGCGGCTATCAACTTAATTACAAAAGTAGGCCGGAATTTAGTCCGTCATTGCTAAAAAGCGGACTAAAGTCCGCCCTACTATATTATTACTGTTTAGTGTTAAGTGCACAGCCCGTAATTCTATTAGAAAATTAGGCAAATTTTAACACAGTACAGCAAGCCTCAATAGAATTACATCCACTACTTTTGTTTGCTGATTGACAACTGTTAAAATGGCTTATGAAATTATTAATACCCCAAGCACAGATCTTTCTTCTGCTTGCCAGCCTGCTAATCCTTAGCAGTTGTGCACAGATACCCACAGGAGAATTTGTACCTTCCTATCAAGCAGAAACAGGCAAGCCTTATGCTGACGTGCTCGCTGAACTAGAAATTGCTATTTCCGAACATAATTTTAGAATTACCGGCCACAGCCGCGTAGGTAAAGTCATTCGTGATCGCGGCACAAAAGATTTCCCTGAATACGATACTTTACAGTTTTGCAATCTCACCCATGCAAAAACATTGTTGCTTATGTCGCCTCACGCGGTACGCTACATGCCGTGTAATATTGTTACTTACCAATTTCAAGGTAAAACTATAGTTCGTACGCATTTAATGCCGACTGATACTGATGATCCCGAACTCAACCGCTTTTCCGCTGACATGAATATCATGCTTAAAGCGATTGTGGATTTTGCCGTAGAATAAAATAAAGACAAGACTTTAACCTCAGAGGGCGCAGAGAGAAACACTTCCCGTCGTTTTTTCTTTTGTACTTAAATACAAGTTAACCCAACCTTCGACATACCAACATGGACCACTTTATCTGGGATTTTGATCCTGTTTTAGCTAGCTTTCAGTCTATTCGTATTCATTGGTACGGCTTAATGTTTGCTCTTGCCTTACTCAGCAACTATTTATTGATGCATTGGATTTACTGGCGTGAACTCGGTAGCACCGAAGATGTTGATCGCCTGCTTTGGTATTGCATCGGCGGCACAGTGCTTGGCGCTAGATTAGGCCATGTTATTTTTTACAATCCAGCTTATTATTTAGACAATCTAGGCAAAGTTTTTGCTATTTGGGAAGGCGGGCTCGCTAGTCATGGCGGAGTGCTCGGCGTTTTAATTGCCCTGTATATTTACCAGCGTAAAGCCAGTTTTAATTACCTGTGGATTTTAGATAGAGCAGCCATTGCCGCCTCTTTTAGCGGCAGTTTGATTCGTATTGGTAATTTTCTAAATTCAGAAATTGCAGGCACGGCAAGCGACATGCCTTGGGCTGTTATTTTCACGCGTATTGACGAAATCCCAAGACATCCTGTACAGCTCTATGAAGCACTTAGTTATGCCGGCATTTCTTTTTTTCTTTTCTATTGTTATAAGCGCAGCAAATCATTTGATTTAAATGGCCGCTTATTTGCTTGGTTTCTAATTCTTATTTTTAGCGCGCGCTTTATTCTGGAGTTTTTTAAAATCAACCTTAACAACGGCAGCAATAATTTCTTACTAGACACAGGGCAACTACTAAGCATCCCTTTTGTCTTGATCGGCTGCTATTTCCTCTATCGGTCACGCAAAAGTTTATGAGCCATTATTCAAACTTCAAAATCCGCATGGCGGTTCATGCCTTAAAACAAGGGGGAATTATCGCCTACCCCACCGAAGCCGTTTATGGCTTAGGCTGCGACCCATTAAATGAAAGTGCGGTAATGCATTTACTGAATATTAAGCAACGCCCAATTCACAAAGGGCTAATTTTGGTTGCCTCTGACTTTGCGCAATTACTGCCTTTTCTTAAACCGACAGCCAGCATGCTTAATCAAATCATGCCTAGCTGGCCAGGCCCTGTCACTTGGGTTATTCCTGCGCAAGCTTGGGTGCCAAAATATTTAAAAGGCGAGCATGACTCCTTAGCAGTGCGAGTGAGTGCACACCCACGGGTGCAACAGCTGTGCTCCACTTATGGCGGCGCAATTGTTTCCACAAGCGCCAACATTAGCAACCAAGCACCCGCCCGCTCAGCATTAGCCGTGCGCCAAAACTTAAATACCGAGAGCCTGTTAATTATTCCGGGCGCAACCCCTAAACACGCACAACCCACCGCTATTTATAATGCCTTAGATGGAAGTTGCCTACGCATTTCATAGATACCCGTCTATTTTAAATGCTCACTAATGTTACGCATTCCCTATAAAACATTAGTATCACATCCGCCTATGCATTCCCCAGCAAGAGCGGTTGAAATAATAAGGTAATATGTTGTGGGAGTGGCTTTAGCCACGATTTCATACAAGTCGCGGCTAAAGCCACTCCCACATCATGCCCTTTAAACTTTTTGTCAGCACCTAGCCTGACAGAGAATTAGCCGTGATGAATATTTTAAATATGTATTAAACATAGGTATAATCAATCGTTTTTTGCTAACGAAATGAGTGATTTTTCGCCATACCGTCAGCGTGTTATCTTTGCAGGAGCAGTTAATGACCGCATTAGTGGGTATTATCATGGGTTCAACCTCAGACTGGGAAACGATGAGTTTCGCAGCTGAAAAACTAGAACTACTCGGCATCCCTTTTGAAGTTGAGGTAGTTTCCGCTCATCGTACGCCAGATAAACTTTTTTCTTATGCTGAAAGTGCCGAAGGCAAGGGCTTAGAGGTCATTATTGCCGGTGCAGGTGGCGCAGCCCATTTACCCGGTATGGTAGCCGCAAAAACCATCATTCCTATATTAGGTGTTCCCGTGCAATCAAAAGCATTGAATGGTATGGACTCTTTATTATCTATCGCACAAATGCCGGCAGGGATTCCAGTAGGCACCTTAGCGATTGGCAAAGCAGGTGCAGCCAATGCAGCACTATTAGCAGCTGCGATTATCGCTAACAAACATAATGAATATAAAGCCCCGTTAAATGCTTTCCGCGCGGCACAAACAGAGGCTGTTTTAGCTAAATCAGACCCTCGGGAGCTTGCTTAATGGTTATTGGTATTTTAGGCGCTGGACAATTAGCGCGAATGTTAGCGCTTGCCGGCAAGCCATTAGGCCTTAAATTTATCTTTTTAGACCCAACACCTGAATCTTGTGCGGCTGATTTAGGGAAGCATTTCATTGGTGACTACACAGATAAGGCTCTGCTAACTCAATTCGCAGCAGAAGCCGACATTATCACCTATGAATTTGAAAATGTCCCCGTGGAGATTATTCACTTTCTAGCTGAAAGTACGCCAGTCTATCCACCAGAAAAAGCCTTAGCAATAGGCCAAGACCGCATCACAGAAAAACAGTTTTTCCGTGACTTAGGTATTCCTACCGCACCTTTCGCTGCAGTATCCAGCTTAGCTGATTTAGAACAAGCAATGCCAAGCATTGGCTACCCTGCAATACTAAAAACACGCCGCCTAGGCTACGATGGCAAAGGCCAAGTAGTTTTGCGTAGCGAGCAAGATTTAGCCGCTGCATGGGGTGCAGTGCAAAATGCCCCTTGTGTGATTGAAGGCTTTATCCCTTTTGATCGAGAAGTGTCTATTATCGCTAGTCGCAGTGTCTCCGGCGAGACCGTTTATTATCCTTTGTCTGAAAACACTCATGAAAAAGGTATTTTACGTTTAGCCAGAAACACACTAAATGACCCACTACAAGCACAAGCAGAGCAGACTATTAATACCCTGCTCACTGCGCTTGATTATATTGGCATTATAGCCTTAGAGTTATTTGCTGTTGGCGATCAGCTAATCGTTAATGAATTCGCACCGCGCGTGCATAACTCAGGCCATTGGACTATTGAAGGCTCTGAAACCAGCCAATTTGAAAATCATCTAAGAGCGATTATCGACTGGCCTTTAGGATCAACGAATTCGGTTGGTTATGCCGCGATGCAAAATTTTATCGGCGGCGTACCTGCCAGCGATAAATTATTGTCTTTATCTCAAGTGCACCTACACTTATACGATAAAGCCACTAGAAAAGGACGTAAAATTGCTCATGCAACGGCTAGAACGGATTCATTAGAGAGCTTCACAGATTTAATTACATCACTTACCGCACTTGCTAAGCAAAGTGATGATTCATAATTAATACCCTCCCTTTCACCCAACCTTTATATCTATACTTATATACCTATGAAAAATACTGAAAATCCTGTTGTTTCTATCCATTACACTTTAACTAACAAAGCCGGCGAGCAATTAGATAGCTCTATTGGTGCTGAGCCTTTAACTTATTTACACGGTGCAGGTAACATCATTCCTGGTTTAGAAAATGCGCTAGCAGATAAAACAGTAGGCGACAAACTCACTGTGACTATCGAGCCAGAAGATGCTTACGGTGAACGTAACGAAGAGCATATCCAAACAGTTCCAAGAGAAATGTTTCAAGGTATTGATAATATCGAAGTAGGCATGCAGTTCCAGGCAGACTCTAGCAATGGCCCAGCAGTTGTGACTATTACAGCAGTAGAAGGCGATCAAGTTTCTATTGATGGCAATCACCCTCTAGCGGGTGAGCAACTAACTTTTGATGTGGAGATTACTGAGATCCGTTCAGCTACAGAAACTGAAATGGAACACGGTCATATTCATGGCGAAGACTGTAACCACGGCTAATCCCAAGGTAGTTTGGGTTATTTACACCTTGCTAGATAACCCAAACTTACTACTTAACTAGGAATCTTATGGATCAGCTACAATCAGGCATTCGCATTACTGTACGCGCAGTGATTATTAAAGAAGGTAATATTCTTTTAATCAAAAAAGATAGCCCAGCCGGCGGTATTCGCTATACCTTACCCGGCGGCGCATTAGACGCTGGGGAAACGCTACACCAAGCTGTTATCCGTGAATGTATAGAAGAAATCAATACATCAGTCGCCGCACATGACGTGCTCCATATAGCCGACCTATTTATTCCCAAACTAGAGCCAAAACCCTATACCCGCCACCAATTAGAAGTATTAATTGAATGTCAGGTTCCAAATGACTATATTCCTAGCACCGGCTCCGAGCCAGATAAACATCAAGTCGGCGTGGAATGGTTAGCCCTAGATGATTTAGCTAACCATACTATTTCTCCTCATTTTTTTGCAGAATTATTAACTCATTTACAATCTGGAAAACATGATGTTTATGTAGGTTCTGTCGCTTAACAACGCTTATACAATCAATAAAACGGCTATAAACTTAAGATGGGACAAAATCGTTGGGCTGCCGTCTTTTGGGCAACCCAACATTCTTTATATGTCCAATAATGTTGGGTTAGCTTGTTGCGCTGACGCTTAACAAACTAGCCCAACCTACGCGATATAATACCTGTTGTCCCGTGTTAAATTCGTAGCCAATAAAACAGAACGAAGCACATCCTATCCATTTTTTATATCCATAAAAAGAAAATAAAGCACGTATAAAGTGGTTTATTTCGACAGCCTACCCTAGCCCCACACAGATCTTAGCGTTACACACACTAATTTTAGCCCCACTGTAAAACAAAAAGGACATAGATTTTGAACAAACAACAACTAGCAGCCAAAATTTGGGAATCTGCTAACCAGATGCGTTCTAAAATTGAAGCCAATGAGTATAAAGATTACATTCTGGGCTTTATTTTCTACAAATACCTATCCGATCAACTTGTCCAGTACGCCAAAAAACAAGGCATGTCCGATGCTGAAATAACACGACTGAGCGAAGACGATACTGAAACAGCCGACTACATCAGAAAAGACCTAGGCTACTTTATTGCCTATGACAATTTGTTTTCAACTTGGCTGGCAAAAGGCAGTGATTTTGATGTCTCTAACGTGCGCGATGCCTTGTCCGCCTTTGATCGCCTCATACATCCCAACCACAAAAAACTGTTCGACGGCATTTTTAATACCCTGCAAACCGGCCTGAGTAAATTGGGCGAAAGCGCCCCCAAACAAACCAAAGCGATTAGCGACCTGCTTCAACTCATTAAAGTCATCCCTATGGATGGCAAGCAAGGCTATGATGTGCTGGGCTATATTTATGAATATCTGATTGAAAAATTCGCCGCCAATGCCGGTAAAAAAGCCGGTGAGTTTTACACACCGCATGAAGTTTCATTGCTTATGTCGGAGATCATCGCGCACCATCTAAAAGATAACGACAAAATAGAAATTTATGACCCCACCAGTGGCTCGGGTTCATTATTAATAAACATTGGTAACAGCGTAGCAAAACACGTTAATGGTGTAGATAACATCAAATACTTCGCGCAAGAACTCAAAGCCAACACCTACAACCTAACCCGTATGAACCTCATCATGCGGGGCATCAAGCCCGGCAATATTACCACCCGTAATGGCGATACCCTTGAAGACGATTGGCCCTATTTTGACGAGAACGATCCGATGGGGTCTTATAACCCGCTCTATGTGGATGCCGTCGTATCGAATCCGCCTTATTCACAACAGTGGGAGCCAGACCATAAAGAAAACGATCCACGATACTCACGTTTTGGCCTAGCCCCTAAAACCAAAGCCGACTACGCCTTTTTGCTGCACGACCTTTACCACCTAAAACCCAGCGGCATGATGACCATTGTTTTGCCCCACGGTGTACTGTTTAGAGGCGGAGAAGAAGGCAAAATACGCAAGCAGCTAATAGAGCAAAACCATATAGATGCCATTATCGGCCTGCCTGCCAATATTTTCTTTGGCACCGGCATACCCACCGTTATTTTGGTTCTACGCCAAAAGCGTACTAACACCGATGTGCTTATTGTTGATGCCTCCAAACACTTCACCAAAGTGGGTAAAAATAACAAGCTGCAAGCCTCAGACATTAAACGCATTGCCGATGCCGTTATTAACCACGAAAATAATCTTAAGTTTTCAAAAGTCGTTAGCAAAGCCACTCTTAGGGAAAATGACTACAACCTAAATATACCCCGTTATGTCGATTCTGCCGATGAGGCTGAAAGCTGGGATTTACACGCGACTATGCTCGGCGGCATACCTGTGAATGAAATTAACCAGCTTGATAGTTATTGGCAAGCGTTCCCAGCCTTGCGTGCAAGCCTGTTTAACAACACGTCTAGCCACTCTGCACAGTTAGCCATAACGGCCGATGAGGTAAAGCAAACCATTACCCAACACACCGAAGTGAAAACCTTCGCCCAACGCTATGCCAATGCGTTTAGTGGTTTTGATGACTACCTAAAAACTGAGCTAATAACGCAATGGAGCACAGTTAATATTGCCCAAAAAGAAGCAGCACTAAGCAATGAACTGTTTACACGTTTAGAAAAAACAGCCGTCAATAACATTGCCTTAATTGACAAATACCAAGCCTACCAACTGCTTAATAACAACTGGCAAACCATCGCTGCCGATTTAGAAATGCTACAAACCGAAGGCTTTAAAGTCAGCAAACAGGTAGACCCTAATTTGGTTACCAAAAAGGTAAAAGGTAAAGACACAGAAGTACAAGACGGCTGGATCGGGCACATTATGCCGTTTACCTTAGTGCAAACCACCTATTTAAATGACGAACTACAAGCCCTTAAACAAAAAGAAAACCGTTTGGCTGAAATAGCAGCCGAGTTTGAGGCCATACTGGACTCTTTTAATGAAGAAGAAAAAGAGGCAGACACAGTAAAAGAAACGGGGGATAGTTTTGTCAATGCCGCCGTGGGTAAAGAAGCCAAACAACTTAAAGCCGAAGCTAAACAAAAGGGTGCTTTTAATCAAGAGAGCTATGAAGCCAAAATCATAAAAGTGGATGCCTTAATTAGCGAAGAAAAAGCCCTGAAAAAAGCCGTTAAAGCCGATACCGATGCACTGCACCTTAAAACCAAAGCCACCATTGAAGACTTAAATGAAGCCCAAGTAAACACCTTGCTAGCGCTAAAATGGGTAACGCCATTCTTGAGCGAGTTAAACCAATTGCCCGATAGCCTCATTAACCAACTCACCAGCCGAGTACAAAAGCTGGCGGATAAATACGCCACAACTTATGCCGATGTTGCAGGTGATATAAAAGAAACCGAACAAGTATTGGCAGGCTTAATTGATGAGCTAACAGGTAATGAGTTTGACCAGCAAGGCTTGGCTGAATTTAAATCGTTTTTGCAGGGCGAGTAAGATGAGTGTTGAAAGTAAAGTGCCTGCGATTCGGTTTAAGGGGTTTAGTGGGGAGTGGGAAAAACTAAAGTTAAGAGAGTTATGCGTACACTTCCAAAGTGGGGGTTTTATAAAAGCTGAAGATATTAATACTCAAGGTAAATATCCAGTATATGGTGGTAATGGACTTCGTGGATATTCAAGTACATATAACTACAATGGTATGTATGCACTCATTGGAAGGCAAGGAGCCCTATGCGGCAATATGAATATTTCTTATGGGAAAGCCTATTTCACAGAGCATGCTATAGCTGTAAAAGCTAATAACAGTAGTGATACAACCTTTCTTTTTTATATTTTAGGTAAAATGAATTTAGGTCAGTATTCCGCCCAATCTGCACAACCAGGTTTGGCAGTTAATAAAATTCAAGAGTTAACCGCTTTTTGTTCGATACGTATTGAACAAACCAAAATAGGCAATTATTTCCAACAGCTCGACACGCTAATCACCCAGCATCAGCAAAAGCACGACAAGCTGTTAAACCTTAAAAAATCCCTGCTCGAAAAAATGTTCCCCAAACAAGGCGCAACCGTGCCAGAGATTCGGTTTAAGGGGTTTAGTGGGGCGTGGGGGGGGATTGAGTTGGACAATATCGGTAACGCAACTAGTGGTACATCCATAGAATCAGAGTTTTCAGGTGATGGAAAATACAAAGTAGTTAGTATTGGAAGCTATTCGGAAAAAAGTGTTTATACAGATCAAGGTATTCGCGCGGCTTTATCAAAAAAAACTAAAGATAGGGTTTTAAATCAAGATGATTTAACAATGATATTAAATGACAAAACATCGTCTGGAAATATAATAGGAAGAGTTTTGCTTATTAAAGAAAATGATGCTTTTGTTTATAATCAACGGACTCAAAGAATAGAGCCATATAGGGAAAAGTACGATTCACAATTTCTATATCAGTTATTAAATGCACCATTGATTCGAGAAAAAATAATCAAGCAAAGTCAAGGAAACACACAAATTTACGTTAATTGGTCGGCAATCAAAAAATTAAATTATTTAATACCAGAACTTGTAGAACAAACCAAAATCGGCAACCTCTTCAAACAACTCGACACCCTACTAAACCAACACCAAGCCCAACTAAAAAAACTCAACAACATCAAGCAAGCCTGCCTGGAAAAGATGTTTGTTTAAACTGTTTATCTAAAAAAGGGGAACACACTGATGACCTTAGAAAATAAACTCAATATTACCAATTCGGTAGAGTTAGCAAGGGTTGAGGAAAAGCTCAGCAAAGCTAAAGCTCATAAGTACTCACGCAAAATTAATTTAACTAAAAAAGTGGCATAACAAACTATTATGTTTTCTTATAATCTTAAAGCGAGGTAGGCGGTTAGCCTACCCCATTACAACATATTGTGTTGTTTATAAGATAAGCTAATCGGCCTAATGGCTAAGAAAACCTGTAGGGGCAATCCCTTGTGGTTGCCCTTATTAAGGCTAGCAATGTCTGATGATGATTGTGCCATTAATGGGCAACCACAAGGGATTGCCCCTACAAAACGTTAAATTAATTATTCGGGACTACTTAAGCTGTTCACCAGTGGATTTTTTCTCGTTCCCACCGTCCTCGGTGGGAACGCACTAATGGGCACAATAACCCTGCCTAAACAGGCACACGATGCATTCCCACGCAGGAGCGTGAGAACGAGAACATCAAGCAGGCCTACTTGGAAAGGATGTTTGTTTAAAATAACGGAGCGCACTGATGACCTTAGAAAATAAACTCAACATCACCGATGCGGTAGAGTTAGCAAGAGCTGAGGAAAAGCTCAGCAAAGCTAAAACTCATAAGTACTCACGCAAAATTAATTTAACTAAAAAAGTGGCATAACAAACTATTATGTTTTCTTATAATCTTGAAGCGAGGTAGGCGGTTAGCCTACCCCATTACAACATATTGTGTTGTTTATAAGATAAGCTAATCGGCCTAATGGCTAAGAAAACCTGTAGGGGCAATCCCTTGTGGTTGCCCTTATTAAGGCTAGCAATGTCTGATGATGATTGTGCCATTAATGGGCAACCACAAGGGATTGCCCCTACAAAACGTTAAATTAATTATTCGGGACTACTTAAGCTGTTCACCAGTGGATTTTTTCTCGTTCCCACCGTCCTCGGTGGGAACACATACGGAGCTTAACTAATGGGCAGAAACCACGACACAATAACCCTTCCTAAACAGGCACACGATGCGTTCCCACGCAGGAGCGTGGGAACGAGAACATCAAGCAGGCCTACTTGGAAAGGATGTTTGTTTAAAATAACGGAGCGCACGGATGACCTTAGAAAATAAACTTAACATTACCGATGCGGTTGAGTTAGCAAGAGTTGAGGAAAAGCTCAGCAAAGCTCAAGCCCATAAGCTGTTCACCAGTGGATTTTTAGACACCTTGAATGTCGGTAGCTTTCAGGCATTGGTAGATATACATCACACTCTATTTGGTGAGATTTATCACTTTGCGGGAAAGATCCGCGAGGTCAATATGGCTAAAGGAAATTTTAGATTTGCACCTGTGATGTATTTGGATGCTGCTTTAACAAATATTGAAGCCATGCCACAAACAACCTTTGATGAAATCATTGAAAAATATGTAGAAATGAACATTGCCCATCCGTTTAGAGAAGGTAATGGTCGCAGTACACGGATTTGGCTAGATCAGATATTAAAGCAAGAATGTAAGCAGGTGGTGGATTGGAGCCAAGTTGATAAAGATGACTATTTGCTTGCCATGGAGCGTAGCCCTGTTAAAGATGTTGAAATCAAGGTGTTACTCAAGCTGGCAGTTACTGACAAAATAGATGACAGCAGCATTTATATGAAAGGCATCGATGCCAGTTATTACTATGAAGGCTATACCCTTTACAAGACCGATGAGATGAATGGCAAATGAAAAACAACCCGCTCATCATTTACCAAGGCGTAGACGGTAAGGTAAAAATAGAAACCCACTTTGAGAATGAAACAGTCTGGCTGACGATTGAACAAATCTCGTCACTCTTTCAACGTGAGAGAAGCGTTATATCGAAGCATATTCGTAATATATTTAAAGAAGGTGAATTAAGTGAAGAAATGGCCTATGCAAATTTTGCACAGACCACTCAACACGGTGCTATTGAAGGGAAAACTCAAACAATAGATGTAAAACACTACAATCTTGATGTGATTATTTCAGTGGGTTACCGAGTTAAATCACAGCAAGGTGTACATTTTAGGAAGTGGGCAACGGCATTGATTAAAGAGTATTTGATCAAGGGCTTTGCCATGAATGATGAGCGGTTGAAAGAAGCCGGTGGTGGCAACTACTTTGATGAGTTATTGGCTCGTATCCGTGATATTCGCTCTTCTGAAAAAGTATTTTGGCGTAAGGTGTTGGATGTTTACGCCACCAGTATCGACTACGATGCAAACACTGAGCAATCGGTTAGAGTTTTTAAAACCATCCAAAACAAAATGCACTGGGCTAGCCACGGAGAAACAGCTGCTGAAACGGTTTATAAGCGAGTAGATTCAAACAAAGAATATGCTGGATTAACTGCTTTTAAAGGTGAAACCCCAACAAAAAAAGAGACTGAAATAGCGAAGAATTATTTAAACGCTGATGAGTTAAATATTTTAAATAGAATGGTAACGGCATTTTTAGAAATTGCAGAAATCCGTGCATTAGACCGTACGCCCATGTATATGAATGATTGGGTAAATCAGTTAGATAGTTTTCTAACATTAACCAATAAAAATATTTTGCAACACTCGGGAAGTATTAGCCACCAACAAGCGATAGAAAAAGCCCACAGTGAATACGCTCGTTATAAAGAAAAAATAAAGAATAGAATTACCCCAGTAGAGGAAGATTTTATTAAGCAGCTTGATAATTATAAAGGGTGAATTATGGCTACGAATTTAAGACGGGGCAACGGGTATTATATCGCGTAGGTTGGGCTAGTTTGTTAAGCGTCAGCGCAACAAGCTAACCCAACATTCTTGGCCATATAAAGAATGTTGGGTTGCCAAAAAGACGGCAGCCCAACGATTTTGTCCCGTCTTAAGTTTATAGCCGTGAAATTATTCAAGAATCAGATGAGTTAGTAAGAATACTAACCAGCATCGTTAAAACCGCTCAGATGGGTAAAAATAATGGATAAATCAACTCAGCATTCAAAATTCAGCACTCATAATTCATTCACCAGCGAAGCCGCCTTTGAATCTTCTTTAATCAATGAGTTAAAAAACAAAGGTTGGGAAAATGAGGTTTTAAACAATCCCACAGAAGCGGATTTACTGCAAAACTGGGCGGCTATTTTATTCCAAAATAATCGTGATATAGACCGCTTAAACGATGTGCCGCTTACCGATACGGAAATGCAACAAATTGTGGAGCAGATACGTGAGTTAAAAACACCGCTCAAACTGAACGGTTTTATTAACGGCAAAACCGTTGCCATTACTCGTGATAATCCTGCTGATGCGCTGCACTTGGGTAAAGAGGTGAGCCTTAAAATTTATGACCGTCAGGAAATTGCTGCGGGGCAAAGCCGTTATCAAATTGTGCAACAACCCCGCTTTGCTAAAAAGTCGAAAATACTCAACGACCGCCGTGGCGATGTGCTGCTACTGATTAATGGTATGCCGGTCATTCATATAGAGCTAAAACGTAGCGGCGTACCTGTTAGCCATGCTTATCATCAAATTGAAAAATATTCTGCTGAAGGTGTGTTTACAGGTTTGTTTGCTTTGGTGCAGGTGTTTGTGGCGATGGAACCTAATGAGACGGTTTACTTTGCAAACCCGGGCATGGATGGCAAATTTAATAAAGACTTTTACTTTCATTGGGCTGACTTTGATAACGAGCCAATTAATGACTGGAAAGGTATTGCCTCGCGTTTGCTCTCTATTCCTATGGCGCACCAGATGATTGGTTTTTATACCGTAGCTGACGGCTCCGATGGGGTGCTGAAAGTGATGCGTAGTTATCAGTATTATGCAGCCAATGCCATTGCAGACAAGGTTGCAAAAACCAACTGGGCTGATAACGACCGCTTAGGCGGTTATGTCTGGCATACCACCGGCTCTGGTAAAACCATGACGAGCTTTAAATCGGCGCAGTTGATTGCTCAGTCTAAAGATGCCGATAAGGTGATTTTTTTAATGGATAGAATCGAGCTGGGTACACAATCGCTAGAGGAGTATCGTGGCTTTTCTGGAGACGGTGAGGCAGTACAAGCCACTGAAAATACGGGCGTATTAATCACTAAACTTAAAAGCACTGATCCTGCTAAAACACTCATTGTTAGCTCAATTCAAAAAATGAGCAACATCAGCGAAGAGGTAAATGATGAGGGTGTCAGCCTACAAAGCCATGATATTGCCTTAATTAACAGTAAGCGCATTGTGTTTATTGTGGATGAAGCCCATCGCTCTACCTTTGGCGATATGCTTATTACTATTAAAAACACGTTTCCTGCGGCGCTATTTTTTGGTTTTACCGGTACGCCGATTCAGGATGAAAACCAGCGGCACGGTAACACCACATCCACAGTGTTTGGTAATGAATTACACCGTTATAGCATTGCCGATGGTATCCGCGATAAAAATGTATTGGGCTTCGACCCATACAAGGTGATGACCTACAAAGATAAAGATTTAAGAAGAGAAGTTGCGCTGCTCAAAGCCAAAGCGAATACCGAAAGCGAAGCCTTGGCAGACCCAAAGAAAAAAGAAATATTTAACCGCTACCTGCGTAAAGTCAATATGGCGGGGCATATAGAAACCAATGGTAAATATGTGAAAGGCATTGAAGATGACGTGCCTAAGTCGCAATATACCCGCGATGAACATCAGCATAAGGTGGTTGAAGATATTCTTGAAAATTGGACGAGCTTGAGCCAAGACAGTAAGTTCCATGCTATTTTTGCAACCAGCAGTATCGGTGAGGCGATTGAATATTATCGGCGTATTAAACAAGAGAAACCTGAGCTAAAAATAAGCGCCCTGTTTGACCCGCATATTGATGAAGGCAGTGAGCCTTCAGTCAGTGCCTTTAAGCAGGCGGGTTTGGTTGAAATTATTACAGACTATAACTCGCAATATGGTCAGGATTTTACATTAGCTAACCATGCTAAATTTAAAAAAGACATTGCTGCGCGGCTTGCCCATAAGAAGCCCTATTTAAGACTTGAACAAGAGCCAGAGCAGCAAATTGATCTGTTGATTGTGGTGGATCAAATGCTCACGGGGTTTGACTCGAAGTGGTTGAACACTCTGTATATGGATAAGGTGCTTAAATATGAAAACATCATACAGGCCTTTTCTCGCACTAATCGCCTTTACATTGAGCATGAAAAACCCTTTGGCACGATTCGTTATTATCGTTACCCGCACAGCATGGAGCGCAATATCAACGATGCGGTTAAGCTGTATTCTGGTGATAAACCCGTCGGGCTTTTTGTGGATAAACTGCCCAACAATTTGAAAAAAATCAATGCCATCTATGATGATATTATTGAGCTGTTTGATAATGCGGGGATTAATCACTTTGAAAAACTGCCTGCTGATGTTTCAGTCTGTGGTCAGTTTGCAAAATTGTTTACGGGCTTAAATGGTTATTTAGAAGCTGCGAAAATTCAAGGTTTTGTTTGGAGTAAATTGACCTACCTTTTTGGCAAAGGTAAACAGAAAGCCGAAGTGACGCTAAATCTTGATGAAAGTACCTATTTGATCTTGGTATTACGTTATAAAGAACTCTCCAGCGGTGACGGCGAGAGTGGCGATGGAGCCGAAGAGGTGCCGTTTGAAATATCGGGGCATTTAACGGAAATAGACACAGGAAAAATCGACTCGGATTATATGAATTCCCGTTTTGAAAAATACCTAACAACGATGCAAAAAGACGATGCAAGCAGCAAAGACATTCAAAAAACCGTTGATGAATTGCATAAGTCATTTGCCACTCTTACCCAAGATGAGCAAAAGTTCGCCAATATTTTTCTTAATGATGTGCAACGCGGTGATATTAAACCAGAATCAGGGAAAACCTTTAGAGAGTACATAACGGAATATCTAGCTGCCGCTAAACAATCGCAAATTAATGATGTTGTTAGCTTACTTGGTAGCACAGAAGGCGAAAACATCACCGCATTTAAAAGCAAGTTAAACCGCATGATGAATGCCGGAATAAATGAAGCCAATATCAATGAATTCGGCCGCTTTGATGATTTAAAAAACTACGTTGATAAAACCAAAGCCAAGGCTTATTTTGAAGAGCAGAAAGGCGTTAGCCTTTCGGTATTCAAGGTCAATATGGAAGTCGATAAGTTGCTTCAGGGTTTTGTTATGAGTGGTGAATTTTGATTTATGGTTTGGGTTTGGTGGGCAAAAGAACGCTGCCCACCCTACATGACTTAAACTTATATCCCTAAGCTATCCCACATTTCATCGACTTTCTGTACCACTTCATCTGTCATTTTAATGGTACGTCCCCACTCGCGTGTGGTTTCACCCGGCCATTTATTGGTCGCATCAAAACCGACTTTAGAGCCTAGACCCGAAACGGGAGAAGCAAAGTCTAAATAATCAATCGGGGTATTTTCCAAAATGGTCAGATCCCGTGCAGGATCCATGCGCGTAGTAATCGCCCAGATGACTTCCTGCCAGTCATGTACATCCACATCATCATCGACCACAATCACAAATTTGGTATACATAAACTGACGCAAATATGACCATGTTCCGAGCATTACCCTTTTAGCATGACCGGCATATTGCTTTTTCATGCTAATCACTGCCATCCGATACGAACAGCCTTCTGGTGGCAAGTAAAAGTCGGTAATTTCGGGAAATTGCTTTTGCAAAATCGGTACAAAGACTTCATTTAAAGCCACGCCCAATACCGCTGGCTCATCAGGTGGCTTGCCAGTATAAGTGCTGTGATAAATCGGTGCTTGGCGCTGAGTAATACACTCAATGGTAAACACTGGAAATTCACCCACTTCATTATAGTAGCCAGTATGATCGCCAAACGGCCCTTCTGGTGCCATTTCATCGGGATAAATAAAGCCTTCTAAAACAATTTCCGCACTCGCAGGCACTTGTAAATCATTGGTGATCGATTTTGCGACTTCAGTTTTAGATCCACGTAATAAACCGGCAAAAGCATATTCAGATAAAGTATCGGGCACTGGCGTTACTGCTGCTAGAATCGTTGCAGGATCTGCACCTAAAGCGACAGAAACAGGGTACGGTTTGCCTGGATTTTCATCCTGCCATTCTTTAAAATCTAAAGCGCCACCACGATGCGCTAGCCAGCGCATAATCACTTTGTTTTTGGCAATCACTTGCAAGCGATAAATACCCAGGTTTTGACGATCTTTATACGGACCTTTAGTAATCACTAAAGGCCAAGTAATTAAAGGCCCGACATCTTCCGGCCAACAGGTTTGTATTGGGTATTGTCCCAAATCAACTTCATCGCCTTTTCTGATAATTTCCTGACACGGTGGATTTTTCACCACTTTAGGCGCCATATGTAAGACATTTTTAAACACGGGGATTTTATCCATCGCGTCTTTCATGCCTTTCGGTGGCTCTGGCTCTTTTAATTGCGATAACAACTCACCAACGCCACGTAAAGCAGTTACCGAGCTTTCGCCCATGCCCATTGCTACGCGATCCGGTGTGCCAAATAAGTTCGCCAGTACTGGGATATTATGCCCTTTGGGATTTTCAAATAATAAGGCTGGACCGCCTTGCTTTAAGGTACGGTCGCAAATCTCCGTCATTTCTAAAACCGGATCAACTTCTTGGGTGATACGTTTTAATTCACCTTTTTTTTCCAGTTGCGCGACAAAGTCTCTTAAATCTTTATATTTCATGCGGCAATGCCATTATGTCTTAGTAAAGCATCAATATTTGGCTCACGACCACGAAATTTAACAAATAAATTCATGGCATCAGCGCTACCACCCGTTTCTAAAATATGCGTTAAAAAAGCAATGCCGGTTTCTTGATCAAAAATACCGTTTTCTTCAAATAATGAGTAGGCATCACTGGATAATACTTCTGCCCATTTATAACTGTAATAACCGGCCGCATACCCACCCGCAAAAATATGCGAAAAACCGTGTGCAAAACGGTTAAATGCAGGAGGAGATAAGACTGACACCTGATCACGAATGCGATTTAACACCTCATAAATCTGCGCCCCTTTTTCTGGGTTATATTCTTGATGCATGCGAAAATCAAATAAGCTAAATTCCAACTGTCTGACCATTAGCATACCGGCTTGGAAATTTTTCGCAGCGAGCATTTTTTCAAATAAACTATCCGGTAGTGGTGCGCCAGTTTGATAGTGCCCTGAAATTAGGTCTAAAGCTTCTTTTTCCCAACACCAATTTTCCATAAACTGGCTGGGTAATTCGACCGCATCCCATTCCACGCCATTAATACCCGATACGCCTAAGTAATCCACTTGGGTCATCATATGTTGTAAGCCATGACCAAATTCATGGAATAAAGTTAGCACTTCATCATGCGTTAATAGCGCAGGATCATTACCGGCCGGTGGTGTAAAATTACATACCAAATAGGCCACAGGTGTTTGTACTTTTCCATCGACTTTTTTACGCCCAACACAGTCATCCATCCATGCGCCGCCACGCTTTTTCGCGCGTGCATATAGATCAATATAAAATTTACCGCGCAACTCGCCATTCTTATCCATAATCTGGAAAAAACGTACATCTTTATGCCAAGTATCAATCTCTGTAATTTCAGTAACTTTTAGGCCGTACAATTTTTCTACCACAGCAAATAAGCCGTGCAATACTTTAGGTGCTGGGAAAAATTGTTTCACTTCTTCTTGCGATAAGTCATAAGCCTGTTGACGCATTTTTTCAGAAAAATAACCAATATCCCAAGCATGCAACTTAGCCACGCCATAATGCTCTTTAGCAAAAGCCGTTAGCTCGGCTAGATCTTTTTGTGCCTGTGGTAATGACTTTTCTGCTAGCTCTTCTAGAAAATCAGTGACCTGCTTAGTTGAGTCAGCCATTTTGGTCGCTAAAGACAATTCAGCATAATTTTGAAAGCCTAATAACATGGCTTTTTCATGGCGCAGCGCAATGGTTTGCTCCATGATTTCAGTATTATCCCATTCAGCATTAGCACCTTGATCTGACGCGCGCGTAGAAAAAGCTTTGTACACATCAGCGCGTAATTGGCGATCATCAGCATAAGTCATGACCGGCAAATAAGAAGGGAACTGCAAGGTTAGCATCCAACCTTTTTTGCCTTCTTGCTCGGCGGTTTGTTTCGCTTGCTGTAATGCAGATTCCGGTAAGCCGGCTAAATCTGCTTTTTTGCTAATGAGTTTCTGCCAATCATTCGTTGCATCAAGTAAATTTTCTTCATACTTACTGGATAACTGCGAGAGCTCTAAACTGATTTCTTTATAACGCGCCTGTTTTTCATCATCAAGATCAATACCTGACAGGCGAAAGCCGCGTAAAGAATTTTGAATTATCTTTTGCTGTGCAGGTTCTAATGTCGCATAAGTATCACTTGCCGCAATTTGCTCATAGGCTTTAAATAAACCTTTATGCTGTCCCATTGCTGTTGAATAGGCACTTAATTTTGGTAAGCAGGCATTATAAGCATCGCGTAAATCATCGCTATTCACCGTTGAGTTCATATGACTCACTGGTGACCACGCTTTATTAATACAATCCTCAACTTCCTCTAAAGGAGAGATCAGGTTTTCCCAGGTATAGACTTCATTCTCAGACAGTAGCGTTTCAACTAAAGCCTGCGCTTCAGTCAATAATTGCTCGATGGCAGGTTCAATATGCTCCGCTTTTATTTGCGAAAATTGGGGAAGTTCGGTGCTATTAAGTAATGGATTGGTCATGAAGGATAATATTTAAAAATTAGTTATAAAATTAGCGAGTAATTAAGCAAACGCACTCATTACATCTTTGATTCTCTGGTTCGCCTTATGTAATACATGCAAAGA
>Ga0209826_1000460_pt1 | contig 29520 bp, 26 predicted proteins | sample GOMGulsemesocosm_5_FD_184637 | JGI IMG/M metagenome (GOLD analysis project Ga0209826, IMG submission 184637) | Methane-oxidizing microbial communities from mesocosms in the Gulf of Mexico - GOM15C Gulf of Mexico (SPAdes) (version 2) | ecosystem: Environmental > Aquatic > Marine > Cold seeps... | reverse complement strand
TTAAAAGATAATTAAGAGAGTCTATCATGAACATACAAAGCCATACCGCTGACCTTAATACCCCAACTGGGGTTATGCGTACTTATATTCACCGTCCTGTGGGCGAGGGTAAATATCCTACCATTTTATTTTATTCAGAAATCTTTCAGCAAACAGGTCCTATTGAGCGTGCGGCACAAATGATGGCAAGTCACGGATATGTGGTGTTGGTGCCTGAAGTGTTTCATGAGCTTAATCCTATTGGCACTGTATTAGGTTATGACGATGCCGGTCGTGAGAAAGGCAATGCGGATAAAATGGCTAAAGATGTGCAAGGCTATGATACTGACAATGCCGCGCTTATTGCTTTTATTAAACAACAAGACTGGTGCAACGGTAATATTGGTGCTATGGGATTTTGTATTGGTGGTCACTTGGCATTCCGTGCAGCTTTACAACCAGAGGTTAAAGGCACGGCTTGTTTTTACGCAACTGATTTACATACGCAAGTCATTCCTAACAAGCCAGGGCAACATAGCATGGAGCGCTTGCAAGATATTACTGGTGAACTACAGATGATTTGGGGTAAGCAAGACTCTCATATTCCAACTGCTGGGCGCGTTGAAATTTATCAAAAGCTCAGCGAAACAGACTTGACTTTTACTTGGCATGAATTCAATGCGCAACATGCGTTTATGCGTGATGAAGGTGAACGTTATGATGCACAAACTGCAATGTTAGGTTATCAGTTGGCGCTGAATTTATTTAGCAGAACGCTGCGTTAGAGCTTTTGTTATTAAGTTCTTTCTAACTCATTTTCTTTATCTGCTTTGGATGGCCTATTTGTCCCCGTAAATCCTTTAACGCTGCAATCACTGCCAGTCTCAGATGGGCTGGTAGATAGCTCGCAATGGCGAAGAAAGGGGGGCTGACAATCGCTAGAGCGCGCGAGGGAGAGGGAAGTAGTTATCCCGACAGACATTGAGTAGCTTTAACGAAGTGGCTTTTGTTCGTAGTTGAAGTGAACGTAGGGCATACTGGGACTTATACGATCCTCCGTATGTGAATAAATCTTGGCGACAGGAGTCCCAAGATTTTCATGAGGTAGGATGGCGCGCCAGCACCGCCTTAAAGGGAAAGTTGTGTCGTTATTGTCCACAGGCCGATTCAGGCAGGGCTTTTATTTATCTTGCTCGGAACTTTTAATACACGCACTAAAGAGGTATGCAGTTCACATAAAAACTATAGGGTATTATCTCGAATAAAAACCCACTGCTTATCATCAGATAGCTCTTCTGAAAAATAATAGCCTGCACTATCAAACCCCTTCAATTTCTCTGCTCGAGTGATTTTATTTTTCACTGCATAAGCAACCATCAGTCCACGTGCTTTTTTTGCATAAAAACTAATGATTTTGTATTGACCATTTTTGAGATCTTTAAAAACAGGGGTAATGATTTTACTGCTAATTAATTTAGGTTTTACTGCTTTGTAATATTCATTAGACGCTAAATTGACCAACTCAGGCGCTTCATCCGTCGGCATATCAGCCTTAATCAAAGATGAAATTTTATTACCCCAAAAAGCATATAGATTCGCACCACGAGGATTCATGAATTTAGTCCCCATTTCTAAACGATAAGCCTGCATTAAATCGAAAGGTCGCAGCAAGCCATAAAGCCCCGATAAAATACGTAAATGCTGCTGTGCGAATTCAAGCTCATCTATCGATAATGTATCAGCCCCTAAACCTTGATATACATCGCCTTGAAATGCAAACAAGGCTGGGCATTGAACTGCCGAATCAGACTGCACCCAATCTTGAAAGCGTTGATAATTTAATTCAGATAGCTTTTCACTAATGCCCATTAATTTTTGTATCTGTTCTGGATTCTGCTCTTGTAATTTATTAATAAGTTGCTGACTATCATCTAAAAGTCTAGCTTTTGTCATATTAATATTAGGAGGTGAGGCCTGCATGTTGAGTGATTTGGCAGGTGAAATAAGCATTAACATAGTGGGTTTTCAATTAATTTTATAAAAATAAAAAACTACGCAGCCCAAAAGACAGTTAGTGTCATACAAGGTTTTAGTCTATCGACTTCCCGTATTCCGTAAACTACAGGCAGGCTACAATCGTACTTTTGTATTTGACTAAGAGTTGCGCATGAAATAATTTGAGCATAATGCCTTTAGCCTACCATTAAAGAGCAGACTCAAGCCCTTTAACATGGCTTAGATCTAAAGGGTCGGGGATAGGTTTACTTATATAGTAGCCCTGTGCATAATCAACACCTTGCAGCTCTAATAACGCTAAAATGTCCTTATTCTCCACAAACTCAGCAATAATTTTCTTACCAAATGCCTGAGAGACTTCGGTTAATACTTTAACAAAAATTCTATCTTCTTCATTGATATCCATTTGCTTTACAAAAGAGCCATCAATTTTCACATAATCAACTGGCAAGGATTTTAAGTAATAGAAAGAAGAAAAGCCCACACCAAAATCATCTAAAGCAAAACGGCAACCTAATGCTTTTAGCTGCTTAATCATTGATTTAGCTGACATAAAATTAGAAACAGCCGAGGTTTCGGTGATTTCAAAAATAATTAATTCTGGCTTAACTCCGGGCTGACTTAATAACTGCTCAATATAAGGCAAAATATCCATATCACTCATTGAGCGACCGGATAAATTAATCGCTAAGCGAGAATTATTACCAATAGTTTGAAAAGCTAAATGCTGCTCTATTGCCTTTCTTAATACTAAATGATCAATTTGATCAATAATGCCAATTTGCTCAGCTTGAATGATGAAGTCACCCGGCATTAATATTGTGCCATCTTTCTGCTGTATTCTTAGCAAACACTCATAATGACTAATTGCTTTAGCCTTAATATCTAATATAGGCTGATAGTATAAAACAAATTCATCCTGCTTAATCGCCTGTTCAATAATGTGTTTCCAACGCAACTGCTCTGTTAGTACTGCTTGATATTCAAACTCGGGAGAGAAAACATGGTAACGAGAACGACCTGTTTTTTTAGCGTGATACATCGCTAAATCAGCATTTGCCAGTAACTCTTGCTGAGTTTGACCGTGCTGAGGATAAACAGCAACACCAATGCTAAAACTAACAGGGTGGGGCTGTTCATTAATTGTATATTCAACCTGTGTTAATGCATATAACAACTTATTTGCTAATATTTCTATGCCCTTTAGTGTCGCAGCTGGGATTACTAACGTAAATTCATCGCCGCCTATACGACACAATAAATCAGTTTCTCTTATTTCCTTTTTTAGTACGTTAGCAATCACTTGCAATAATTCATCGCCAGCCTGATGCCCATGGGTATCATTAATAACTTTAAACTGGTCCAAATCTAAATAAAATAGAGCTAACTGCTCTTTATACCGCCCAGCAATAGCCAGCATAGACACTAATTCATGCTGAAAATTTCGTCGATTACCTAATCCGGTTAACTGGTCATGACTTGCCAGCCAAATTAATTGTTCATCAGCCACATGACGTTCAGTAACATCAATACCTAGGCTTAGAACCACAGACTCCTGGCTGTTGTTTTTTGCACGTAAGATAGTATGAATCCATGAAATATAAATAGGCTCATCTGTTAACAATGCCAATTTATCATCAAAATTAATTTCTTTAAGCCCTTTCTGTTCCCTTAATTGTTCGAGTTTCAGTAAATGCTCTTTATCATAGATAAGCTCAGAAAAAGGCATTCTGTTGATATCAGAAGCCTTCAGGCCCATATCTATTAAGCCTTCTTTATTAACCGAAAGTATCTCGCCTTGCATATTTTGCGTAATAATAAAAATAGGCGCAGCATTAATTAACTGGGTAATAAAATCACGTTCCTTTTCTAATTCCTGACTGTTTTTTAACAATAGCTCGGTATTTTTTGCAACATCATTAGATAGAACTTCTAGTTCCCGAGCCACATACGCGGCTGTTTCAGATAGTTGATTAACTTCATCATTCAAAATAGTGCTATTTTGACTTTTTAATTTCTGCTTAAAGGCTTGATATTGATGTTGCGCAAGCAAAGGTAGGGCCAGTGATAATTGTGCAACTCTCCCTAAAGTGAAATGTATAGTGATAAATAAAATAAAAATAACCAGAAAAAGCCCAGCTAAACCAATGACACCTAATTTCAGTAATTTTTTTTGTAAGCTTTTATACTCTTCTGTAATTTCATTAATAATAACGAAATAAGGAGCACTGCCTGCATCTTTACTGATTGGAAAAACGCGTATCTCGTAGCGTTGCATATCTTTAACAACAACCAATCCTAATTCTAAAAATTCATCTAATGCATGGTTTGAACTAACTTTTTGCCACAAAAGGTTGTTTTTCTCCGCTTGAGTAACAGCAGATAACGCCTTGTTATCACCACTAATAAGCACACCTAAATCACTGTGTATAGTTTGCTGGTACTGCAACAAAGTATCCGATAGTGCCAAGGAAACACTTAAAACTCCAACCACTTCTGAATTTAATAATACTGGCGTCAATATTTGTTGAAAACAGCCTTGATCGCATACGATTTGATGTTGCGGCATTTCTAGGGTAAAGGTGAGCAAAATAATTTCGGGGGCAGCCTTAATATTCTTGCCCCATTGCCGCACGACTGAACCCTGCCGATTATAAAAAACAGCATTTTCTAGCCCCCAAATAACCTGCCAATGTTGCCAATGCTCATCAAATAACTTCAGGAGTTGCTGGTCTGTCGATTCCCCATGGCCTGGTATTAATAAGATAGACTCCACAAACCGATCTAAAACAAAAAATGACTCATCTGTTAAAGCCCGCGCAATATTTATTTGATTCGTCTGTGCAGCGGATCGGCTAGTATTAAAATTACCTACTGCCTGTTGATAAACGTAGTAAGCATAAGCACTGTAAAGAGAAATTAAAACAATCCCTAAGCCAAAGGCAAACTTCCACTTTAAACTTAAAAAACGTTTATTTTTCTGCATACTCAAAACCTAAAAGCAATTTGTAAAGCATAAATATTCCAATCCTTTGCAACCTTTGATAAGTCAGGGTTATCCAATAAACTGATGGTAGCTGCACCATGAACACGATGGTATTCTGCTCGAACCATCCAAGACGGTGTAATGTCCCAGCGTAAACCAAAAACTAGGTCTTGGGTGAATGCCATATGAGCGGGTATTAAACCTCCGCTTTTTGCTTCAACCCCTTTTCCGTATCGATCCTTTAGGTTTTGTATTGCAGAGTCATAACGAAGTGTGGCCTGTAAATTATCAAGGAAACGATAGCCTGCTTGCACATACCAACGCTCACTAACAGCAAAAGAATCCGGCACTCCCATCCTAATATCTGTAATTTCATTCCACTTCAAACTATACTCACTTACAAAGCTAAATTTTTCACCATTATACTGAGCCGAAAGCATAAAGGTGTTAAAATCCGCCCCCATTTGTGCATAAGGATCATCAGTACTTTTAGCTTGGTAACTCATATTTAAATCTGCATAACTTAACGCAAAAACATATTCGCCACCCATGGTTTCATAACTTAACTGTGTAACAAAACTAGGATCCGACTCAAAATGGCCAGAAACCGTCGGGTCATTGACGATTGCAGTTAATACCTCTTTATCATTAGCATTTACCCACCCATAATTAAATTTGAATGAAAAATATCCTATTGAAGTACTATAATCAGCATACAGTTGTCCGCCATCTACAGCTAAAAGTAATGTTCTAGAACGCTCAAAATAAGCAAGTGGTAAAAAGATAGTCGGATGCGTAAAAGCAACATCTCGAGTTTCGTTATATAAACCCCAAGGATTTTTAATTCGTCCACCGCGTACCCCTATACGGCCTTCTTGCAAATTTAAAAGATTCAAATCAAAAAAAGCAAAGTCCAACGTCACTTCACCTGCATCACCGGTAATTGCGCCCGCGCGTCGATACAAGCCTTGTACCGTAAAAGTTAAGTTATTAAGTGCTTGATAAGAAACATTTAAACCCATTTCGGTCGAGCCAGCAGACAGGCTGTCTTTGCTTTGACCATAGACATTATTTCCTGAAGTAGAAAATAGACCTTGGCTTAGGAAGCCATGAAACTGTATATCATCTCTCCAAGTCCTTTTAACACCCTCCCAAAGTTTATTTTCTTCTTGGGTAGGTGGGTCCATGATTAATTCAGAGCTTATTTCTTGGGCGCAGACAGAAAAGGAAAGCAGAAACGCAATAAATATATTAGTGAGCATTAAAGTAATAAATCGATTCATCTTCAACCCTCCTGTCTATATAGCCGATAGCATTATCCATATGTTGAACCTTATCTAACATTTCCGCCATTGAAGCAACCGGCTGTCCTGTCCTTGTATAAGCCATTTTATTCCATGTTCTGCGTAATTGATAAGAAAACATTCCCAGTTTTTCCTTAACAAACTCTTTATGTATAATACATTTAAAATTAAAGCTATTTAAGTATAATTAAAACCGAAAGGCAACTTGTAAGGCATAGATATTCCAATCCTTTGCGATCTGCGTTAGGTCGGGATTATCCAATAAACTGATAGTGGCTGCACCATGCATGCGGTGGTATTCAGCACGAACCATCCAAGACGGCGTAATATCCCAGCGTAAACCAAAAACAATATCTTGAGCATAAAATAAATGTCCAGGAATCATTCCGCCTGTGGCTGCTTCAACCCCCTTTCCATAACGATCATTTTTATCTTGCACCGTAGAGTCATAACGAAGAGTCGCTTGTAAGTTATCTAGCAAACGATAGCCTGCTTGTACATACCAATGCTCACTGACTGGGGAGCTATCAGGCACGCCAAATCTAATATCTGTAAATTCATTCCATTGCAAGCTATATTCACCGGTAAAACTAAAATACTCGCCATTATACTGTCCCGAAACCATAAAAGTATCAATATCCGTTTGCATTTGCGCATAAGGATCACCCATATTCTCAGCTTGGTATCTCATCTTCAATTCAGCATAACTCAAAGCGAAAACATATTCGCCACCCAAGATTTCATAATTTAATTGTGTAACAAAACTGGGATCTGACTCTAAATGGCCCGGTGCTGTTGGGTCATTGATAATAGCTGTTAACAACTCCTTATCATCTGCATTCACCCAGCCATAATTAAATTTGAATGAGAAATCTCCCACCGAGGTATTGTAATCGGCATACAACTGTCCACCATCTAAAGCTAAAAATAAGGTTCTAGAGCGTTCAAAATAGGCCAACGGCAACAAAATAGTCGGGTGGGTAAAGGCAACATCTCGGGTTTCATTATATAAGCCCCAAGGGTTTTTAATTCGCCCGCCACGTACCCCTATGCGACCCTCTTGTAAATTTAAAAAATTCAAATCAAAAAATGCAAAATCCAAAGTGACTTCGCCTGCATCACCAGTATTAGCTCCCGCACGTCGATACAAGCCTTGTACCGCAAAACTTAAGTTTTTAAGTGCTTGATAAGAAACATTTAAACCCATTTCGGTCGAGTCAGCAGACACGCTGTCTTTGCTTTGACCATAGATGTTATTTCCTGACGAAGAGAATAGACCTTGACTTAAAAAGCCATGAAACTGTATATCATCTCTCCAAGTCTTTTTAACACCCTCCCAAAGATTATTTTCTTCTTGGGTAGATGGGGCCATGATTAATTCAGAGCTTATTTCTTGAGCGCAGACAGAAAAGGAAAGCAGGAATACAATAAATATATTAGTGAGCATTAAAGTAATGAATTGATTCATCTTTAACCCTCCTGTCTATATAGCCGATCGCATTATCCGTATGTTGAACTTTATCTAGCATTTCTGCTATTGAATCAACTGTAACAGGCGGCTGTCCTGTCCCTGTATAAGTCATTCTATTCCATGTTCTGCGTAATTGATGGGGAAACATCCCTAGTTTTTCCTTAACAAATTCTTTATGTACTGCATTATTATCAGGTAAAACAAATATTCTAATCTTCTCACCATTAGGCCAATATAAAGTGCGCAGACTAAAAATAGCTCGTAATTCATGGAAATCTTTTAACTGCTCTACCGTATTGGCGCTAACTATTACTTCCGAAGCATTAAGAGCCTGTACATTTAGCAACAGGGTAAGACATAGCAATAGTGCCCTTATGCTAAGCGGCTTTTGAATCATGCCCTGATTAATAAAATGCAATATCATTTTTCCTGCTCATATAACTCCACTCGATCTCGCTGTTTTTTTGCTAAATATACCGAGCACTATTGATTTTCTGGCTATTAATTAGCTATCCAGCAATACTCTGCATAAGTGTAGACACTTTTTCAGGAATTTCTGAGAACGGTTATGCTAGTGCGAGCTGAATAGTATATTTTGAGGCCTTCATCACAAAAGTAGGCACACAATACCTTGTATCAATAACTACCGAAGTTCAACGCCGCGTAAAACTACATGCCTAATTCATTAATATAAGGCCATCTCTTCGTCACAAGCATTAGCCCAGGCATGAATACCACCTGTTAGATTAAAAACCTTCTCAAACCCTTGTTCTACTAAATAATAAGCTACTTGCTCACTGCGCATACCATGATGACAGATCACAGCTATCGGCTGGTTTTTATCCAATTCCTGAAAACGCTCAGGAATTTGATTCATCGGCATTAATACGCTATTTTTCAAACTTGCTATTTGATATTCAAAAGATTCACGCACATCCAGTAAAAAATACGCCTCTGGGTTGTCTAATAATTGATGTTGTAAATAAATCGGTGATATTTGTTGCACTGTCATTTCAATCGAGCCCTTTGTTTATAAGTTATTAATAAAGCGCTCTAAACGCTCTATTCCTTCGGCTATTGTAGCCATTGAACTGGTATAAGAAAAACGCAAATAATGCTGGTTTTCATTGTCACCAAAATCTTTACCTGGAGTAATAGCAACGCCTTTAATCTCAAGTAATTGCTCAGCGAATTCCTGACTATCATCAGTAAATTGACTGGCATCTGCATAAATATAAAAGGCTCCAGCCGGTTTTACAGGGATATTAAAACCTAAACGCAGTAAATGTTCATATAAAAAATCACGTTTACTGGCAAAATCCTTACGCCTTAGTTCTAATTCTTGCAAGGTTGCTGGATCAAAAGCCGCTAGTGCTGCATATTGCGAATGACTCGATGTGGAAATAAAGATATTTTGTGCTAATTTTTCTGTTGCTTGCGCAAAGCTTTCTGGAACAATAAGCCAACCGATACGCCAACCGGTCATACCAAAGTACTTTGAAAAACTATTGATGACAAAAACCTGATCACTAAATTCTAAAGCACTCGCCACGCCTTGTTCATAGACTAAACCATGATAAATCTCATCCGAAAAAAGCAACCCTTGCTTAGCAGTAACAAACTCAATGGCTTTAGCTAATTCAGTCGCTTGAATAATAGTACCCGTTGGATTTGAGGGTGAGGCAATTAAAACGCCACGAGTTTGCGCTTGCCAATGTTTCTGTAATAAATCGGCTGACAACTGATAAGCAGTATCTGCATACACGGGGACTTTTTTTACATGATCAGAAAATAAACGAATAAAATTTTGATTACAGGGGTAACAAGGGTCGGATAAAATAATCTCATCACCTTGGTTAATACTCACGCCCATAGCAAGCAAAAAAGCCCCTGAAGCGCCTGGCGTAATAAAAATACGGCCTATCGGCACGGATACTTGATATTTTTGCTTATAAAAATCACTAATTTTCTGCCTTAACTCGGGCAATCCCGCAGCAGGCGTATATTTAACGTGGCCTTTTTTTATATAATCAATACCCGCTTGAGTAATTAACTCAGGCGTTGCAAATTCAGGCTCGCCAATTTCCATATGAATAATGTCACGTCCTTGCTCTTCTAACTGTTTTGCACGACGTAGTAACTCCATGACATAAAAAGGAGTAATTGCTTCCATTCGCTTTGCTACTGGCATAAATGATCCTTAAAAAGGTGCAGGAAAAATGCGAATAATAGCAATTTTCCTTGCTTAATTGTTAATATCCTGATAAAAATGCGCAGTTTTTTAAAATAATCAGGAGTTAATGGATGACTAGCAGCACTTCAGCTGAAAGTACGCCTTTCAATTTTACGCCCTATCAAGAAAAGAAAGGCGAAGAATATATGAACCCGGCGCAAAAAGAGCATTTTAAAGGTATTCTAATGAATTGGAAGAATGACCTAATGCGCGAAGTGGATCGTACCGTTGATCATATGCGTGATGATGCGGCAAACTACCCTGATCCTAACGATCGCGCATCGCAAGAGTCTGAATTCAGCCTTGAACTAAGAACACGTGACAGAGAAAGAAAGTTACTTAAAAAAATCAGTGAATCTTTAGCATTGCTAGACACTGATGATTACGGTTACTGCGAATCATGTGGTATAGAAATTGGTGTTCGCCGTTTAGAGGCACGTCCTACCGCAGAGCTTTGTATAGACTGCAAAACACTAGATGAAATCCGTGAAAAACAAATGAGTAAATAAGCTGAATTTTAGCTTTTCTATTAAAGCCACAAAGATTAAACAATACTGACATTAAACACTTTAATTCACTGTAAGCTTTGTGGCTCTCATTTTACGCAGTCGATTCTCTAACCTTTTATCACTGCGACTTTTAAAACTGTGCAAACTATAAATACCCTCCTAGAACAAGACAGGCAGCACGTCTGGCACCCTTACAGCATCACTCAGTCAGATATGCTCGTTTACCCAGTTCAGTCCGCTCAAGGCGTTACTATTACCTTAATGGATGGCACAACGCTTATTGATGGCATGTCCTCATGGTGGAGCGCGGTACACGGATACAACCATCCGATATTAAATCAAGCGATTGAACAGCAATTACATAATATGGCGCATATTATGTTTGGTGGCTTAACGCACCAACCTGCAGTTGAATTAGCTCGGCAACTAGTCGATATTACCCCTGAACCATTACAAACGGTGTTCTTTTCTGACTCAGGCTCAGTAGCTGTTGAAGTTGCCATGAAAATGGCTATTCAGTATTGGCATACAAAAAACCAAGTACAAAAAAAACGCTTACTCACTATTCGTCATGGTTATCATGGTGATACTTTTGGTGCAATGTCCGTCAGTGACCCTGACAATGGCATGCATAGCTTATTTAATAATTCGCTCATTCAACAGCTTTTCGCTGATGCGCCAAACTGTGGGTTTTATGACCCTTGCACAGAGGAAGATATTGCTCCTTTAGTAAAGCAATTAAAAGAACATCATCAAGACATTGCCGCTGTTATTTTAGAGCCGATTGTACAAGGTGCCGGAGGTATGCGTTTTTATTCACCTGAATATTTATGTCAAGTACGAGAACTTTGCAACAAATACAATGTTTTGTTGATTTTAGATGAAATAGCAACGGGGTTTGGCCGTACAGGCAAGTTATTCGCTTGTGAGCACGCAAATATTACACCGGACATACTCTGTATAGGTAAAGCTTTAACCGGTGGTTATATGACCTTAGCGGCAACTTTAGCTACGAATGAAATTGCCGACAGTATCCGCCAAGGTGAGCCTGGCTTATTTATGCATGGTCCCACTTTTATGGCCAACCCGCTTGCCTGTGCAGCGGCCTTAGCCAGCGTTAGGTTATTACTGGAATCCCCTTGGCAAGGCAGAGTCAAAAACATAGAAGAATTATTACAGCAAGGCCTAAGTCATTGCCAGCAATATGAGCATGTAAAAGAGGTAAGAGTATTGGGCGCAATTGGTGTTATAGAGTTACACCAAGCAATAGATATGCAAAGCTTACAGCCTAAATTCGTCGAAGCAGGCGTATGGGTACGCCCCTTTAATAAGCTAATTTACTTAATGCCGCCTTTTATTATTACAGATCAAGAGCTTGATCAACTGATAACGGCAGTCGTAAAGGTTGTTGCTGAAATGTAGTAGTGCATTGCATGATTACAAACTTAACACAGGACATTAACTCTATTGTAGGGATGGCTTCAGTCTACTTTTTAGGGACCTGTACAAAATTACTTAGGTAACTTTGGGGCGCAGGCCTTTAGCCTGAATTTTATAAGCAAGCTGAAGGTCTGCGCCCCACTATATCGTTCTTATTTCATGAGTATTTCTTGGCAATAGCGGACTGAAGTCTGTCCTACCGCCTGCTTGGTTTATAAATTATGGTAACCAGTTTCTTCATGCAAGATAATATCTAAGCCTTGCACCTCTTCATCTTCAGAAACACGTAAACCCATAACTTTATCCAGAACCTTTAAAATCAGATAACTAAACAGGGCACTCCAAATAGCGACAACAGCAACTGCTAAAGTTTGCACGCCTACTTGATAAAGCATAGTAACCCCACCTAAACCGAGCCCGCCCATACTTTCTGCAGCAAAAACACCGGTTAAAATTGAACCTACAACACCACCGACACCATGCACAGGAAAGACATCTAAAGAATCATCTATTTTAAAACGACGTTTAACAATTTGTACCGCATAAAAACATACAATACCCGACGTCACCCCAATAACTAGAGCACCCGCAGGACCAACAAAGCCAGATGCAGGCGTAATGGTACCTAAGCCAGCAACCATTCCAGTAACAATACCTAAGACACTCGGCTTACCAAAACGCAACCACTCAATAACCATCCAAGTTAATGCCCCTGCAGACGCACTAATATGCGTCACAAGCATCGCCATACCCGCTGAGCCGTCAGCAGCTAGCGCACTACCTGCATTAAAACCAAACCAGCCCACCCAGAGCATTCCAGCCCCAGTAACAACCATAGGCATATTATGTGGTGGCATTGCGGTAGTCGGAAAGCCTTTTCTATTACCTAATACTAAAGCAGTCACTAAAGCAGAAATACCTGCTGTAACATGAATAACAATTCCGCCTGCAAAATCTTTAACACCGAGCTCAGCTAACCAACCGCCACCCCAGACCCAATGACACACTGGCACATATACCAACAATGCCCAAAGACCACTAAAAGTCAGCATAGAAGAAAATTTCATTCTTTCTGCAAATCCACCAACAATCAAAGCCGGAGTAATGATGGCAAAGGTCATTTGAAACATAAAAAAGACAGTTTCAGGAATATCTCCCGTTAAACTAGCTGTTCCCATGCTTGGTACAAATGCTTTTGACAGGCCACCAAGAAAAGACTGCATCGCTCCACCATCGGTAAAAATTAGGCTATACATACCCGCTAACCACATAATGGAAATCAAACAGGTAATTGCAAAGCACTGCATTAATACTGATAAAGCGTTTTTACTACGAACTAAGCCGGCATAAAATAAGGATAATCCAGGCAAGGTCATAAACAAAACTAAAGCTGTAGACGTCAAAATCCACGCGGTATTAGCTTGATTAAGCTCCGCAGCTGTTGCAATACTAGGCAGTAAAGCTAAACTAAGAAATAAAACACTTTTTTTATTCTGTAAAAAATTTTTCATAAAAATTCAATTAAATTGCCTCTTCGCCAGTTTCTCCTGTACGGATACGAATTACTTGCTCAAGTGCAGTAACAAAAATCTTACCATCTCCGATTTTGCCGGTATTTGCTGATTGAACAATCGCCTCAATCGCTTGATCTACCAGGACCGCTGGCACAGCAATTTCCAATTTCACTTTAGGTAAAAAATCCACTACATATTCAGCCCCGCGATACAATTCAGTATGCCCCTTTTGTCTACCAAAGCCTTTAACTTCAGTTGCGGTAACCCCAGCAATACCAATTTCAGATAAAGCTTCGCGTACATCATCTTGTTTAAACGGTTTAATAATTGCAGTAATTAACTTCATAGCATTCATCCAATGTATAAAAATAGAAAAGTCCTATTCTACACAAAAAAAAGGGCGCAATGATCAACTCAATGCGCCCTTTTTTATATTTTTTAAGTTGATTGGCTAAATCATCAAGCCAATCAACTTAAAACGAACAACTTATAGTTACTTCGATGTACCTGTAAATTCAGGGTATGCTTCCATACCACATTCAGAGTAATCCACACCTTGATACTCCTCTTCCTCTGTAACTCGTATACCCATCACAGCTTTAATCACAAACCAGGTAGCAAGACTGGCAACAAACACGAAACCAAAAATCGAACCTATACCGGCAAGCTGAGCAACTAAGCTTGCTTCAGGATTAGAGATACAAACCGCCAATAAACCCCAGATACCAACAACGCCATGCACCGAAATAGCCCCTACTGGATCATCAATTTTCATTTTATCTAAACCAATCACTGAAAAGACCACGATAACGCCTGCTATTGCACCAATCACAGAGGCCAATAGGGGAGTTGGAGTTAAGGGTTCAGCCGTAATCGCAACTAAGCCCGCTAACGCACCATTTAAGGTCATAGATAAATCTGCTTTACCGAATAAAAGATGTGCTGTTAATAACGCTGAAATAACACCAGCAGCAGCAGCAGAATTAGTATTTACGAACACCATGGCAACTGCATTAGCTTCGCCTATATCCGAGATTTTTAGCTCAGATCCACCATTAAAACCAAACCAACCCATCCATAAAATAAACATCCCTAAGGTTGCCATTGGCATATTACATCCAGGAATAGGATGGATTTCACCATTAGGGCCGTATTTACCTTTACGAGCGCCTAATAATAGGACTGCTGCTAATGCTGCTGTTGCACCACATAAGTGCACTACACCCGAGCCAGCAAAATCCAAGAATCCCATTTGATCAAGAAAACCTCCACCCCATTTCCAAAAACCTTGGATCGGGTAAATAAATCCGGTCATAACCACTGAAAAGACTAAAAATGCCCACAACTTCATACGCTCAGCAACCGCACCCGAAACAATCGACATCGCTGTTGCTACAAAAACAACCTGAAAAAAGAAGTCAGCCATCACTGAGTAATACGTTTCACCATTACTCGCCAATACATCTGTAGCAGTATGATCTTCACCTAATAAAAAGCCGATGCCTGGCCAAATACTATTTACCGCTTCTGCTGGGTACATAATGTTATAACCACATAGTTGGTACATAACACATGCAATAGCAAATAACGCGACATTCTTAGTTAGAATTTCTGCGGTATTTTTTGACCTTACCAAGCCTGCCTCTAGCATAGCAAAACCAGCCGCCATCCACATAACCAACGCGCCACTTATTAGAAAGTAAAACGTATCTAACGCGTAGCTTAATTCAGTTAATTTATCCACTTTAATACCTCTCTGTAATATTAATTGTTATATAGCTTCATTTCCGGTTTCACCGGTACGAATACGAATAACCTGCTCTAAGTTAGTAACAAAAATCTTACCATCACCAATTTTTCCTGTATTCGCAGCTTTAGTGATTGCTTCCAGCGCTTGATCGACCAACTCATCCGTTACCGCCGCTTCAATTTTTGCTTTAGGTAAAAAATCTACGACATACTCTGCGCCACGATAAAGCTCAGTATGGCCTTTTTGACGACCGAAGCCTTTTACTTCAGTCACAGTCACACCTGAGATACCAATATCAGATAAGGACTCACGTACATCATCCAGTTTAAAAGGCTTTACTATTGCTGTGATTAACTTCATTTAAGTCTCCATTAATTTACAAGTTCATGAGACATAAAGCACAGCCCATGCCAAAAATATAAGTGATTGTTTTATAATGTATTTAAAATTATTCACTGCAACAACCACAAACAATTATTGTAAATCGCACCAAGATGGTGCAACCCTAGTATTTCTGATAAAAGCCCATCATGCTATAGTACGCATCATTAAATAGAAAATGTTCATCCATATATTTAAGCCATTAACCCTGCAAAATAAAGCTGTTATGTAGGCTAATTTATACGTACCTAATAACACTACCCCTTATTTATTAATGGATATGTGTTTAGTTCAGTCAGATACACTTCATTGGGTTGCACCAATACAGTGCAATCTAATAGCTACTTGAGTAAATTTTAAACTAATAAAATAATAATACCCTGTAAGGCACTAAATAAAAAAGGATTTTTTTATTTGGCATATATCCCGCATATAAATCTGCAAGTCTGCTTAATAAGATATTCAGGCGCACACACCTTACATTCCAATTAAAATAATATATAGGGCTATGTTATGAATAAAAAAATGTTCTTCAAGCGATCTCTACTAAGCGCTGCTATCTTAGCAGCCAGTTTCCAAGCCTCTGCTGATGCCGGCATGGTTGAGTCTTTATCTGACTTTAACGTTAACGAAACCTCTTTTATGAAACGTACAGGCCTTGAAGTAGGGCTATGGGCCTCAGGCGGTGTTACTGGTAACTCCAATGGCAATACCAATGCCCCCGTATTATTTAATGACCGCGTTAATGAATTCACCCTTGATCAACTAAATTTCTACATTGAGCGAGCAGTAGATACCGAAGGCGATAGTTGGGATATTGGTGGACGGATGGATTTCATGTACGGTACAGATGCACGATTCACTCAAGCATCAGGCTGGGATGATAAGTGGAATGCAGGTTCAAGTGGCTATTATGATATAGCCATGCCGCAATTATATGTTGAAGTCTTTGCTCCTATCGGCAACGGTATTACCGCAAAATTAGGACATTTTTACACTACTATTGGTAATGAAGTCGTGACCGCACCAGATAACTTCTTCTATTCTCATGCCTATACTATGCTTTACGCAGAACCGTTTACGCATACTGGTGCCTTATTCAGCTATGATATTGACGATAACTTCTCAATTAATGGAGGAGCTGTAATGGGCTGGGATAATATGACTGACAACCCTGAAGCATGGAGCTTTTTAGGGGGTGGTAGCTGGACTAGTGATAACCAAGCTTCATCAGTCACAGTGCAGTTAATTAGTGGTGATGGCGATGATGGTAATGGAAATCTTGAAAACAGAACCATGTACAGCTTGGTCGCAACACACGATTTCACCGACAAATTACATTACTTATTCCAACATGATTTTGGTACGCAACAGGATGTAAATGGTGACGGTGTAAACTGGTTTGGCGTAAATCAATATGTGACCTATGACATTAACGATGAATTAGCCATTGGTGTACGTGCCGAATGGTTTAATGATGTAGACAGTGCGCGGGTCAGCAATATGGGCGCGAATTACTTTGCCGCATCAATTGGCGTAAACTACTCACCTCTTCCTTGGTTTAAAGTTCGTCCAGAAATTCGCTATGACTGGGCTGATGAAAATGTCTTCAACGGTGGAGTTAACAATGATCAAGTTGCTATTGCTATGGACATGATTCTTACATTCTAATTTAGCTTTTTAATATCAACTCCCAAGAAGCTTACATTGCGGCGCACCGCAATGTGAGCTTTTTTATGCTTAATAATCTTGAAAACCTAGATATTTTATACCAGTCAGGGTACTATCAAAAAACGTGAGTTAGAAACAAGTTTTTAGCTTATCTCCAATACAGGCTTTCATCGAGCCATTAAAAATGCGGAGAAAACATCATGTTACTTAATGCAAAAATCCACGACATTAAAATCATTCACCCTGGTTTGGCTATTTTTCAAGTAGCAGCAGATGACTGGCAATTCCCTGAGTTTAAAGCCGGTCAATATGTCATCTTAGGATTACCTTGTGGAGCACCGCGCTGTATTGGTGCACTGCCCGAAGAAAAACCACATAAACCCAATACGATTATTCGTCGCGCCTACTCTATTGCTTCAGCCAACAGCAATTCCCGCTATTTGGAGTTTTATATAAATCTTGTACCTTCAGGAGAGCTGACACCGCGATTATTTGCCTTAAATATCGGAGACCCGCTCTTCATTGGCTCTAAAATCACAGGGATATTTACTATTGATCAAATTCCCTTAACGCGTAATTTATTGTTTATTGCCACAGGCACTGGCCTAGCACCTTATATGAGTATGATTCGCTCTCACTTACTAGAGCACTTGGGTCGGAAGTTATGCATTTTACATGGCGCCAGAAACTCGTGGGAATTAGGCTATAAAGCACAGTTACGACATTTACAAACCTATATCCCTAATTTTGCTTATCATACCGTCATTAGTAAGCCAGAATCAGAGCCCACTAAATGGCATGGTAATGTTGGTTATGTCAGCGATTTAATTGATCAAGGGCTAATTTCTGAATCTTGGCATCAAGACTACAGTCCAGAAAATACCTCAATATTCTTATGCGGCAACCCTTTAATGATTGAATCAATGAACGCTCGCTTAGAAAAAGAAGGCTTTACTCATCACAGCACCCAAAACCCAGGCAATATACATGTTGAGAAATATTGGTAGGCTGCTTTCCAGCCACCACTGATAACACCAAAATCAGCGGCAGTTTAAAGTGGCACATATTTTTACTTAAGCAAAAATCGTAACGCTTTAAACTGTCCGCTGGGTTTTTTGATTATATGTTGTCGTGATTCCTTAGAGAGATGTCCATTACAGGTGCCGTTGGCAAATGTTCGATGAACTTCGACAAAGCACTGACCTTTGATATAAAACTGACCTTTGAAAAAGAGCTGTGCTGCCAACGGTCAGCTGGATTTTTTTGGTACGCCCAGCATGGGCGTAAACTAATGGGGTGCAAGTCCCCTGTAGGAGAACCTACCTTATTCATTTATATTTTGAATAAGTATAACTACTAGCTGACGGCAATTGCAAGACCGCGAGGGATTGTGAGAAGGAAGCCTGAATGCAAAACTACGAGCTTATGTACAAAAATGTCATATAAGGCCGAGTCTCAGGGGTGAGTTAGCCAATGATAACGAAACCCACAGGTTCGCGAGATACGGTAAATGGCAAGGCAGTGTAGTGAAAGTTTACGTTCTTATCTGGGGAGATCTGTTTAACAGGCAATGTAAGCTTATTGTATGAAATAAGTCAGCGGGCAACTGATTGAAATGTCCAGGAGTCCCGATGGCTATCCACCGGTGAACTAGCGAATACGATAGCAACGCAATAAGTGCGCATAGCGTCTTCAGGAGCAACCTTGCAGATAATTAAACAGAAGTCAGCAGACGGCATAGTAGCCAAACGCCCAGCGTAATGGTTGGGACAGGGTGAAGGCCTGAACATTAGATGAGGAGCAGACCGCTCTGCCTTTGGCTTTATGTCAGGCGGTAGATGAATGGGTAGCGAGCCTCAAACATTAATCTTTTATCAACTTTAATCATGTTATTTGAACAAGTATTATCCTCACAAAACCTATGTGACGCATGGAAACGTGTGAAACAAAACAAAGGTGCTGCGGGTGTGGATGGTTTAACGATTGATGATTACCCCGTGTGGATTCACCAGCACTGGGACAACATTCATCGTGGATTGCAACAAGGCTATTATTGTCCGTTGCCTGTTAAACGTGTGGAAATACCTAAACCCAATGGCGGCATACGCCTATTAGGCATTCCTAGCGTACATGACAGGGTTATTCAACAAGCTATCACACAAGTTTTACAACCGCTCATAGATCCTGACTTTTCAAATCATAGTCATGGGTTTCGTCCTAACCGATCTGCTCATGATGCTGTTAAATCCGTGCAGAAAGGAATAAAAGACGGCTATGGCTATGCCGTGGATATTGATTTATCTAAGTTTTTCGATAAGGTCGATCACGACTTATTAATGAACCGACTCGGCAAATGGGTGGATGATAAACAACTGCTGGAACTAGTTGGAAAATATCTGCGAACTGATGTGAGCATAAAAGGACAACGAGAGCCAACGCGCTGTGGAGTCCCACAAGGTGGGCCGCTATCGCCCTTGCTCGCCAATATCATGCTGGATGACCTTGACCGTTATTTAGAAAGCAAAGGCTATCGCTTTGCACGTTATGCGGATGACTTCGTTATCAGCGTAAAATCCTTACAAGAAGGAGAACGTGTTAAAGCCGAAGTCACCGCTTATCTGGAAACGCTAAAGCTTCCTATCAACACGGAGAAAAGCCAAGTGGTCAGTAGCAAGCAGCTGTGTTTTCTTGGGTTTGCCTTTAAAGGCAAGAAGATAGTCTGGAGTGTGAAAAGTTTAGCTAACTTCAAGCACCGGATCCGTGAATTAACGGGGCGTTCTTGGGGCGTTAGCTGGGCTTATCGCTATGAAAAACTCAGGCAGTACATTCAAGGCTGGGGAAACTACTTTGGGTTGAGTGAATACTACCGACCGATACCGCTACTGGATCAATGGATACGACGACGTATTAGGATGTGCTATTTAAAACAATGGCGCAGGATACGCACACGTATTCGTAATTTGATGCGCTTAGGTGTATCAAAAACAGTGGCAATCAGTTTAGGTATGAGTTCAAAAGGATATTATCGCCTAGCGAAAACCAAGGCGGTACAAATTGCGTTAAATAACAAATGGCTCAAATCGCAAGGTTTAGTCTCGGTTGAAGATCAATGGGTGAAGTTCCATTACTCATAATGGCGATGAACCGCCCTGTGCGGAGCCGCATGCAGGGTGGTGTGGGGAGGGCTGGAGAGAAACTAGCCCTTACCCGATTTATAAATTAATTTAGTAGATATTAAACTCTGTATGAAACTTAAATACGTTACCACCCGCTATATCCATTTTGTATGCTGAATTTCTTTGAAAAATAGTAGGTAGCAGTCTTTTGGTAGATCCTAATTCCAATTTATGCTGGTTATCTACATCTAGATACTTAATAGCAATATTTTCCTCAGCTTCATTAGTCAACCATGCCTCTAAAATAACAATTTTGTCATTTTCATCGTAATTATCATGATCGTTTGCAGGTATTTTTTTAGAGACTACGGGAGAATCTTTAAGCAAACCTTGTAATTTCATTGCCTGTCGGATTTCGTGACACGCAGGCCCTAAAGATGAAGCTAACTCAGATTTATCCCTTTCACTCGAATATTTGGCAGGAGTCACACCAACTAAATCTGTAGGGATATGAAAGTCAATATTATCAGGCATTACAATAAAACAGCGCCTTTTACTAAGCTTCCCAATAAATAGCCCAAGCTCAAAAATAACGTTGTCCCGTACAGTATCTCTGACATTTCCACGCATTTTAGTTTCATCATCAGGGCTAAAAACAAATATTCCAAAATCGGATGAATTTAAAGCTTCGGTGATGGAATCTAAGGGCGTAATCGACAACGAAAAAACACCTTGGCTCCAAACAGTAACATCTGCATCATGCTGAAGATTTACCTGCATTGGATAAGCCACATCTAAACCTTCTACAGATGATGCAACAAATACTTTTGGCTTCAATTTCCCACCTCACTTTATGTAATTTATAACGCCAAAATAACGGGCCACAAATGATAATAAAATAATTATCCAAGTGGCATTGATTTTAATAAAAAACAGAACCATCAAAACCGCACCGCTTATTTGTGGTCGCTGTTGATTTTTTTGTTATGAATGATGATTCGCGAAGGACTTATGGCCACAACAAACTACGACATGTTTAATCTTTTTGATGCACTCACAACTATGGATGTTGACGACGTGCTCGCCGCAAAAATAGAAAATTCTTGTTCTTTTTTCTGCAATAGCGTTGATGCGGCAAAACATGTAGCGCAAACATGCAGCACAGGAAGTCTGACTAAAGAGGCTCTTGTATCAATTTCTGAGTACGCTCCAGGACTAATAAAAGAACCAGCAATAGTTAGAAACATTATTTATGAGAGAAAAATGTTATGGCCTGAGTTTACAGAGCAACTAAGATTAGATTTATAACTGCAAAGTTCAGGTGAGACCGACTTAACAAAGGTTGACAATCAGTAGCAATAAGGTTGTCAAAGCAAATTAATTTTAATTAAACAAACCGGATATCGGTTTTCACAAATGCAATTATGAAGGAGTGAATCAGATGTATGACCATCACAACCGATTTTATACAGAGATCTAGCCACATAACGACCAAATCAGATGCCATTTAAAGTGGCACGGCTTTTTGCGAATAGCAAAAACCGTGACGCTTTAAATGGTCAGCTGGATTTTTTGGTTATGTTTTTTTTAACTGTAATAATTTCATTAATATCCGACTTATTTAAAACGATGGTTTTTCCATCAACATAATATGCACACTGCCAATTACTACATACAACAGGATAACCAACATGTTTTATGCCTGTCTTTTTCATCACTATAGATACAGAGTAATTCTGTTCTGTTTTACATCGTTCTTTGAACTCAATAGCAGCTTCTTGCCCTACTTTTCCAGAAAGTATTAACACAATTAACCCTAGTAAAAAGAAAAGAATTAAATATGATGCATTTTCAGCTACTTTAAGTGAAAAAAGCAAAAACCCTTCTTCCATCTCGGACTCATCTGAAACTTTAGTAGACCAAATAGCAATTTTTTTTGCAATTTTATGTTTTTTTGCAAGCTCTAAAAATATAGAACCAATCATTGCAACAATAATTACTCCAAGAGTGGTTAAATATAAATAACCAATTGCCTTTGCACCCATAGTTGTTACAGAAAGAAACCCTTGAAACAATACTCTATCCACTGCTAAAGGGAATTGCGTTTCTTCAATATTTAATTCAAGCAAATATGACTGATAAAAAGTAAGCCCTAAGGTATAAAGAGTTGCTGAAACTAAAGTAATTATTATTGATGCATGTTTCAACATATGTTTATTCAATACATTTAAGAGTGAATTTTGTACTACTCTTGTTCAAAACTCTTACCTTTAGGCAACAAGATTGGAACACTAAATTTTATTCTGGTTACAGACGTAATGGATTCTTCAGAAGCACCTTTTGTACCTAGATTTATACTACCTAGAAGTACACCTATACCAGCTGATGTACCTTCTTTTTCTGAACTGGTTAAAGCAACATCAAACTCTACAGTTTCAGTAATTCCATCTTTGAAACTCCATGTACGTCCACCCAATTGCTTTTGATCGAAATGTCCACCAATAGGGTTAACAGTAGCTCCTTTTTTTTCGAGTTCATTTTCCGCTTCAATTACGCCATCGATTATTTGTACTAACGTATTTTTCACAAAGTCTTTTAAATCCATTTGTTTATCCTATTTGTACATAACGACATAGCTCACTTGCCGCTAAAAGTAGAATGGAGCGTAGCGAAATGGCGCTTTTAGCGGTCAAGTGGAGTGCCTTGTTATATTTTTATACTTATTAGGGCTGATTTTCTTTAGTTTTCTATAAAATTCTGCAAGTTCAGAGTCTCCAGAATTATTTAGCCGTATTATTGTTTCTTTGTTTGTAACAATATTAACCATATGGTTGTAACGTTCTCTCATCCAAGAATACTTTACTCGTACATCTGCCTTACTATGGTGACTCGACCCCATTAATCCTTTTCTGATAACTTGTGCCAAATTATCAATATATTCAGGAAAATCGTATTCTGGATCGTCAAGCTCTGATTGAGCCTTAAAAAAATAATCTATGTAATACATCCCATCTGAGTCTTGCTCAAGAAGTGACTGAACATATTCTTTTTCTTGACTTAAATTATGCAGAGTCCCTCTGTTTTCTGCTCCTGCTTCAATTACGTTGGTGTCTAGAATTACTCTTGGGTACATAGCTGCTTTCGATTCAAGTAGATATGCTTCAACTAACGCGGGACCAAAAAGGTAGTTATCAGTATGAATGAATTTTCCGAGAGAAATGGCACCACGACAAAGTATTTTTCTTGCTAAGAGCCTCATAATTAGCCACTTAATCTCTAGTAGGGTAAAGAATACTTCGCTAGGTTGATTGATTTCAAAAGAAACGACTAAACAATCTGAAAATATAGAAACTTTTTTAGTTTGAGAGGACTTGGTATTCAAGTAATCTGACTTTTTATCTAAATCCCAAATATCTCTGATCGCTTCATATGCAGATACAACTGCATTAATTGCTTCTTCGTTGTCATTTCCTTTTTTATCTAAAGTCTCATCTAAAAGAGCTTTAAACCCTAAAATATCAATAAACGCTACTATCCTTTGCTCATACTTCATACATTGATTCCATCAAATATAACTATATTATTAACAAGCACATTCGCCCTGATATTCCACAGTATTCACCGACAAATCGGGCATATTTGACAGGATATTAATATCCTGACCTTTTGCCCTGTTCCCCCACGGTATTGACCTGAAAATCAGGCACATTTGCCTGCTATCCATTTTATCCTGTCAAGTTGACCTGATAATTGATATTATCCGATTAATCAGGAAAATTAACGTTTAAAATAATTCTTTTTAATATTTATGTCAACCTCAAATTCTGGGAAAAGTATTCTGGAGGAAATGCGCAACACTATGCAGCGTCTGCATTACTCCATTCATACTGAGCGGTCCTATTGTGATTGGGTTACGCGTTATATTCGTTTTCATCATTTACAGGAGAGGACAGCTTTACTTATTGAACCTGAGAAGAAAGTTGAGGGGTTTTTAACGCATTTAGCTGTTCAAGCTAATGTGGCGGCTTCTACCCAAAACCAGGCCTTTAATGCTTTGGTTTTCTTGTATAAACGAATACTTGAATGTCCATTGGAAGGTGTCGAGGCGGCACGGACGCGTAAAGAGAAACGGATTCCTGTGGTCTTAACTCGTGAAGAAGTTAAGCTGGTTCTGGCTTTTTTGGAGGGTACGCCGGAATTGTTGGTAAAGTTATTATATGGCAGTGGTTTGCGGATTACTGAGGCGATTCGTTTACGCGTACAGGACATTGATTATGGTTATAAACAAATAACGGTACGTAATGGCAAGGGTATGCAGGATCGAGTCACGCCGTTTCCAGAAAGTTTATCGCCTTTATTACATAATCATTTGGAGCGGGTTAAAGCAATTCATGAACAGGATTTAGCAACGGGATTAGGCGCTGTTTATTTGCCGTATGCATTGGCTCGAAAATATCCAAATGCGGAAAAAGAGTGGTCGTGGCAGTATGTTTTTCCTAGCCGTAATTTATCTATCGATCCGCGTAGCGGGGTTACTCGGCGGCATCATATTGATCAATCTGTAGTAAATAAAGCCATTAAGCAGGCGGTACATAAAGCAAGCATCATGAAAAAAGTGAGTGCGCATACGTTTCGCCATAGCTTTGCGACTCATTTATTGCAACGCGGTACAGATATTCGTACGATTCAATCTTTGCTTGGACACAAGGACTTAGAAACGACGATGATTTATACGCATGTGTTGCAGCAAGGGGGAGAAGGCGTAGTTAGCCCGTTAGATGATTTGTAATGAGTTGCCAAAGCAGAAGTTTATGGACATAACCCTGACCAAGGCGGGCTGAAGCTACGCCCTACCTGCAATGCTGCTGACTTAAAAATATGCTCCTTCTCCAGTAGGGATGAGGGGAGCTATAAATGTATGATTTACTCTCCTTACCCAGCCCTCTCCAGCAAGAGAGGACTTAAATCAACAGCATTGCGCCCTATCAGGCCAGTTTAGGCTAAAATCATCCACGCCCGCGATAAGGAGCAACACCTTGGTCTGGCACCCAAACACCTTGGGGGATTTCGCCTTGCGCAAAAAATACGTCAATGGGGATTCCTCCACGAGGATACCAGTACCCGCCTATACGTAACCATTTAGGGGCAATTTCTTTTATTATGCGCCGCGCAATACTGATGGTACAGTCTTCATGAAATGCACCGTGATTTCTGTATGAACCGAGAAATAATTTTAATGACTTACTTTCCACTAGCCTTTCTGATGGAATGTAATCAATAACTAAATGGGCAAAATCAGGCTGTCCAGTTAGCGGGCATAATGAGGTGAATTCTGGCGAGACAAAGCGCACCATATAATCAACATCGGCTTGCGGGTTTTGCACGCTTTCTAGGGTGGCCTGTTCGGGTGTATCTGGCAGCTCGGTTTTGCCACCGAGTTGTTGTAAGTTTTGGTAAATATTTGTTTCGCTCATTTATTAACCTTTCATGATCAGTAGCACTTAGATTCGGTTATTGTATATGACTTAGTTTTAAAAAAGCAGCACACAATTTAAGAAGTTGCTCTTTAATACGCTAAGGCGGACTTAAGTCCGCCCTGCCCTGCTTTAGGTTAATCGCCAAAGCTTTTGCCAAGGCTATGACATAGGTTACAAGCAACTTCATCCCCTGCTTTTAAAGTTGCTTGCGTTTTACCTTCACGATCTTTTAAATCGCGATCTACTGGTACTTTGGATAGACGTGTACCTAAATGATCTTCACCATGGCACGCTGCACAACGATCGCCATTACTTCTATCTTCGGCAAAATGGCCATGCGCATCTTCATCCATCCAACTCGGATCATTAACGGGATGCATTCCATGCGGACCATTTAATGTGCCGTTAGGAAAGCTATTATCTTCATGACAGACAGTACATTCAGAAAGCGTGCCGGCATGACCTTGAAGTTGCGTTGCGGTAATATTGTCGTTGGCATTTGGGTTACGGTTTGGCCAAATAGCATGGGGGCTACCATGACAAGACTCACAACCTAAGTTAGCATGTCCATCTAGGCTATTACGATATAAAGTATTGGCATTTTCCGCAAATCGCGGTGTTTTTGCTGGTAGTGGCTGTGCCGAAGGGTCGTTTGGATCAAAGGCTTTATTAGCCACCGCTTCACTACCAATACCACTATGACATGATCCACAGGCAGGCTCTTCTGCCCAAGGTTCACGCACTGTGCCATCTTTTCGGGCAAATTCTCCACCCATAGCTAGCATGTCACCATGACAACTATCACACGTCTGCCCTGCGGTATACATTGCCCCTCTGAAGCATTGTGTAATTTTACCTGGGTGACACTGAAAACAGTTTTCTTCCATTGGGATATTTTCACCCACGGGGGTCAATAAGATTACATCATCCTGATTTTGAGGGTCAATTAAAATAGGTTCACCCTGTACATCTCGTAGCAAATTATCTTGGGTATCCACCTGCAATCGCCCATGAAAACCATGCATTACTTTTGACATATTTGCCAATAATGGATTTCCATCCGGACCGCCAACAGAAGCGAGCGCATTAGATTTATGACAACTAGCACAAAGTACCGGCTGATCTTGAGCGATGAAGTCAGTCCCATGTTTAAAATCATGCAGCATCAAAATATTCTTTTTTGCTGCCGTTTCAACATCTAGGCGGTCAGCAGATGTTGCCGCAACAAAAACAGGCGGTTCATTACCTACCCCTGTATTAAGCCAGACATCTCGCGCTTTTAAGCGCGCTTCAGTATTAGCTCCCACTTTTCCTACAGTATGGCAATCACGACAATCGACCTCACCTGAAACAGGCGTAACTACATCAGTTGTTGCTAGGGTTAATCCGGTATTATTGTCGATGGCTTGAATACGCATCAATGGGTAAGAATTTAACCGCCCGCTATCATCAACTGGGGTTAATGGAATACCTTGCGCGGTAAACCAGCCTAATTCTGTGACAAATTTACTAAAACCTTGTGGGTCATTAGCACTATAAGGGTCGTCAATTCCTGGCATATATAGCCCACGCCCCAAGTCACTATTATCTGCAGTTGCTAACCCTTCATCAGGGCTAGGGTTTAAGTTAGGAAAGAGTAGCGATGCAATACTTTGTCCTGTATTTTTAAAATCATCCCAAAAATCGGATTTTTTAATGGTCGCATCAGCTTGCTTTGCATCGATAGGAAAATTTCTGCTCGTTGAATTGATTGAATTAGGCCCAACAGGATCATTAGGGTTAGATGCGGCCGAATATTTTAAGGTAACCGAACGAGGATCTAAAATGAGTGGCTTATTACTACCTGTCGACCCTTTTAATATCGCATGTGCATTAACAGTATTAAACGGCGGCAAGATACTTAATGGATATGAACCTAGGTCAGCACAGTGCATCCCTAAGTCGTTAGCCGGCAATACTACATGTTTGCCATCGCCTGCTTGAGCTGTATTTGGTGCTGGTTGTTGCGGCACCATTCCAGCAGGAAAATTAGGCGGCGTATCCAATCCAACAATAATTGTTCTATCTGCTGTACAGCGGGCACCTTGGTCATCAGTCACAATAAAGTGAACTAAAAAACGTCCATTATTCGCACCAAAGACAATATTCCCTGGCGTCAGTACAGTAGGCCTACTATCAGCTCCACCATTAAAATCCCATTCGTATCTCAGTTCCCCTAATTCAGGATCACTTACTGTTCCTGAAAAATTGACCGATTCACCTAATGCTATATTCAACATAGTTTCAACTGGGCTAATAATAGAGCACAGTGGAACTTGATTTTCAGTCTGTGGCGGAGCAATCGCACAATTTTCGGCATGCTCGACAACTTCCGTTACACTAGATTGACCTGTTTGAACTCTAATGTGACAAGGTGATCTCGCTAAATCGTACACCTTAAAAATGAAATGGTTTTCCTCTCTGCTGCGATTACGTGTTGCTAATAACTGACCAGAAGAGTGATCATATACAACAATTGATTTTAGTGGATTCCCAGTAAATTCACCACTGACTATCAACAGGTCATCTTCATATTTTGCATCATTAATTTTGAGATCGGTAATAGCATGACTCAGCTCATCCGCTCCACTACAGTCAGCTGGTGCATTTTTAACAGTCATTGTTTTACTAAGCTGGCCTAATTGCACTATCACTGAGCAAGGCACTGAAGGGCCTTTAAGTTTCTTGATGCTTAACTTTACTTCGCCTTTCTTGGTGTTTTTTTGTAATAATAACTTGCTCGTTACTGCATCTATTAATTTAAGCTTAAAGGGCTTTTCTCCTTTCGCTTTTACATTAACTTTGAGTTCCTGCTTTTCCACATCATAGTTTGCACTTTTAATACTTAAAACACTTTCTTGACGATCGTCATCTGCAATAACAAGGTGATTGAATGCTAAGCTAGCAATGAGTACAAAAAACCACTGGGAAAATAAGAACTGGGATAGACTGTTTATCATCTTGCCTCCTTAGGCATAGATTACTACTTATTAAGTGCAATCCACGGTAGCTACTCAAAATATCCAGTCAATTTAGCGCAGACATTCTTCTTGATCTCTTTCGCGGCAGTTATTTTCTGTAAGGGAAATCAACTCAGCGTGATCAAAAAATAAAATGACAAGAAAAGTCATTCAGATAACGTGGTCATTATTTTTCACTAAATAATCATAATGTGTATTTATACTTAAGCAATGATCGTACCGGCCTGAATCTTCAGATAAAAAAACAGCGGTGATTTCTTTACATGTGCGTAATACGTGGCTTAGCAGCTTAATTAGCCTTTATTGCACAAAACTCCCTAGTATTTTTTAGTATCAATTACCCGACAAAACTCAATATTTCAATCTAGAAGTACTTGCGCCCCCCATAACCTTACATAAATCAAAGAAGTGCCTTACAACGCATCACTCAATATACCGTCTCTATAAAGCGACACCTTTAACCCTCGCTCACTAAAAACAAAACTATTTTTCAGTAATACAACGATCAGACTGCCCTGTCACATTGCAGGGCAATCGCATTAAAAAATGAATAAACATCAACCGCTTATAATTCCCCGTTATTTTTCATTCATGGAAAACAGCACTTTCAACAAATACTCGTTATCCCAACCCGCTTTTAGGCGCTTGTTTTT
>Ga0209826_1000457_pt1 | contig 29710 bp, 24 predicted proteins | sample GOMGulsemesocosm_5_FD_184637 | JGI IMG/M metagenome (GOLD analysis project Ga0209826, IMG submission 184637) | Methane-oxidizing microbial communities from mesocosms in the Gulf of Mexico - GOM15C Gulf of Mexico (SPAdes) (version 2) | ecosystem: Environmental > Aquatic > Marine > Cold seeps... | reverse complement strand
ATGCTCAACAAAATAGCGCCGCGATTGTGATTGGTACCCGCTCAGCTATTTTCTCTCCTTTACACCATTTAGGTATGATCATTGTGGATGAAGAGCATGACGGCTCTTTAAAACAACAAGACAGCTTTCGCTACCATGGCCGAGATTTAGCCATTTTGCGTGCTAAACAGTTAAATATTCCCGTACTACTAGGCAGCGCAACGCCAAGTTTTGAGTCTTTGCAAAATGCGCTTTCGGGTAAATATCAATATCACCAATTACATAAACGGGCGGGAAATAGTAATAAAGCAAAAATAGCACTGATTGATATTGCTCAGCAACAAATGGAGCATGGCCTTTCAGGTACTTTAAAGCAGCAAATAAAACACACCTTAGCGCGTGGCGAACAAGTACTGATTTTTTTAAATCGACGCGGTTATGCCCCGGCCATTAATTGCCAAGAATGTCATTGGATTGCTGACTGTCAACGTTGCGATAAGCCTTATACTCTTCACCAAAAACAGCAATTACTTATTTGTCACCATTGCAGTAGTCAAAAGCGTGTGCCGAAACAGTGTCCAAGTTGCGGCAGTGTCAGAATAGCGCCTATTGGTCAGGGAACAGAGCAGTTAGAGCAACGTATTGGAGAGTTTTTTCCTGAGGCAAGCACAGTCAGAGTTGACAGAGACAGCACTCGAAAAAAAGGCGAGCTCAGTAAAATATTGCAAGAAATTAGTGATAAAAAGCATCAATTACTTATTGGTACTCAAATGCTCGCCAAAGGACATCATTTTCCTGATGTTACCTTAGTTGCCGTACTGGATGGCGATGGTGCTTTATTTAGTTTTGATTTTCGTGCTAGCGAGCAAATGGCACAGCTACTTATTCAAGTGGCGGGTCGCGCAGGTCGAGCGAGTAAACCCGGTAAAGTATTGGTGCAAACCAATTATCCCGATCACCCGCTATTACAAGAAATAGTTCACAATGGTTACCAGCATTTCGCCAAGCAAGCATTAATAGAGCGCCAACAAGCACTATTACCCCCTTTTAGTTTTCAAGCATTAATTCGCGCCGAGGCAAATTACCCAAGCTATCCAGAAAAATTTTTGCGCGCACTCACCGAGCATCCTTTAAATCACTGTGAATTTGCCGGTCCCGTGCCTGCTGCTATGGAGAAAAAGGCTGGTAAATTTCGTTACCATTTAATCATTCAATCAAAGTCCAGAAAGCACTTACACCAAGCAATATCACAACTGTTATCAATGATCCCTGAGATTGAATGGCAAAGCAAAGTACGTTGGAGCTTAGACATTGACCCTATTGATTTAAATTGGTGAGTCGTTAGAATAAGCACAGTTTTCAGCTATTCTTTCCCCTCTGCATGTCAAATCAAGATTATATTACCCGTAAGCCAGCTAAAAAGAAGCAAAACAACCCTTATAAAAAAAAGGTCGTTGAACAAAAACCAACTAATCAAGCCAAAAGCAAGTTCATTATCGCCATGGTTATATTATTAATTGCTGGCTTTGCGTATGGCCTATGGCTGTTAAAAACCAGTCCAAGCACTAAAACACCAAACACTAGCCATGAAATAAAAGCAGTAGCAAAAAAGGCGGTAACCTTGCCTAAACCACCCAAAGAAAAATGGCGATATGTAGACGATTTAAAACATAAAGAGGTGGAAGTAGGAGAATATGAGGTTAAAAAAAGTGGCCCTTATAAAATGCAATGTGGTTCGTTTAAAACGCAATCGCAAGCGGAAATATTAAAAGCAAGAATGGCTTTTGCCGGTATTGAAAGTCAAATTCAAACCGCGCAAGGCAAAAACAATATGTGGTATAAAGTTGTACTAGGTCCTTATGCACGTAAGCGTGCTGCAGAAGAAGACAAACACAAGTTACGAAACAACAAAATTAATGGTTGCCAAATTTGGCTCTGGAAGTAGCTTTCTCATACGAATAGGCAATAAAGTCAATTCTGTCCTTGAAAAGCCAGTAATAATCCCAATTTAATTTACATCAAAAATGTATTTATTTAGATTGGAGTTAAAGTGACTACTATCGTTTCTGTTAGACGCAATGGCAAAGTTGCCATAGGTGGTGATGGCCAGGTTTCTCTTGGCAATACCGTAATGAAGGGTAATGCCAAAAAAGTTCGCCGTTTATACAATAATAAAGTATTAGCGGGCTTTGCTGGTGGTACCGCTGATGCTTTTACTTTATTTGAACGCTTTGAAAGCAAACTTGAACAACACCAAGGTCATCTAACCAAAGCCGCGGTCGAGCTTGCCAAAGACTGGCGCAGTGATCGCGCCCTGAGAAAACTTGAAGCCTTACTTGCTGTTGCAGATGAAACGGCATCATTGATCATTACCGGCAATGGCGACGTGGTTCAGCCAGAGCATGATCTTATTGCCATTGGTAGTGGTGGAAATTTTGCCCAGTCTGCGGCAACAGCCCTGTTAGAAAACACCGATTTATCGGCCAAAGAAATCGTTGAAAAATCATTAACGATTGCCGGTAATATTTGTGTATTTACCAACCAATCACAAACTATAGACGAACTTTAAGTTTCGAGTTTCGAAAAATATTGCTATAGCATTAAGCTAGGGCAACATGAGGATATACCATGTCAGATATGACTCCCAGAGAAATTGTTCATGAATTAGACAGCCACATTGTTGGCCAAAGTGATGCTAAACGCGCTGTCGCTATCGCTTTACGAAATCGCTGGCGCCGTATGCAGCTAAACGAAGCGCTACGCAATGAAGTAACCCCAAAAAATATTTTAATGATAGGCCCAACCGGGGTTGGTAAAACTGAAATTGCTCGTCGCTTAGCTAAATTAGCCCGCGCGCCTTTTATTAAAGTTGAAGCAACAAAGTTCACCGAAGTGGGCTATGTTGGTAAAGAAGTCGAAACAATTATTCGTGACCTTGCCGATATGGCAATTAAAATGGTTAAAGAAGACGAAATGAGTCGCGTTAAACATTTAGCCGAAGAAGCGGCTGAAGAGCGCATTCTAGATGTACTTCTACCTCCTGCTCGTGATGGTTTTGGTAATGCTGAAAAACAGCATGAAGAAAGTGGTGATAGCAATACCCGACAAATATTTCGTAAGAAATTACGCGAAGGTAAATTAGACGATAAAGAAATTGAACTCGATTTAGCCGCGCCACAAGTAGGCGTTGAAATAATGGCTCCGCCAGGTATGGAAGATATGACTTCGCAATTGCAAAGCATGTTCCAAAATATGTCTACTGACAAAGTCAAAAAGCGTAAATTAAAAATTAAAGACGCTTTTAAAGCCTTGCAAGAAGAAGAAGCCGCAAAAATTGTTAACCAAGATGATATCAAGCAAAAAGCCATTTATGCAGTAGAGCAAAATGGTATTGTGTTTATTGATGAAATAGATAAAATTTGTAAGCGTGCTGACAGCAACAGCGGTGGTGATGTATCACGTGAAGGTGTGCAACGTGATTTGTTACCTTTAGTGGAAGGCTCTACGGTAAGTACTAAACATGGCATGATTAAAACTGATCATATTTTGTTTATTGCTTCTGGCGCTTTTCAAATGGCAAAACCTTCTGACTTAATCCCTGAATTACAAGGTCGCTTGCCTATTCGTGTGGAATTAAAAGCACTAACAACAGAAGACTTTGTCAGAATACTCACTGAACCCTTCGCTTCGTTAACTGAGCAATACATTGCTTTATTAGCCACTGAAGGGGTTGATATAACATTTAGTGATGATGGTGTTCAAGCCATAGCGAATGCTGCTTGGCAAGTAAATGAAACCACTGAAAACATTGGTGCACGTCGCTTACATACTATGATGGAACGCTTAACTGAAGAGCTGTCTTTCCATGCTGATGAACGCGCTGGTGACACCATAGTCATTGATAAGAATTATGTTGATAAAACCTTAAATGATGTGATTAAAGACGAAGACTTAAGCCGTTTTATTTTATAATCGAACAACTTAGCAATATTAGTATTACTGTTACTATTATGATGAGTATAAATATGAGTATTTTGCCGTGAAAATTGAGCGTTTTACCCTAAACCAATCTCAAAAACACCTGACTATAGTGTTTAGTCGCAAGAAAATTTTTGAGTTAAGTTTTGAATATTTACGGGTTTTTTCACCACAAACAATGGAAAGTAAAACGTCGGCTGTTGAAACGCACAAAAAACAAGTATTGCTAGTGGTTATTGAAGCGGTAGGAAAACATGGCTACCGCTTTATTTTTGACGACCATCATAGCGCGATTTATTCATTTAGTTATCTTGAAGCGTTAGCACTAGAACAAAAACAGCGTTGGCAGCAGTATTTAGCGCAATTAAAAGCCTCGGGTCATTCACGAGAGGCAATGATCAATATCAAACAACTTTAGTGCCAAATAACTTTAGCACCAAAAAACTCTAGCGCTAAGTGGCTTAATTCATTGTCCACTTAGCGCGTTAATGCTCTAATGAACATTGCTTTAATTAACATTGCCCTACTCCTTTTTCAAACTACCTTTCTTATCACTTTTTCTAACCAAATAATGAGCAAGCTTTTCTTCTGGCAAGGGCTTGTTAATAAAATAACCTTGTACGGCATCACAGCCCAAATTACGCAAGACATTGAGCTGCTCAACGGTTTCAACCCCTTCTGCTAGCACACGCTTACCTAAACCGTGCGAAAGGTCAATCATCGACTTGACTATCGTCATATCAGAGTCATTAGAAGCCACTTCATTAATGAAGCTGCGATCAATTTTAATTTTGTCTATGGGTAGTTTTCTTAAATAGGCCAATGAAGAATAGCCGGTACCAAAATCATCAATGGAAACTTTAATACCCATATTTTGCAGGCTAACAATAGTATTCATGGCGGTGTTAATATCTGTCATCACCACATTTTCAGTAATCTCCAACTCCAAATACCTCGGCTGCAAGTTATAAGTCAATATTAACGATTGAATATTGGCAACCAATTGCGGATCTTGAAATTCAATCGCGGTAATATTGACCGCAATGGTTACCCGCCGTTTATACTTTTGGTGCCAGCGCGCATTAGCCTGACAAGCTTTAGTTAAAATATAGTTGTCAAATTCACTGTTCATATTCAAAGCATCAATATCAGCCAAAAAATCAGCCGGCGGTAGCAAGCCTTTTTCAGGGTGTTGCCAGCGAACTAGTGCCTCAACGCCCTCTAATCGATTAGTAAACAAGTTTAATTGTGGTTGATAATATAATACAAACTCATCATTAGCCAAGGCCGCTTTAAGTGCTTTCTCAACTAATAATAACCGCCGCCCTTCTGCTTGTAATCCTGACCCAAAAACAGTGGTAGCAATATTATTAGTTTCTGCGTGGTGCAAGGCTAGATTGGCATTGTGCAATAGATCTTCGGCATTATCACCATCAGCTGGGTAAGTACAATAACCAACGCTAGCTTGAATATGTATGTCTTGATTATTAAAGTGAAAAACTTGTTTTATTAGCTGATGAAGATGCTCAGGTACCCGCTCAATAAAGGCCGGTTGGCTAGACTCAATGACAAACATAAAAGAATCACCACTGAGTCTGCCGACCGCTTTCGGTGATAAAATACTATTATTAAGTCGTTGAGCTATTTCACCCAAAATATGATCACCCGTTTTTAAACCGTAGCTATCATTAATAAACTTAAATTGTTTTATATCGATTAAAAAAATAGCTAACTGATATTTTTTTTCATCAGCAAAAATCATCGCCTCAGATAATTTAGCCATCACTTGCTCGCGATTCAAAGCCCCCGTTAAGGAGTCATGTTTCCCTAAGTATTGCGCTTTACTGATGGCATGAACGGCAACATGGCGCTCTACACCTTGCATCCATATCAGTAAAATAAAACCTAAAACGCTGTGAGCGCCAACATCAAAATAAAGTAAGAACATTTGCAGTTGGTTAAACCAAGGTTCGCTATAGGCAAGTATTGAAATGAAAAAATGTAATGAATACCTTAGCCCTAAAATCAAACAATAGCCTAATAAAATTTGACTGGAAAAATGAGGGGTCTTATCACGATAAAGGGTGAAACTAGCCGTAAGAAAAGCACAAGAAAAAACAAAACTTTGCAAGCCAACGTTGAGGTAAAAATAATGGTTGCTATTGTTTTCATTAAAAGCAAAAAGTGTTGCCGCAGTAACACCCAAAATAATAGCAGCACTACAAGCAGGTATACTGACAGTAACATTCACTTGTTTTTGCTTTTTAGCGCTATATAAGCCCAGTAATAAAAGTACTAAAAATAAATAGAAAGCAGACTGCTGCACTTGCGCGTAAAAGAGCGCTATAGCGCGAGTAAAAAAATCACTGTCATTGCCCTGTAACATAGCACCACTAGCATAGTAACAACTCAGAGCAGATAAACTAAACAGCCAGTACTTTACATAATCTCGGCTAAAAGCTCGAAAATACATAAAAAAAACAAAAGATAAAATAGCGAAAACTATCGCTTGAGTAGTAAACAAAAAAGCTATGGAATCTAAATTTTCAAGCATTTTTATATCATGAGTTTTGCTAAAAAGTACTAATGACTATTAAAGAGACTTTTACCATAAAATACAAGTAGCTATTTTATTTTAGAGAGAAGTCGATATACTTAAGCTACCCTTTATACTCAATTTACCCACAAAAGAGCAATATCATGGAATACAATACCTCACAATTGTGTGATACCTACGCAGGATTAATTGACGTTATAGATCCTATTTTTAGCAATTATGGCGGCGAAAGCTCTTTTGGCGGTAAAGTTGTCACGATAAAATGTTTTGAAAGTTTAGGCTTAATTGAACAAGTTGTTGCCACTGACGGCACCGGTAAAGTATTAGTGATTGACGGTGGCGGCTCGGCTAGACGAGCATTAATTGATATTAATATCGCCGAGGCTGCGGCTAAAAACGGCTGGGAAGGCATTATTTGTTATGGCAGTGTTCGGGATGTTGATGCACTAGAAGACGTTGATATAGGCATACAAGGTTTGGTTTCTATCCCTGTAGCTGCCAGTGATACTGACATTGGTGAAAGTGATATTGCTATCAACTTTGGCGGCGTTACTATTTTACCTGACGATCATATTTATGCTGACAATACGGGTATTATTCTTTCTCCTGATCCGCTAGATATTGAATAATACCATCAGGCGATTCGCCTAAAATTAAGAAGTAGGCTTAGCTTCGGGATGCTGAATAAACCACCTTTTTAGCCAAATTTCTATTTCGTCTGGCACCACACCACGGTTAATAATATCACCTTGAACCAATTTGCCTCCCATGGCGATATATTGATTAGCGGCCTCATGTTTATCAATATGAGTGCCTACCAAGGGTATTTGCATACTACGGGTGAGGGTAATTAAAGCATTGATAATGGCTCTATCAGCACTATTGCTGTCAGCTTCACCCAGTTGTTGACAGTTAATTTTCACCAGATGAATGGCCATTTTTCGTAAATAGCGTAGCGATTCGTAACTACCCGAAAAATTAGCAATCGCAATAGTGACATCCAAAGACTTTAATTGGTCAATGGTGTTTTTTGCTCGCTGACAGGCAGCAAGCATGACTTGTTCATTAAGCTCGATCATTAAATATTTACCAGCAATATTAAATTTTTGCATTTGCTGTTCAATGAAATCAACCAAATCTGGCTCCAGTAAATTTTTACTGGAAAGGCTGACGGAAACTCTTTGGTAAACACCCATGTTATGTAGCGCAAATAATGCTTCAAAAGCTTGTTTAAACATTTGTTTTGTTAAACAGTAAACTTCACCGCTATGCTCGGCAAGATCAATAAACTCAAGCAACTCTAATGGTGCTTGATCATCACGATACCAGTGTACTTTTAATTCAAATCCGGCCAGTGAGTTATCTTCTACATTGACTTGTGGCTGCAAATACCAACGTAAATCTTCAGCAATAATATCTTGGCGTAAACGCTCCATTAATGCTAACTGTTGCTCGGTATAAAGCACGGCACTATTATCAAAATATTGAATGCTTTGTTCTTGAGATTCAGCTGTTAATAAGGCATCGGTGGCATGAGATACTGTTTCACTGACACTGTTGCCGTGTTCATCACTAATAGCAACGCCAAAGGCTAGCTCAAAGTTTAATGAAAAGCTTTTAAAGCTCATCGCATCGGGTACTGCATTGGCAAGCTGTTGACACAAGTCATCGATAACATACTTAGCATCATGCTTCGATGTAGATAGATCAAAGACCACTAAAAAATCTAAGCCCTGCAACCTCGCTAAACGCACTGGCTCAGGGTTACTATCAAAACGTAATAAACTTTGGTTGTCAGCAACCTTTTTTTGTAAACAATAGGCTAACTGTAATAGTAAAATGTCTGAATTATGATGACCTAATACCGTGTTGACCTGTCTAAAATTGATAGGTTTAAAGACAATGGCTGCCATACGGTTATGTTGTTGCGCTTTTAGTGTTTGCTCAAATTGCTTTAATGCATACTGAGCGGTAGGCAAATTAGTGGTTAAATCATGAGTGTAATTAAAAAGCTCATCTTGAGATATTGTATAGTCTTGAATCTCCTTCGGCTTGTCGGTAAAAAAGCGCCAAAGCAAGAAAACTATAATAGGAAAGCTGGCGCCAAAAGCAAAAGTGATTATGCTATCGCTTGAGAAAAATAACTGCGGCTCTGCGCTAGCAGAGAAAGGGATGAAAAATAAACATGCGGTTAGCGGAAAAAACCGAATGATTTTTCTCACTTTTTGCAAATGCCTTTCGACAAAATCAAAATATAAAAAATATTTCATACTGAACCAACATAGCTGAACTAACATAGCTGAACTAACATAGCTGAACTAACATAGCTGAACATTGCGCTAGCCAAATAAAAATTAACTTTGGCTAATTAACCATCATATACAGCTTAATGAAAATGCTTGGTTTTGTACAGAATTACAACTTAAATTTAGCTAGTTGTTCATTTAAGTCATTCGCTAAGGCAAGTAGATGCTCACTAATTTCTTTACCACGAATGGCATCATCACTTGATTTTTCAGCGACATTACTAATATTAACAACGTTAATATTAATTTCATCCGCCGCGATATTTTGCTGTCTAGCCGCCTCAGAAATTTGACAATTAAGTTCATCTAACTCTTTTATTTCTGTCGTAATATCAACAAGTAAGTTGGCAACATTGGCAACATCATCTGCTTTTTCATTAGCTTGTTGACTAACATCATTCATTGACGCTACCGCACCTTTAGCATCTTGCTGTAAAGCGCCAATAGTTGCTTGTATTTGGTCAATAGACTCACGAGTTCGAGTAGCCAGCGAGCGCACTTCGTCAGCAACAACGGCAAAACCACGACCTTGCTCTCCAGCGCGTGCGGCTTCAATGGCAGCATTGAGTGCTAATAAGTTAGTTTGCTCGGCAATAGCGGTAATCACTTCTAGCACAGAACTGACTTCATTGGTTTTCTTGCTAAGTTCAGTAATCATATCCGTATTATCAATGACCTTATCGCGCAATGCATCAATGCCTGTTTTTGCTTGATTGACCAAAGATAACCCTTGTGATGCTCGCTCATTGGCGGAAACAGATTTATCGGCCGCACTTTGGGTGTTTTGCTGTACTTCATTAGCCGAGGCATCTAATTCGTTTATCGTCGCAGCTACGGAATCTGTACCATTTTTTTGCTCCAATACCGCAGCACGCGTTAACGAGGATATTTCATCAACACTTTGCGCAGAGGTAACAAGTTTGCCGCTGGCATCAGCTATTAATAAAAAGCTTTGTTTAAAAGTAGCCATCATGCCATTTAATGCCGTGCTAACCGCGCCCAATTCATCATGATGATATACCTTTATCTCTTTGTTTAAATCGAGATTTTCTTCGACACTTTTAATGGTATTTCTTAACCTTTTTAGTCTGAAAAACACTAATCGTTTCAAGGTATAGCTCAGTAATCCAAAGCTAATAATAGTGATGATTAACTGTAGTAATGTGGCTTGAGTCATTGAGTTAGTAATTTCTTTATCAACGGCAGATAAGTCATAGGTGATTTTAACCGCGCCCAAAATTTCATTATTAGCGACTTGATGGCAAGTTAAACAATTAGTGCCTCGATAATTATCACTGGCTTTAATAGGCATGATAAAGCTCATCATGCGTTTACCGTTTTCAGTAAACGGTTTGAATGCTTTAGTGCCTGATAACCCTTGACGTTCAAATGTTGATTTAGCACTTTGATCAGCATGACCAGCACCAAAAACTTTAATTAATGCTGGCGCACGTAGAATGCGTGCTTCGACAATATCGTCTTGACTGACAATTTTATCTTGAATAATTTTTCGATTAGCAATGGTTCCCGTTAACATCATAGTGTTAACAGAATCAAAATAATTAAGTGCTAAACTTTCTAAGTTTCGCTCAACAAAATGCTCTGCTAATATTTTTTCATCGTTATAGAAGAAAAAAATAGTGGTACTAAGAAATACCACCGCAATTAATACCAAAGCAGCATTAATTTTTATCGCTAAAGACATTGATTGAAACATAGATTTATCCTAAGAATTACTAATATGAAATAACATTTCAGGGCAAGAAAGCACTATAACTACATTGTATAGTGCTCTATCGGCAAATAAATAAAAAGTTTAATGTTTATTAATTTAAGTCAAAAAAGGCCGATATATATTAGTTACTCGTTGCTATATTTAGCTTTGATAACCCCACCTTGGCATTATAGTTTGCTCTATACCAAGATGATCTAGCACTCTGCCCACCATAAAATCAATTAAATCATTAATAGACTCAGGTTGATGATAAAACCCTGGAGCTGCGGGCATAATGGTGATACCTTGCTGCGATAAACTGAGCATATTAGTTAAATGAATAGTCGAAAAAGGGGTTTCTCGTACCATTAAAATAAGTTGGCCGCGCTCTTTAATGACCACGTCAGCGGCACGCTCAATAAGGTTATCACTCATGCCTTGGCTAATGGCGGCTAGTGTTCCTGTTGAGCAAGGGCAAACTACCATCTGCTTTGGCGCTGCCGAGCCAGAGGCAACTGGTGAGAACCACTGCTCTTTACCAAAAACTTTAATTTGCTCGGCTTTTGCTTTAAATTTTTCACTCAAAACATCACTAGCAGCATCAGGAGATGCTGGTAATTTAAAGTTCAGTTCAGTATCAAGTACCACTCGCCCAGCACTAGAGCATAACAAGTACACTTGGTAATGGGCGACCACTAAACATTCTAAAAGTCGCAATGCATAGGCAGAGCCAGAAGCACCAGTGATCGCTAAAGTGATTGTTTTACTAAAACCTTTCGCATTATTCTTCATCACGTTATTCTTTATCACATTACCACTCATTATTATTTTTTAAATTAAGAAAATTATTCATTAATGCCGTTAATATTTTCTCGTGAATATTGCCAAAACCACCATTACTCATCACTACTATAGTATCGCCAGCTTGGCTTTGCTCACTGATTCTCAAGACTAAATCATCAATGTTTTTTTCAACAAAGCAAGGCTGTTGGCACTTATTCATTAACTCATCAACAGACCATTTTATCTGTTCATCTTGAAAGATAAAAACTTGCTCAGCTGGTGCCAACGATAACGGTAACGCCTCTTTATGTACGCCAGACTTCATGGTATTTGAGCGCGGCTCAAGTACGGCAAGTACTCGGCCATCAGTGCTGTCATTATCAACTTGCGCTCGAACAGCCGCTAATGTTTTGGCTATCGCGGTGGGATGATGAGCAAAATCATCATAAACCCGAATATTATTCACTTCACCTTTAAGTTCAAAACGGCGCTTAGTGTTGATAAAAGTAGCCAGTGCCTCAACGGCAATATGACTAGGCACACCAGCATGGCGCGCTGCCGCAATCGCCATTAAGGCATTATCAATATTAAAATCACCTATCAGCGACCATTTCACTGTCCCCTGCTCTACGCCATTAAAAGTCACTTTAAATTTAGAACCATCAGCAACAAGCTTTTCTGCCAGCCAACCATGCTGACAGGCACTTTGCTCTGTTGGTGTCCAACATCCCATCGCTAAGGTCTCATTGATTGCCGCTTCATGGTGCGGCGATAAAATCAAACCATTGCTCGGCACCATGCGAATAAGATGATGAAATTGTCGCTGAATATCGGCTAGCTCATCAAAAATATCACCGTGATCAAATTCCAAGTTATTAATCACTAACGTTCTGGGTCGATAATGCACAAATTTAGAGCGCTTATCAAAAAAGGCGGTATCGTATTCATCCGCTTCAATAACAAAAAAAGGGGCATTACCTAATCGCGCTGAGCAATCAAAATTCTGTGGTACGCCACCAATTAAAAAACCCGGCGATAAATGGCTATATTCTAAAATCCAAGTCAGCATACTACTGGTGGTCGTTTTGCCATGAGTACCCGATACGGCTAAGACCCAACGATCTTTGAGGACATTTTCTAACAACCATTGTGGGCCAGAAATATAGGGGATATTGCGATCCAACATATATTCCACCATAACATTACCCCGAGACATGGCATTGCCAACAATCACTAAGTCGGGTTCATCATCAAAGTGCTCAATGTTATAACCTTGCTTTAATTCAATACCCAACTGCTCAAGCTGAGTGCTCATTGGCGGGTATACTTGTGCATCACATCCGGTGACACGAAAGCCAAGCTCTTTAGCTAAAGCCGCAATACCGCCCATAAAGGTGCCGCAAATACCAAGAATATGTAAATGTTGAGTTTTATTTGTCATAAGCAAGAAAAAACACTGAAAGAGGATGAAAATTTATGGCTGTTAATATACCTTATTAGCCCAAGCTTAGCCGTAAAATCCTTAACCAAGATTAGAAAAATTCAATTGAGTGCATAAAACATGTCCATAACCAAAGTTAGCAGCCTTCATATTTACCCGATAAAATCTACTGCCGGTATCAATTTACCTGATGCCATGGTTGATGAATTAGGCTTAGCCTTTGATCGACGCTTCGTTGTTAATGATGCTTTAGGACAATGTATCACCGCGAGAACTGAGCCAAGGTTATGTTTAGTGCGAACTAAGCTGACCGCGCATGGCATTGAGCTATCAACCGACAACATGCCAACACTGACTTTAACCTATGAAAAGTTTAGCAATCAATACCAAAATGTCACCATTTGGGGAGACAATATTGCTGGCCAGCTCTGCTCCAATGAAGCCGACATCTGGTTTAGTGAATACTTACAACGTCCTTGCCAGCTGTTGTTTTTTGGGCAAAATTCATCTCGTAAAAAAAAGCCCAATACTGAACGGGCAAGAGAAGTGGCTTTTGCTGATGGCTATCCGCTGCTGTTAATTTCTCAAGCATCATTAGACAATCTCAATTCTCGTTTAGAAGGTAGGCGCCTAGAAGGTAAGCATCTAGAAGATAAGCACCTTGGCGACAGCCAACAACAAACGGTTTCAATGGCGCAGTTTCGTCCCAATATTGTTATTGATAACTGCCTGCCTTTTGCTGAAGACGGTTGGCAACATATTCGCATTGGCGAAGTTGAATTTAAAGTAAGTAAGCCTTGCGAGCGTTGTATAATGACTACCGTTAACCCAAAGAAGGCTGAAAAACACCCGGAGCAGCAACCTTTACGCACACTCAAATCTTTTCGACAAACTCATAAGGGTGAAGTGCTATTTGGTCAAAACTTAATAGCACTCAACAGCGGCCAAATAAAAGCAGGTGATAAAGTAACCGTCATTAGTCATCAAGAACCACCTATCTTTAACCTTGCTGATGCAACTAGCCCTACGCAAGCTACACTAGTTAATAATGCGAGCAGCAATTCGAACGAAACAGAAAATACAATGCAATTAACTTGTCAGCAAATAATTACCCAAACCCATGATGTAAAAACCTTTGTATTAACTTGGTCTGGCACAAGTCAAATTAAACAACTTGCGGGTCAACATATTAATTTACTTATTAATATGTTTGGTAAAGAGCAACCTTGTTGCTACACCATAGCGTCAAATCCGACCACAAAAAATCAAATAAGCCTAACGATAAAACGAGTATCTAAGGGTAAAGTTTCTAACTTTTTCCACGACCATTTCAAGGTTGGCGATACCTTAAAAGCACGCGCACCTAGTGGCAACTTTCACTTACCTGATGTTATCCCTAAAAAGGTATTACTGTTATCGGCTGGCAGTGGTATTACACCTATGTTGTCAATGCTGCGCTTTATGGTCGCCGAAAAAACCAATAACCAGATCATTTTTCTCCACAGCGCCCGCAGCGAAGAAGATTTAATCGCTAGAGAAGAAATAGCAAGCTTGGCAACAGCGCATGGAAATTGCCAAGTGATATATACCTTAACAAGGCAAGTTAGGCCGCAATGGCAAGATTACCAAGGACATTTAAGTGAGCGAATGCTTACTAACATCACGCAACTAACTCAGCATGAAGTTTTTGTTTGTGGCCCTGAAGGATTTCGAAAAGCAGCTCAGCAGTACTTGCGTCAACTGGGTTTAAGTAAAGAGCAATATCACTATGAGAGCTTTGGGGCCAAACAAACTATTGCGCCCTCACCAACGGATAATTCAGTGGTGGCAAAAGCAGCGTACAGTAAATTAAATATTCACTTCGACAAGTGGCAAAAGCATTACCAAGGTGATAATCAAAAAACTTTACTGGAGCACGGTGAAGATGCGGGTCTAATTTTACCTTATTCATGCCGAGCAGGCATGTGTGGTAGCTGTAAGGCACAATTAATCAGTGGCGAAGTGATGCAAACAGCAACTGATGGCTTAACCGACCAAGAAAAACAAACCGGTTATATTTTATGTTGCTCAGCGACAGCAACAAGCGACGTGGTCATTAAGCATGGTTAACGTCATGGGTATGAGCATAGAACTCTCGTATTAAGTGATGGTGAGTTACCGCTACTGAGGTGTTTAATGTCATAGCTCAGAGGAATATGCTCAGATGAATAGGCTACATCTTTGTCGCATTGCTGCGGTAAAAATTAAAATCGTCGCCTAAACTAACCACAAAACGATAATCATTTTTTTCTGGAACATTGCCATTCTCATCAGCATGAGGTTTTTCAGCACGATCAACATAAAAAGTTGGTAAGCAACAGATAAAAATAAGCAATATTATCAAAAACTTAGCTGTTATTATAAATTCCTTTAGGTAAAATAATTAATGGAACATTGCCTCATTGTAACAGTATAAAAGTGAGAGCAACAATCATTGCACCCTCGCTGTGCAACATTATAGAAACAGTGCAAAAAAACATAACACACGTAAAACAAAACAAAATAACCTCATGATAAATATAAATAAAAAGTAGTAATACACATTGGCACTTCACTTGCTGTACTTCTGTTAATTCAACTTTATCATCGCCGATTAGAAATAGGAGTTACTTATGAGTACTCAAGCGGGCATCAAGATATTTTCATTTAACGGAAAAATGAAAGTGTTACACCTAAGCTGGATGGCTTTCTTTATTACTTTTGCCGTCTGGTTTAACCATGCGCCATTATTAGCCGTTATCGCACAAAGCTTAGGGCTAACCAATAGTGAAATTAAAACCCTACTAATTCTCAATGTTGCCTTAACTATACCGGCACGTATCATTATAGGTATGCTCACCGATAAGTATGGCCCTAAAATAATCTATTCCTTATTACTGGCACTTTGTAGTATTCCTTGCTTTATGTTTGCTTTAGCTGAAAACTTTCAACAAGCAGCCTTAGCACGATTTTTACTCGGCTTTATTGGTGCTGGTTTTGTGATTGGCATTCGTTTAGTTAGCGAATGGTTCCCTGCTAATGAGCTTGGTACTGCTGAAGGTATTTATGGTGGCTGGGGTAACTTCGGCTCAGCGGCCGCGGCCATGTCATTACCTTTAATAGCACTTTTTGTTAGTGATTATTTTGGCGTAGAAGATGGCTGGCGCTATGCGGTTGGTTTAACGGGTCTGATGAGCTTGCTATTTAGTGTTGTTTTCTACCTTAATGTAACCGACACACCAAAAGGGTCAACTTATTTCAAGCCCAAACAAACCGGCGCGATGGAAGTGACGAGTAAAGGCGATTTCTTTTTATTATTGCTGATGAAATTACCCATGTACGGGGCATTAACATTACTTACTTGGAAGCTTTCTCCCGAAGGTGTGGCTTTGTTTTCTGAACAAAGTGCCATCATTGCTTATAGTGCATTAGCGTTACTACTTATTATTGAAGTTAAACAAACCTACAAAGTAAACGGTCATTTATTTGTTAAAGATGTGCCTGAAATTCATCAGTACAAGTTTAAACAAGTGGCGGTATTGAATATACTTTATTTTGCCACTTTCGGTTCTGAATTAGCGGTGATTTCCATGTTGCCATTGTTTTTTGCTGACGTATTTAGCTTAGATATGGTTTACGCTGGCATGCTAGCCTCTTTGTATGCATTTATGAACTTGATGTCTCGCCCTGGTGGCGGATGGTTAAGCGACAAGTTTGGCCGTAAGAAAACACTACTAATATTAACGGCTGGTCTGGCGGTAGGTTATTTTGCTATGTCATCAATCACTAGCAGCTGGCCATTAGCTTTGGCCGTGATCACTGCCATGGCCTGTTCGTTTTTCGTACAAGCCGGTGAAGGTGCCGTTTTTGCCGCAGTGCCACTCATTAAGCGTCGTCTTACTGGACAAATTGCCGGCATGACAGGTGCCTATGGTAATGTTGGTGCGGTAGTTTATTTAACTGTGCTATCTATGGTTAGCTATGAAATTTTCTTTTTAGTGATAGCGGCTACGGCAGTCGTTGGTTTTATCACCTTGCTTTTCATGGAAGAACCAAGAGGCACTATTACCGAAGTACGCGAAGACGGTAGTGTTGAGCTTATTAATGTAAATTAGGGAATTATTAGTGACAAACGCCAAAGATGAAGCAGTAAATAAAATACGCAACAATAGCTCTGCAAATTTACAGCTTTGTTTTGGCGGCTATTCCTGCGCAGGCATCAAAGCAGAAAATCAAGATGCCTTCGCAGCACTTATTCCTAAAACCAGCGAATTAAGCTCCAAAGGGGCTATCGCTTGTATTGCTGATGGTGTATCAAGCGCAAATAGAGCCGCAGAAGCTTCACAGCTTGCCGTTACGCAATTTATTAGCGATTATTATGCTACCCCCGAAACTTGGTCCACACGTAAATCTGCCGCCAAAGTAATCACCAGTTTAAATCAATGGCTATTCTCTCAAAATAGCAATATTGATGGTCATAGTTACCTCTCCGCGCAACAGCAACAGTGGCTCAGTACCTTTTCAGCAATCATCCTAAAATCAGCTACTGGCTATATATTTCATGTCGGTGATACCCGCATCAGCAAATATCGTCAGCAGCAATTAGAGGCCATCACTCAAGATCATAACTGTAAGCAGGGCACAAATTCGGTAGTGTTAACTCGCGCTTTAGGCGCTGACTCTCGATTACAAGTGGATGTCCATCAAGTTGACTTACACGTTGGTGATATTTATCTGCTTACTTGCGATGGTATTCACGAGTTTTTATCATCCAAACAACTAAAATCAGCACTGACAACATTATCAAGCTCACCAGATAACAAAGAGCTTGAACAGTTAAGCCAAACTATTGTTAAACAAGCATTAGCCGCTGGTAGTGATGATAATGTCAGTTGCTTATTAGTGTTTATCCATGATGTACCTAATAGACAGTTGGCTGAAATAGAAAGAGAACTAAGAGAAAAATCAATTCCGCCCGCGTTATCTATTGGCCAATCCATTGATAACTATCAAGTTAAAAAGATTATTCATGCCAGTACTCGTTCTCATTTATATTTGGTAGAAGATAAAAAAACCGCTAAGCAACTGGCGCTAAAAGTCCCTTCAGAAAACTTTGTAGAAGATGCACTTTACCTACAAGCATTTATGCGTGAAGCCTGGTTAGGAGAACGGGTAAAACATGACAATGTTATGGCCATTGATCCGGTTAATAATGATAGCCGTTTCTTGTATCACACCAGTGAGTACATTGATGGCCAAACATTAGGCCAATGGATGTATGACAACCCTAAACCGAGTATTGCGCAGGTAAGAGATATTATTAAACAGGTGATTTCTGCATTACGCGCTTTTCAGCGTCTCGATGTTATACACAGAGATTTAAAACCCGATAATATAATGATAGACAAATATGGCCAAGTTAAGCTGATTGATTATGGTGCAGTATTTGTGGCGTCACTCGATGAAAATCAGGAAACACTTTGTGAAAGCATTCCGCAAGGTTCAGTGAATTATGTTGCCCCTGAAACACAGCTGAGTATGCAAGCCAATCATTTAAGCGATCTGTTTTCCCTTGGGGTTATTTGCTACGAAATGCTAACGGGGCAATTGCCATATAAACCACAATCACAGTCAATAAACTACACCAGTTATCAACAGTGGCATTATCGCAGTATTAAACAATATCGACCTGATTTACCTTTATGGTTAGACGTTACCTTGCAACAAGCAACGCAAGCAAATCCGGCTTTGCGTTCGCAAGCCTTTTCTGAATTTTTTAGTAATTTAAATAAACCGAATATTGATGCGATTCATGACTATAAAAGCCAACCATTATTAGAGAGAAATCCAGTGAAGTTTTGGAAAGGCGTTTCCCTTATGCTTTTTATCAGTTTAATGATTTCATTCGTTAATTAGGCGATAATATTGATGCCTAATGGCGAATTTTAATAGTTGAATTGTGATCTATTTCACCTTCTTCATCTATGGTAATAGCTGCATCATCCATTTGCACTACGGCTAATTTACCGTCAGGCGTTTGTCTCACAAAAGATAATGTATAACCGTAGTGGCTAATTTCACTTAATGAGCATTGTTGAGCAATGCTTAACTCCTTTAACAATTTCTTTATTTTAGCCTCTACCTTACGTCTCTCTTCTGGCATCAAATCACTCCTTAATGAAACCAAGTAGATTAATGCGTCCACTTAGTATTAAAAACACTACTGCTTCTTTTCTTAAATAAAGGTATTAAGTAAAAGCCTCAAAGAAAGCCCTTTCTTCAACAATAGCAGAGAAGCTGAAATTAACAATACAAGCAAATTTATTGAAACTTTTGATTTTAGACTAAAATGGTAGAAAGTTTGACGTAAATCAATGTTCTGTTTCAATTAACCCTAGTGTAAAACGGTGTAGTGTGGTGACCTCAACTCTCTCAGTGGTAATACTTTTTAAGTTAAATAAATACTAGTTTACCAACATAGTTTGTCGTGTAAATTTGAAAGATACTTAACGAAAATTAAGTACCTTTCTCATTTTTAGCTGCCCTCGCTTCCTTCCCTCTGCATAAAATTGTCATTGTCCTGAGCTTATCGAAAGATTAGAATAGCCGCGTTTTCATTTTGCTAGGCTATTCTACTTTGTTATTGATGATCGACAATTACGACTCATTTACCTTTAATTTGGTGCACTACTTCCAAGCATTGGGCCAAGAAGTGAGTGTTTTTCGTCATGATGAAATAAACATTGCCACCATTGAGCAGTTAGCACCTGAATTTATTGTTATTTCTCCTGGCCCTTGCGACCCTGATAAAGCAGGAATTTCTTTAGCCGTAGTGGCGCATTTTTCAGGTAAAGTTCCTTTGCTCGGTGTTTGCTTAGGACATCAGTGCATTGCTCAACACTTTGGCGCAACAATAAAAAAAGCCAAACAACTAATGCATGGTAAAACCAGTGCTATAAACCACAATAACCAAGGATTATTTCAACAGCTTAAACAGCCTTTGCAAGTCACCCGTTACCATTCACTGATTGTGGATGCAAAAACGCTACCCAATAGCTTTGAAGTATGCGCTTGGAGTGTAGACTCGGCGGGTAATAACGAAGAGATAATGGCCATTCAACACAAAGAATTACCCATCTACGGGGTACAATTTCATCCTGAGTCAATTTTGACTGAACAAGGTCACGCACTTTTGCAGAACTTTTTAACCGCTAATTCATCAAGCAATATCGATTAAATAAAAATAAAAAATTCATAAAACTAATACTTTATTCGCATAAGACGATAAACTTAATATATCATCTATTAAAACCAGTCTGACTAATTACCATTTTCTCTAAATATTATTTTAACTAAACACTATGCAAATTTTTGATACTAACGACACAATTTCAACCATACATCAGCGCGCCCTGAGCTTATCTATTAGCAAAGACTTTGCTGAGCAACAGCACGGTAAAATGAATATTGTGCATTTTCAAGGTAGTGAACAAGAAAATCGCCGCAGAGAATTATTAGCCGTTGAGATCAAAGCCCAGCAAGAGAAAATTGTTGCTGCCCACGGTGAAGAGCATTTTCGTAAGCAAGTAACAGATATCTTTTACGCACAAGTGCGTAGCCAAGTAAATGATGAGTTTGATAACAAAACCAACCTTTATCATAAAGTATTGTGTATTGAAGACGCTGCCCCCACCATTTTAGAGTTATTATCACTAAGAGCAACGTCAATTAATAGAATCAAACCACTGGCAACCTCACTACCTTGGTTATCAGCAGGTCTAGTGAGCTTAGTGAACAAGCCTCAATATAAAAAACGTGCCGACGTGCAAGTGAATGATGCAAAGTTAGCGCTGAGTTATATCGGCTTAGATAATTTAAAACTCGTCATGCCAACATTTATACTTAAACATTGGCTGCCAACGAGTACGGCTCCTCATGGTTTAATGAAACGAAAGTTATGGAATGACAGCTTATCGGTTGCCCTTGCCGCAAGCGCTTTAGCACAAGAGAAAAATTTAGATCGCTATACCGCTTTCACTACTGGCATGTTATCTAATGTTGGTCAGTTGGCAGTAACGCGCTGTTTTTTAAGTACCTACAATGACATGTACAAAGAAGAATTACGTCAAGCTTTTGAAGATAAAGATAAACGCTTACACAATGTACTGGTTAAAGTAGACAACTCCCCTGAGTTATTGTTAGAGCAACTTATTCTGCGCAGCAGTAAATTGTCAGCAGACTTAATTGAATTAATGCAATTTGATCGATTACCGATCACCGAAGCTATATTCGATTTAGCCTACAGTGAAAATATCACTAAAATGTGCCCCATTGCGCAACTCGTCGCTAAAGCAAAAGCTTATGTGAATCACCGCAGTTTATCCAAAGCCGGCTTAATAGATGATGACGAAACTAAGCAATTATTCGAGACAGTAAAACTCAATAAAGCTGAAATATCCTTGCTAAATAAAAGTGATATTGATCATATTAAGCTCAAATTTAACTAAATTTCTCTAAAACAGGCCACTGTGAGCAAATTATTTTTTGATTATTTATGTAATATGCTCCAGCACCACTCTTTACGATGCAACTCAGCACTGTTAACAAACTATCACAAATAAGCTAATTTAAACCTTCTCCATAAATATTCAGCTTTGCTGAATAAAACTAGATAAACCTTTGTTTTGCCTAGGCTGTAGCACGTTCACACAAGACAAAGTTGCTTTCACCTGTCATAATAACCTCCTACTTTTAGCTCTTGAGCGATATTTTTAACATAAAGATTTTTATTAATTATATACTCAAGTAAGCTGAAATCAGTGTTAGCAAAATCCAATACAACCACCCTATTTTGAGGAGTTTACAATGTCAGAACAGTTTTCTGTAAGTCGCGAATTATTTGATGAAGTTATGGTGCCAAACTACGCACCTTCAGCGGTTATTCCAGTACGCGGTCAAGGTTCTCGAGTGTGGGATCAGCAAGACAAAGAATACATTGATTTTGCCGGTGGTATCGCAGTTAACTGTTTAGGTCACTGTCATCCAGCACTTGTTAGTGCATTAAAAGAGCAAGGCGAAAAAATTTGGCATCTGTCCAATGTCATGACCAATGAACCCGCATTACGCTTAGCCAAAAAATTAGTTGATAGTACTTTTGCCGATAAAGTGTACTTTGCTAACTCTGGTGCTGAATCAAACGAAGCGGCATTAAAACTAGCACGTCGTTGGGCACTTGACGTTCACGGTAGCGATAAAACCCAAATCATCGCCTTTAACCAAGGTTTTCACGGTCGTACTTTCTTTACGGTAACCGTAGGTGGCCAAGCAGCATATTCTGATGGTTTTGGTCCTAAGCCTGGTGATATTGTTCATGCTGAATACAATAACTTAGACAGCGTAAAAGCACTTATTTCAGATAAAACTTGTGCCATCATGATTGAGCCACTACAAGGTGAAGGCGGTATTGTTTCTCCTACGGATGAATTTATCAAAGGTGTGCGTGAATTATGCAATGAGCATAACGCACTATTAATTTTTGACGAAGTACAAACAGGTGCTGGTCGTTTAGGGCCACTTTACGCTTATATGGACTTGGGTGTAACACCCGATATTTTAACGTCGGCGAAAGGTCTAGGCGGCGGCATTCCAATTGGTGCTATGCTCACCACCACTGATATTGCTAAACACTTAAAAGTTGGAACTCACGGCAGCACGTACGGCGGTAATCCACTAGCCTGTGCTATTGGTGAAGCGGTTATTGACGTGATTAACACCCCAGAAGTACAAACGGGTGTAAAAGCTAAAGCACAACTTTATGTTGATAGGTTAAATGCCATCAATGCTAAATATAACGTTTTTAAGGAAATACGCGGCAAAGGCTTACTGATAGGCGCTGTATTAAATGACAATTATCAAGGCAAAGCGAAAGACTTTTTAGTTGCCGCTATGACGGAAGGGGTGATGACTTTAGTTGCAGGCGCAAATATTATTCGTTTTGCTCCCTCGTTAGTTATTCCTGACGAAGACATTATTGAAGGTCTAGCGCGCTTTGAAAAAGCCGTAGCTACATTAGCGTCTTAACCTATTAATAGGTCGGTGGAGTTTAATCGCGCTTTGACTTTTTCAAGATAAGCGCGAACAAACGCCTTCCGACAATACGAGAGCTATTTATGATTATCATTCGTCCCATTCGTATGACAGATTATGACGACTTGCATCGCATTGCTATTGAATCAGGCCATGGTTTCACTTCATTACCGGTTAATGAAGAGATATTAAAACAACGTATTAGCCATTCTGAAGAGTCTTTCAATGCACAAGTAGAGCAAGCTGGTAATCAAGGTTACTTGTTTGTTATGGAAGATACTCAAACAGCACAAGTGGTTGGCACCACAGGTATAGAAGCTGCTGTAGGCCTTGATAATGCTTTTTACCATTACCATTTAGGCAAAGTAGTACATAACTCACGCGAACTTGATATTCACAATACTGTAGAAACTTTATCGCTGTGCAATGACTACACCGGTGCTACCGAAATTTGTACTTTATTTTTGCAAGAAAGTCACCGTAAAGATGGTAATGGCCGATTTTTATCGCGCTGCCGTTTTTTGTTTATGGCTGAGCACGCCGAACGTTTTTCAGATTGTGTTATTGCCGAAATGCGTGGTGTCAGTGATGAAGAAGGTAGATCACCTTTTTACGATTGGCTAGAAAAACACTTTCTTTCAATCGAGTTCACTAAAGCTGATTATTTAACGGGCATAGGTAATAAAAACTTCATTGCTGATTTAATGCCTAAATACCCTGTTTATGTCAACTTACTTAGCGAAGCAGCTCAACAAGTTATTAATAAAGTACACCATAATACTGTTCCTGCATTGCGTTTACTCGAAGCAGAAGGCTTTTCTCGTCGGGGTTACGTTGATATTTTTGATGGCGGCCCCACGGTTGAAGCTGAGCGTAGCCAAATAAGAGCCGTGCGAGAAAGCAATAGATACCAAGTGTTAGTTGATGATGCTTATGGTGAAGATAGCAACCAAAAATACATTATTTGCAATACTAACGTTGCAAACTTTAGAGCAACACAAGTCAAATTAACACTTCGTGAAACAGCTAACCAAGTGGTGATCACTGCCGATGTTGCACAAGCATTACAAGTACAACAAGGTGACTGGGTTCGCCTTCTAAGTAACTAATAGCCTAAATTTTAATAGGAATAAATATGTCTACCAATTTTTCAGATAAAGTCCAACTTATTAATGGTCAGTGGCAAGCAGGTTTAGGTCATGACGTTAGCTCGTTAAACCCTGCCCGTAACGAGGTTATCTGGCAAGGAAAAACGGCTTCTCCTGAGCAAGTTGAACAAGCGATTGGCAGTGCTCGCACGGCTTTCGAAACTTGGTCAATGTTCAGTTTTGATGAGCGTGTCGGCATAGTATCAAGGTTTGCTGAATTATTGGCCGAAAATAAGGAAGCGCTAGCCAACACCATCGCCCTTGAAACAGGTAAACCTCGCTGGGAAACCCTAGGTGAAGTGGGTGCCATGGTCGGTAAAATCAATATTTCCTTGAATGCCTATAATGAACGTACTGGCACGGTTGAAAACCCAATGCCCGGTGCAAAAGCTTTTATTCGTCACAAGCCTCACGGTGTCGTTGCTGTTTTTGGCCCTTATAACTTCCCTGGACATTTACCTAACGGCCATATTGTACCTGCACTTATCGCGGGTAATACCATCGTATTTAAGCCCAGTGAGCTAACACCTAAGGTTGCTGAAGAAGTATTAAAAATTTGGCAAGCGGCAGGACTTCCTGCTGGTGTCATTAACTTAGTACAAGGCGAAGTTGAAACGGGTAAAGCCTTAGCTAGCAATAAAATGATCGACGGTTTATTTTTCACGGGCAGCTCAGCTACTGGTCATTTATTACATGAACAATTTGGCGGTCAGCCAGGTAAAATTTTAGCGCTAGAAATGGGCGGTAACAACCCACTTATCGTTAAAGATGTTAGCGATATTAACGCCGTTGTGCACGATATTATTCAATCTGCTTTTGTGACGACAGGTCAACGCTGTACGTGTGCTCGTCGTTTATTTATCGAGTCTGGCGCCCAAGGTGATGCCATTATAGCTAAGCTGATTGCAGCCACTAAAGCACTAACCATTGGTTATTATGACGATGATGAACAGCCTTTTATTGGCTCTATGATTTCTGAAAAAGCCGCTTTAAGCTTAGTTGCGGCTCAACAAAAATTACTTGCTTTAGGCGCGACATCATTACTCACATTAAAGCATTTAGAAGTAAACACTGGCTTTATTTCTCCGGGTATTATTGATGTTAGTGATATTGTTGCCGACATACCCGATGAAGAATACTTTGGGCCATTATTAAAAGTGTATCGCTATTCGGACTTTGATGAAGCCATCAATGAAGGCAACAATACCGGCTTTGGTTTATCGGCTGGTTTATTAAGTGATAGCGAAGCTTTATACAACCATTTCTTTGCCCGTATTCGTGCTGGTATTGTCAATTGGAATAAACCTATTACTGGCGCAAGCAGTGCCGCACCATTTGGTGGTATTGGCGCCAGTGGTAATCATAGAGCCAGTGCATTTTATGCTGCTGACTATTGTGCTTATCCTATTGCTTCAGTTGAGGCTGAAAAAGTAAGTTTACCCGCGACTTTAAGCCCAGGTATTACACTTTAACTACGTAGCTTAGCTATTCAATTTAACTTGATTTAATTATGCACCATAAAGATACTTATATTTTTGCAACAAAAAGGACTGAGGGCTTTCGTCCCTGCTTCTTTAAAAGTATCGATCAAATATAGTTTTTGGTGGTAGCGTCTGTTGTCACCAAAAACTCCCCTAGGAAAATTTTTAGCCATCATTCACTACTTCCCATATTTTAATTTTTTTATTGATAACAAATTTTTATAGAGAGGAAACCTTATGACCGCTCAAGTCACTAAACTTTTTGATAATATCTGGCAACAGTACATTACCGTAACACCATCAGCCGACAGCATTCGTCAATTATTGGCTAATGGTGGCGATGTTATCAATGACCATGTTGCTTACCGTACTTTTAATCTTGAAAAAGTTAATTTAAACAAGCTTGCTCAGCACTTATTAACGATTGGCTATACTGAATGTGGTCAATACGATTTTGCGGCTAAGAAGTTAACTGCCAAGCATTTCGAACACAACGATAGCAGCATGCCAAAAGTTTTCATCAGCGAATTGCGCGTAGAAGAATTATCAACAGAGATCCAAGCAATCATACATAAACTAGTCGATCAATTGCCTGAAGATATTAGTGAGCAGCAAGGTTTTTTATACTCAGGGCGTCCATGGCAAATTAGCTCAGTTGACTATCAAACATTATTAGCGACGAGTGAATATGCTGCTTGGTTAGCCGCATGGGGTTATCGCGCTAATCATTTTACTGTAAGTATTAATCACTTAGAGAGTTTTGACTGTATTGTTGCCGTTAATAATAGCCTTAAACAAGCTGGATATACGTTAAACAGCACAGGTGGCGAAGTCAAAGGTGATGAAGTGGTAAAATTAGAGCAGTCATCTACTCTAGCCGATAAAGCGTTAGTTGAGTTTAGCGATAAAAGTATAGAAATTCCTAGCTGTTTCTATGAATTTGCCAAGCGTTACCCATTAACTAATGGCCAATTATATACTGGTTTTGTTGCTGCTTCTGCTGATAAAATATTTGAGAGCACTAATGCTGTCGCTTAATTTTTAAGTTTAATTAAGGAGAAAGGTAATTATAAGCCCTCTCCTTAATACTTTTTTCCTGCATTGATTTTTCATTGTTTTTAATAAAAAAACTCTACTACTGCAAAAAAATACCGCTATACTGAAAGTAAGTTAACACGATAGCGTACCCATTTTCTATGGTCACAGATACTGACGGTTACATTCATATTATTGAATACCTCACTGAGCACTTAAGCTTTTTTGAAAATGCTCAGACCGCTGAGACTGATGCGGACACAGTTATTGTTATTATTGAACAAGAGCTGAGCGAACAAATCATCAATGTTTGTAGCCAAAATGACGCGCTTACCTTCAACCAACGTAATGCTATTATTCGTGAAGTTGATGCCATTGTTTATGATTTAGAGGAGATCCTGGCTAGTGTTGTTAATAACCCTGCTACTGAAGCGCAATGCCGATTTATTAAAGAGTTTTCAGGCTTAATAAAAAATTTATTTGATAGCGAAATCAATAATCAGCTCACTCAAAGTTCCTAGTTATATTTTCTAGTTCTGTAACTGGCTAAATTCACAGCCACTTACAACATTTATTATTTATCCCCTAGTGGTAACCACGCAACTTAGCTAGAATAGTCATCATTAATTTATCATGAGTGGTGGCAATGAAAGCACAAGTAAAATGGCTTGGTGAAGAACTTTTCCTCGGCACCTCAGCAAGCGGTCATACCCTGATATTGGATGCTAATGCTGAAGGCTTAGCTCCAAGCCCTTTGGAAAATATACTTATTTCTCTAGGTAGCTGCTCATCTGTAGATGTGGTGAGTATTTTGCAAAAAGCCCGTCAAGAAATTAGTGGCTGTATAGTTGATATTGACGGTACACGTGTTGATAGCGTACCTAAATTATTCTCGAGTATTCACTTACATTTTGTGATTACTGGCAAGAATGTCAAAGAAACAGTAGTAGAGCGTGCTGTCGCTTTATCCGCTGACAAATATTGTTCTGTCGCATTAATGCTGAGTGCTAATGTCAAGATCACCCATGACTTTTCTATTATTAATCAATAAAAATAACCTCAATGAGCAAAATCACTTTACATGGCTTTAATAATTTAACGAAAAGTTTAAGTTTTTCGTTATACAAATTGCATTATCTTAGTGACAAGCAAGCCCATCAAAATTATAACGCGTACATAAATGAGCATTTTTGTGCCCATAACTTAACTGCTTTACTGATTAAAATTTCTCATGCCATTGGCGGCAATGTGCTTAATATCGCCAAACAAGATTACCAGCCACAAGGGGCTAGTGTCACGCTGATGATCTCAGAAGAAGCACAAGCCGAATCACTAGTAGCCCACCTTGATAAATCTCATATATGCATCCATACCTATCCAGATGATAATCCCTGTCAGCACATTGCAGTATTTAGAGCTGATATTGAGCTGTCAACTTGTGGGGTTATTTCACCACTGAAAGTAATTAATTATATCGTTGAAGAGTTTGAGGCCGATGTTATCGATATTGATTATCGTATTAGAGGTATGACAAGGAATAAACATGGTCACAAATTATTTGTCGATGATAAGCTAGGCAATATTAGCGATTTTCTTAGTGCTAAACTGAAAGCTATTTTTGAAATTGAAAACCATAACCTAACTTCGCACAATTTATTTCACAGTAAGTTATCTAAAGCAGAAATATTATTGGAAGATTTTCTATTCGGGTGCCAAACGGCCGATTTAACCGAACTTAAACAAGGTGAAATAAAAGCGCAAATTCAGCGTGAAATACAACAACTATTCACAAATACCAATTAACTTGCGATTCGATACTCGTAACTGCTTTTACAGATCACTCATCCAATCAAGCTGTTTATTCGCTTGGGTTTTACGTTCGATTAAATCACGAATAAGTGGCGTTAAAATCAACTCCATTGCTAAACCCATTTTACCACCAGGTACAACAAGCGTGCTAACTCGTGACATAAATGCCCCGTCAATCATGCGCAAATAATATTGAAAGTCGACATTTTTAACTTCGCGAAAACGAATAACCACAAAGCTCTCATCTAAACTAGGGATGGCTTTGGCACTAAATGGATTTGAAGTATCAACCGTGGGTACTCGTTGAAAATTAATGTGGGTACGAGAAAACTGTGGCGTAATAAATGAAATATAGTCTTCCATGCTGCGTACTATACTTGCTGTCACGGCTTCACGGCTATGACCACGTTTTTTGGTATCACGAACAATTTTTTGGATCCATTCCAAATTTACAATAGGCACCATACCAATCAGTAAATCGACATGTTTGGCAACATCATTAGCTTCCGTCACAACGCCTCCATGAAGCCCTTCATAGAACAATAAGTCTGTGCCGTCACCTAGCTCTTCCCAAGGCGTAAATGTGCCAGGCATTTGATTATAAGGCACAGCTTCATCAAAAGTATGCAAGTAACGACGCATCATGCCCTTACCTGTTTCGCCGTAATTAATGAATAATTTTTCTAAGGCGCCAAAGTCATTAGCAAGATCGCCAAAATAACTAATATTAGTATGAGTTTCCTTTGCTTTCCGTTTTTCTATATCCATTTCAGGCCGAGAAAAACGGTGAAAGCTATCTCCTTCAACATTAACAGAACTAACATTTAAGGTGCGAAACATGTGCTCAAACGCTGCAGTTGTTGTTGAGGTACCTGCACCAGAGGAGCCAGTAATAGCAATAATAGGATTTCGTGATGACATGAAAACTGACTCAAAAATTTTATGGTGAAAGATGGCTATTTTATACGGGGAATTGACAGGAAGATCAAGTGTCGGCGGGAACTTGTTCGTATTAAAAAGAAAAGTGTGATTAAAAGTCCATTCACAAGAAACAAAAAACCGAGCCAAGGCTCGGTTTTTTAGATGAAACTTAAACGAGGTTTAAGCTTCTGCTGATTCTTCAACTTCTTCAACAGCTTCTTCAACTGCTGGGCGGTCTACTAATTCAACATAAGCCATAGGCGCTTTATCACCAGTACGGAAACCACATTTTAAAATGCGAGTGTAACCACCTGGACGCTCTTGGTAACGTTCACCAAGTTCGTTAAATAAAATACCTACTACTTCTTTATCTTGTGTACGAGCAAATGCTAAACGACGATTTGCAACACTGTCGGTTTTAGCCAATGTAATCAAAGGCTCTACAACGCGACGT
>Ga0209826_1000453_pt1 | contig 29907 bp, 24 predicted proteins | sample GOMGulsemesocosm_5_FD_184637 | JGI IMG/M metagenome (GOLD analysis project Ga0209826, IMG submission 184637) | Methane-oxidizing microbial communities from mesocosms in the Gulf of Mexico - GOM15C Gulf of Mexico (SPAdes) (version 2) | ecosystem: Environmental > Aquatic > Marine > Cold seeps... | reverse complement strand
CCGCGCGATCCAGATACTCCAGTACCTGAATGGTCAGGTTGCGGCCGATGCCCGAGGCGTCACGGTACTCGGCGGCGTTAAAACTGCCGGACGGCGAGTCTGCCACCAACTGCCGCGCCACCGCTACCAAGCCTTCCACCTGTGATGGCAGGTAATAACGGTTGGATGCCACCGCAACCAGTTCACCGGCCCGCTGCATGCGCTGCAAGAACGCCTTGAGTTCCCCCAGTTCCATGCCCAATGCCGTGGCCAGCTCGCCGACAATCGGCGGCCGCAGCCCGCCCGGTACCAGCTCGGCAGCCACCCGCGCCAGCAGCTCGGCATCACCCGCCTGCAGCTGCGGCCGGTGATCTGGCAAATGCAGCGCCCACGCGGTGCGTTGCAGCCGCCCCTCGGCCTGCCAGCGTTGCAGCAACTGACGCGCCACCGGCAACGGCAGATGCAGACAGCCGACCAACCCAAGCTGCCCCTCCCCCGGCCCGAGTAATTCGGGATGCTGCTGATGCCAGTCGGCCAGACGCTCGGCCAGTCGCTGCCAGCGCGCTTCGCTGACCTCGACGGTCAGCGCGACCCGATGACCGGCCGCCGCCAGCACGATCAGGCCCTCAGCCGGCAGCAACTGCTCGAGCTGGTCGGCGGACAGATTCAGTTTCAGCGCCAGTTCCGGCAGCGCCACCGCACCCTGCAGAAGCGCTGCGGCCATGACCTCACCTGGCGTGCTGGCGGCCGCCCAGGCTGACAACCATGCCAGCCGCTGCGGATGACTGCGGCCACGGCGCAAACCCTGCGGGTCCAGCACCCGGCCGCCACCCAGCGTGGTGTTGGCCGCCGGATCGCGGATGATAAAGCGATCTCCCCAGACTGCGGCCGCCGGCTGCTCCAGCATCAGTTGCGCCAGACCGGCCGCTTCATCGAGCAGCACCACCCGCACCGAATGGATCGCCGTACCCAGATGCAGTTGCAGCACGCCCCGGTGCCAATAGCTGTCCGGCAATTGCGTGAGAGAAACGTCCAGCCGATCACTCAGCGGCAGGACCTGCGCGCTCAGCCAATCGCCACGCTGGGGCTGTTCCGCCGACACCGCACCACCCAGATTGAGCGCGCAGCGTTGCCCGGCTTTAACCTCAACGACCTCACTGGACGCCCGCTGCAGGCTGCGCACCCGAACCTCCTGCCCATGCAGCCAGAGCTTTTGCCCCAGTTGCAGACGGCCGCTGACCAGCGTGCCGGTCACCACACAGCCCGCCCCGGCGATACTGAAGCGCCGGTCGATCATAAAGCGCGCCGGGCTGTCGCTTGGCCGCACCTCACGCTGTTCCGCCTGTTGCTGCAGCGCCTGACGCAGCGCGTCAATGCCCTGCCCGCTGGTGCCGGAAACCCGCCATACATCGGCATTGGACCAACCCGCATCGGCCGCCAGCGCCTGCACCTGCTCGGCGACCCGCTGCTGTAGAGCAGCATCCACCAGATCACAACGGCTGATCACCAGCGCTAACTCACGCACACCCAGCAGTTGCAAAATCGCCAGATGCTCGCGGGTCTGCGGCATCACGCCGTCATCGGCCGCCACCACCAGCAGCGCCATATCCACCCCGGCGACGCCCGCCAGCATGGTGCCGATAAACCGCTCGTGGCCGGGCACATCAATAAACCCCAGCGGCTCGCCGCTTTCGCTCGGCAGCCAGGCAAACCCAAGCTCGATGGTCAGCCCGCGGCGCTTTTCTTCGGCCAGCCGGTCGGTATCTACCCCGGTCAGGGCGCGAATCAATGAGGTCTTGCCGTGGTCAACGTGCCCGGCGGTGGCGACGATCACCCGGCCGCTCCCAGCGCGACACGCAGCTCTTGCGGGTCTTCCAGACAGCGGCAATCGAGCAACAGACTGTCGTCGGCAATCCGGCCAATCACCGGCTGAGGCAGCCCACGCAGGCGCTCGGCCAACTGACGCAGCGCACGACTGCGCTCACGCCGATTGGCGCTGGTGCCGCACACACGCAGCGCGGCGCTGGGCAGCACGTCGAGCGGCAGCGAACCGGAGCCGATCTGACTGCTTACCGCGCAGACATCCACCGTAAAACCATCCCCCGCCCACTGCTGCAGATCAGGCAACACAGCGTCGCAGGTCTGGCGTATCGACTCGGCGCTGCGGGTCAGCAGCCGCAGGGTCGGCACCCGCTGCACCAGGGTGTCCGGATCGGCATACAAGCGCAGCACCGCTTCCAGTGCTGCGAGGGTCAGCTTGTCGCAGCGCAATGCGCGCTTGAGCGGGCTTTTGCGGATACGTGCAATCAGATCGGCACGCCCGGCGATGATGCCTGCCTGTGGCCCGCCGAGTAGCTTGTCGCCACTGAAGGTGACCACGTCGACGCCTTCGGCCAGCACCTGAGCCACCACCGGTTCGGCGGGCAGACCCAGCACCTGCAGGTCGATCAGCGAGCCGCTGCCCAGATCCACCGCCAGCGGCACCTGATGCTCACGGGCAATCGCTGCCAGCTGCGCCTCGCTGAGCGCGGTACTGAAGCCTTCGATGCGGTAGTTGCTGGTGTGTGCCTTGAGCAGCAGCGCGGTGCGCGGGCCAACGGCTTCGCTGTAGTCGCGCGGGTGGGTGCGGTTGGTGGCGCCAACCTCGCGCAGCTTGCAGCCGGCACGGGCCATGATGTCGGGCAGGCGGAAGGAACCACCGATTTCGATCAGCTCACCCCGCGAGACCACCACCTCGCGGCGGTTCGCCAGCGCGTTGAGCACCAGCAGCACGGCAGCGGCGTTGTTGTTGACCACCGTCGCGGCTTCCGCGCCGGTCAGGCGGCAGATCCACTGCTCGACATGATCATCACGGTCGCCACGCTGACCGCTGGCCAGATCGAACTCCAGATTGCTCGCGCCGAGGGCGACCGCATTCATCGCCGCCACCGCTTCCGGCGGCAAGGGCGCGCGGCCCAGATTGGTATGCAGCACCGTCCCGGTCAGGTTCAGCACCGGGCGCATGGAGGGCGCCAGCGTCGCCAGCAGGTGCTGACGCAGCCAGTGCACCAGTGCCTCGTCGTCGCTGATCTCGCCGCCGCGCCACAGCTGCAGCGCGGCACGCACACCATCAACCACCAGTGCGCGGCCGTGATCGGCAATCAGTTGCTGCACCAGCGGCCAGGTCAGTACCCGGTCGACCGCGGGTGGTCGGTTAAAGGTGGCCGTCATGCGACCACCCTTGGCTCAGTCTGCGTCGCCGCTTTGCAGCAGGCGCAGAATCTCTGCCAGCGCGCCATCGGCAAGCGCGCGCATTTCATCGTCGGTGCGGTCCTGAATCGGATGCGGAACAAAGACCATGGCCGGATCAAAGCCAAGGGCCTTCGACTGCAACGCCGCGGCCTGAACAAATTCACTGGAGGCAACCCCTACTCCCGGGATCTGACGTGACTCCAGGTCTGCGATGTCATGCATACAGCACGACGTGCAAGACCCTCAGTCGGCCAGACCTTCCACCAGCAGATCCACCTCGGCGGCCATCTGCTGCTTGAGTTCGGTCGGAGCAATGCGGGTGAAGGTCGGCTTGTTATAGCGCTTCACCGCAATACCCATGGCTGCCAGCTGCTCCTCTATACGGTCGAGGAACACGTTGCCGCGTGGCTTGGAAATGTCGAGCAGACCGACCACCTTGCCTTCAAGGCTGGCGGGGCGGGCCAGACGCGCACGCTGCGCCGGCGCCCGTTCCGCGGTCGGATCAAGCACAATGCTGTGGATCATGACGTTACCTCACGTGTTACCGGAGACGAACCGACCGAGCCTGACGCAGCCCAACCGGCAATAATGGCAGAGAACAGGCCGGCGGTGCCGCCAGCCCTGACGATCAACAGCCCGCCCGGACGGAACTTGGGCACCTGCTGATCCTTGAAACGTTCGGGAATACCCTCGGCGATGCCACCGGCACCGGCCACCAGCTCGGCACCGGGCGCCAGCAACAGCTTCTCGAGTTCTTCGCGCAGCCGCTGTTTCGACCAGCCGGCCTCGATAAATACCCGCGCATGCTCGGGCGATACCACCAGCACCGCGTCACCGGCCATCGCCAGCTTGGCGTGGTCCACCGTGCGCAGCGACAGGGCAAAGGAGCGTGCCAGCGATTCGGGGTCGCGCGACTTCTGATCAACGATGCCCTGCACGCCCTCACCGGGGAACAGGGTCACCGCCGAGCGCCCGGCCTCGACGCCGCGCTCCTGCGCCAGCGGCAGCCAGTCGGCGTCTTCGGCCTCGGCGAAACAGAAACTGTACTTGCCGGGATTGCCCAGTGTTGCACGGTCGATTTCACCGGGGCGACCACCGCCGACATTGCGAATAATCAGTTGCAGCGCACGGCCAATGGTGGCGTTGGCGCGGTTGCCCTGCCCCAGCGCATTGACGCCGGAATTCATGCCGATGGCGCGGGCGGCAGGGCCGTTGACCACAATCATCGGGCTGCCGAACATGGTGGTGCAGATCAGCCCGTGCAGGCCGAATTCATCGGTCAGCGCTGCTTCCAGCGCGGCCAGCAGCACCGGCATGTATTCCGGCTTGCAGCCGGCCAGCACCGCGTTGATCGCGACCTTCTCGACGGTCACCGGCACCAGATCCGGCGGCATCAGCCCGACCACCTCGTCGGGCTTGCGGCTGGTGCCCTTGAGCATGCGCAGCACCCGCACCGGTGTCGGCGGCACCACCGGCAGGCCATCGCTCCAACCACGCTCGAAGCAGGCTTCCATCGGGTCTTCGGCGCTGCCCATGTCGATCTCGCGCGACTGCAGGCGAATATCACCAAAGGCCAGTTCCAGCTCTTCGCTGATACCCGGCTCCAGCGTCTTCGAGCCACAGCCAGGGCGCATCACCGGCAGCGCCTCGCCCAGCTCGGCCAGGCCGGTCAGCTGTCGCCAGTCTTCCTTGTGCCAGCCGTAGGTGCGCTCGACTTCCACGCCGTTCTCGACCCGAATCAGCGTCGGCACAAACTCGATGCCAAGGTGGAAGGAGTGTTCGAGCGTTTTGTCGTACAGCGAGGACGGCAGGTCGGCGGCATACTCGGCCGAATCCTGCGCGTAGACAGTCAGCGGCCCGGCCTGGGCAATCTCGGCCAGCAGCGGCTCGACCAGTCGACAGGTCGGGCAGTCAGCCTTGGCGACGACGATCAGGCCATCGGGAAGTGCAGGTTTCATGGGCAGCCCTTTGAGGGTCTTGTGTCTCAATTAGCAGACAGAATAGGCAGGCTGACGCCCAATTCCAACCACCGACCGCCGTCATGGATGCGCTGATTGAAGGGGTATCAATACAAGCGAAGCAGCTCACCAGCGCGCGTAATGATCCTCTACCAGCCCCCAGGCACCATCCAGCGTCAGCGTCTCCCCGGCAATCCGCAACTCGCCGCTGAATTGGCCGAAGTGCTGCTTAAAATTGGACGCCAGCAACAGTGCATTGAGCTTTTCCTGGCGGGTGCCAGCCGGCTCGAACTGCAGGTCAACCAGCCCGTCCGCCGAGCGCAGCTGCCAGGGCGCCAGCGGCTTGGCGCGGTCAAATTGAAAGTCGACCATGTCGACCTTGATCAGTTGATCGTCAAGCCAGATGCCGTTCTCGGTAAAGCCGGTTTCGTTGACCCCGGCCGCCAGGTTAAAGCCGAGGCGCCTACCGTCAGGCAAGCGGCAGGACAGACTGCCCCAGTTCCAGAATGTTTCCCGGCGCATAAAGCCCGTGGTCCAGTCGACTGCCGCCAGCGCGCCGAGCTGGCGCAGATCAAACTGCTGCCCGCGCCAGCTGACGCTGCCGGTGCAGACCCGCGCGGCGGTCTTGCGGGTGAATACCCAGCCCGTATATCCGGCCCGGGTGCAAATCGACAAAGGCTGCTGACTCGCCCCCTCGTCAATCCGCGCATCGATGCGGGTGCCGTCGGCCAGCTCGACCAGCAACTGACGCACGCCGGCTTCGCCAGCAGCATCCACAGTGATTCGGTTACGCCCTTTCTCGAATACCGCCCGACCACTGCCAGGCCGTGAGTCGAACGTCGTGCCGCGGGCCAGCGGCTGGAGAAAGCTGAACTCGTCGAAGCGCCGGGTGTGTGGATCAAACAGGTAGACGAAGGCACTGCTGACCAGCTTCAGATCGACAATCGCCACGCCAACGATCAGTTCCGAGCTAAGCAGGCTGATGAACTGAAACTGGTTCGCGCCAAACCGCCGCGCCAGCTGCGAGCGCGGCTTGTCCATCACCGTACGCAGGTCAAAGTCCAGGTAATTGATTTCCTCTACCCCGTCGGGGAAAAGGCCATAGCAGGGCTGACCGGATGCATCGATCAGGCGGGGTAACGCGGGCATTGGCGTGCTCTCTTGTTATTGGCAGAACCGAGCTCGACGAGCTGTGTTCAGTAAAGCAGAAGCTGCGTGCCAACCCTATCGCATTGACGGAAAAGTGCCAGAGCCTTTGGTGATTGGGGAATGGATACTGCGCTAACGCGAACCCGCAACTGGATCCCTGCCTGCGCAGGGATGACGAGGTTTATGTATCGGCATTTCCAAAGCCACGCTCCGGAGTTGGCCAGACGTAAGCGGCATTCAGAGTGGAGCCTCCCACGGCAATCCAAACCTCCACGTCATCCCTGCGCAGGCAGGGATCCAGTCACGCAAAGGCATCAGACAACATAGACCCACTGCCATACCAAGAGGCGCACCCAAATGACCAAACAACCCTGCGTCTACATCCTCGCCAGCCAACGCAATGGCACCCTGTACGTCGGCGTCACCAGCAACCTGCTCAAGCGTATCTGGGAACACAGGAACGGCGTGGTCAGTGGTTTCACCCAGCGTTACCGAATCCACCAGCTGGTGTACTTCGAGCAAGCCGCCGACATGCTCAGCGCCATCAGCCGCGAGAAGCAGCTGAAGCGCTGGAAACGACAGTGGAAAATCAACCTGATCGAGCAGAGCAATCCTGCTTGGGATGATCTCTACACCAGACTCGCAGCCCCCGGGCAGGAGCGCTGCTGAGCGAACGGGTTTATTCGACCACCACTACCCGATTGCGGCCGCTGTGCTTGGCCTGATACAGACCATCGTCGGCACGGCGCATCAACTGCTGATAGTCCGGGTGACCATTGAAACAGGCAACGCCGATACTCAGCGTGATGTTGAGCGTCCGATCCTGCGGCAGACGGAAGACTTCCTGCTCGACACCGCGGCGCAACTTCTCGGCCACGCGACGCGCGCCATCCAGTCCGGTATCGACCAGCAGCATGAGAAACTCCTCGCCACCCAGACGGAACAGGTAATCCCCGGCACGACTGCTGTTGATCAACAGCGAGGCCAACTGCTGCAGCACCCGATCCCCGGCCTCGTGGCCGTAACTGTCGTTGATCTGCTTGAAGTAATCGATATCCAGCGCCAGCACGGAAAATGGCGTACCATGACTGCGGGCATGACTGACCTGACGGGTCAGCACTACCGGCAAAAACTTGCGATTGAGCAGGCGGGTCAGCACGTCACGCCCGGCCTCCAGCTCATTGTTCTGCTCGAACAGGTGATCCAGGCTGAACCGGATTGCCTTCACCGTTTCCCGCAATTCACGCAGGCGCGCGATGCGCTCGGCCGGGTCCTGGTCGAACAGCGGCAGGATCACATCGTCAATCCGCTCCATCGCATCAAGAATCTGCTGAGCCTCGGGCGCGCCCTCAAACGCATGGGCGCCCTTGTGCCGGAACCACAGGCCAAACTCGGAGGCGAGAATGCGCGGCAGATGTTCACCGCTATGGCCAACGGCCTGATCGAACATCAACTGATTCTCCCAGTCGAACAGCGCTGCGCGTTGACGTTCCTTTTCAGTAGCAATGTTCTGGGTGACCGAAAACAGGCGATAGGCTTCTTCATTACGCGAGTTACGATCGTGCGAGGTGGAATAGGCGTGGCTCATGATTTCCATCGCCAGATCCACGGTGTCCGACATCAGTCGCGCCGCATCCAGGTGCTCGCGCTCCGACAACTCGCAATCCTCCTGCAACAGGCTGATAAAGCGGTCCTTGAGACAACGCGCACCACGCAGCACCAGGTGCACGGGGATATCAATGCGGGCATGAACCTCACCTACTTTCTTCTGCTCGGCAATGATTCGTGCCAGCGCGACCTCATCCTCACTGTCAAACAACCCTTCCAGCCAATGACGCATGGACAGACTCAGGCGGCCCTGAACCTGATCATGCGAGAGAAAAAGCGACGCAGCCGGATCGGCCATCATCTCCGAGTAGAAGGTTTCGGTCAGATCAACAGCATGACGAATGCAGAACTCCAGTACAAAGCGACGACTCTGCTGACTGAACTTCTGGTTTAACAGCCCCCATTCCTGTGAAAGCTGCTCAACGGACAAGCGCGGCATTGACAAACACCCCAAAATGACTAGCCGGCGATTGTTTCACGCTCGCGCGCTGCTGTCATCCTGCCACTAGAGCCGTTCCAGAGCCTTCAGCAACTGTGCTCGTTCCCACACACTGAGCAACTCGAGCGGATCGGTACCAGCACCGCGCCAGCTATCCTGCCCGGCAACGCGACCGTCCTGCAGTTCGCAGCCCAGGCAGTGGTGCAGCTCTCCGGCGTCCTTGAACAGAGCAACACGCTGGCCATCAATGCAGACATGCACCACGCCAGTGTCGATCTCGGCCCAGCGCGGCCCGTCACCACGCATCAGCGAGCTCTGCTGCAGGGCAACATCGCGAAACAGTTGATACACCTCACGGGCAGAGACAGTAGCAGTAGCAGAACGACCGGGCATGAGGATGGCTATCTCCGATAATCAGCAAAAATCAGCAAAACGGCGCTGCAGCTTGTAGAGCCGACAATCGCACACTACGCTGGCTGGCAGCTGAATGGCCGACAATGATAACAACGAGAACCCCATGAGCAACTCGATACACTCGCACCTGAGAACCGAAGTGATTGCCACCTTTGTCGTCAATGCGCTGCTCAACGGCGCAGTTGCCTGGGTACTGCTCCGTGAGCAGGCGACGCTCAGTCTGCGTGGCGAGGGCGGAATCGCCGCCGATCTGGTGATCACCGCCCTTGTCCTTTGCATGTTGCTGAGCTGGATCACCATAGCCCTGCAGCGCCGCAAGGTCAGCAGCGGCCAGTTTCCCGCAGTCGCCGCGGACCGATTCAGCGTGCTGCGACAGATCATTCGCTACCTGCCGGACCGCCCTTTCGGCGCTGCCCTGTGCATCGGTCTGATGGCAACACTGATCTACGCTGCACCCACCATCGCGCTGCTCGGTCTGTTCGGCATTGAGCAGCTGAGCGTCAGTCAGTACCTGATTTTCAAGACCCTTTGGACCGGGCTGATCGCCGCTCTGACCTGTCCGCTGGCGGTGCTCTTCCCACTGTTCAAACACCAGGCAGCCGGCACTCCGGCGCCACTGGTCAGCGACGCCGGAGCCTGATCACGCGCTCGGGCTCAGCGCCTGCCAGGCCCGATCACCCCGTCTGGCACCGGCGGCAGCCCACATGCGCTGCACTGTCTGGTCACGAGCCCAGCGTTGCCCGCCGGCGTCCTCCGGCTGCTCGGCCCACTGCGCAGTAGCTCGCGTCATCAATGTGCGCACCCATTCGGTCGCGCCGGCCAGCAATACCAGGCCTTGATCGGACTCAACCTCAGCGGCAATCCGCTCGAGCAGGGTAATCGTTGCCAGCATCTGCCGTAGCATTGCCTGCGGCCAGTCGCGGGCGCGCCCTTCGCGCAGCAGATAACCCATCAGCGCCACACTGACATACAGCTCCTCCAGGGCACCAAAGGGGCGGGCATAATCGGTCCAGCCATCACCGGGTAGCATCGCCGAGGCATCCAGCACCACGTCCTGCAACTGCATGCGCGCGGCCGGCAGCTCGGGCATAAAGGCCGCCGGATTGCGCGGGCTCATCGACACACCGTCCGCCGTGGCAGGCATGCGCACCACGCTTAGAGCGCCATCCTGCCCGCTGGCGCGGCACACCACAAAGTACGCCTCGCAATGCTCAGGCAGCGGCACCCAGCCCTTGTTGCCACTCAGGCGAATACCACCTGCGTCGTCGGCTTGCCAAAGGGTCTGCAAATCACGCGGGCTGCGAATGCCCTCCTCGCTCAGACTGAAGCCGTGCAGCCCGCCGCCGCTGATCTGCGGGAACATCGCCCGCAGCGCTGCCTCGTACCCGGCGCTGAACGCCCAGGCAGCACGATCAGCCTGGAAGCCGCCCATCACCGCCAGTGCGAAGGGCGACAGTTCATCCAGCGGCAGCTGCCGCCAGTTGGCCAGCCAGTCATCAGCCGACTCCATCGCAGGCACATCAACAGATGCTTTAAGGCACCACTGCACAGGGGAAAACGCGCTCACAGACCTCTCCTCTTGTTCGCGTTGTTGACTATGTAGCGAGACTAGCATGGCGCGGCGTCACTGCACCGCGCAGCGGCGCTGACAGAAAGCATGAACGCAAAAAGCCGGGGGCATCGGCTGCGCCCGGCTTGTTGCAAGCCGCCCGATCAGAACACGAAATGCGCGCCAACCGTGAGGTTGCGGCCCGGCAACAGCACCTCGTCCTTGATGAACGAGCTGTGCTGACGCGCCTTCTCGTTGAGCAGGTTGTTGCCGCGCAGATAGAGCAGCAGATCGCTTTCACCCAGCTGTCCACGCCAGTTCAGCCCCGCCCCCAGCAGCGTATAGTCGCCAGTCTCGGTCTCGTAGTCGGCAATGTTGTCCTGACGCATCACCTGACTCGCTTCCAGCTGCGCCGATACAGCGCCAGTCAGACGCTGATCCAGCCGCACGCCAACCCGATCAGCCGGGATACGCGGCAGGTCGCCACCATCCTTCAGACGGCCACGCACACTGTCGCCAAACAGGGTCAGCCCGGTCGCCGCAGTGGCCTGCCAGCTCACGCTGCCCTCAAGCCCCTGCAGCACGGCATCAGCCTGGCGGTACTCAACGACGCGATAGCCCGCGCCCGGATCAGCGCCGGTATCCGCCGCGTAGATAAAGTCATCCACCTCGTTGCGATAGACACTGACATCAAAGGTGACCGCGCCACGGGTACGACGCAGGCCCAACTCGGCGTTGATCGCGGTCTCGCGGTCCAGATCCGGATCGCCGAGTTCCACTGTGCGCGTGGCCGCGTGCGGGCCGTTGGCATACAGCTCTTCGGCGGTCGGCAGACGCTGTGAGCGCGACAGCGAGCCGTACAGCGCCAGGTCCGGCTGAAACTGCCAGGTCGCGCCGAACGACAGCGAGGTGCCGCGATGGTCAGCGTCGTCACTGCCCTGCTTCACATCGACCGACTGCCATTCCTGGCGCAGACCGACTTCATACAGCCAGTCGCCCGCCTCATAGCTTTCCAGCAGGAACAGCGCGCGGTTGTGGGTCAGCGTCGCCGGAACGTAAGCCTCCTCCCCTTCAGCAGCAAAGTCACGGCGGGTCAGCTGGGTGCCGATCACCCCGCGCCAGCCGGCAACCGGGGCATGCGTAACCTCAAGCCGGCCATCGGTACCGCGGTTGGTGAAGCGGGTTCCGACTTCATCACCTTCCATCTCGACGTGGCGGTAGTCGGTATCGGCAACGCGCAGGCGTACGCGTTCTACCCCGGCAAACGGATTCTGGTATTCGCCACGCAGATCCCAGCGGCGCTGCTCCATATCGATCCAGGCATCGGCGTGTTCGTGGTCATGATCATGGTCGTCGTGATCATCGTCGTGGTCGTGATCGTCATGACCGCCGCAGTGCCAATCAGGGCCGTGGGTGTGACAGTCGGCGTGCTCGTGCGCCAGCAAACCGTATTCGCGATCCTGACGGCTGTAGGCCAGGCCCAGATAGCCCTGCTCACCGATCCAGCTCAGCCCCAGAGAACGGGTATCGGTATCGTTGTAGGCGCCTTCCTGACGGGACGGATGACCGGGAATGCGATACGGATCGGCCTCGCTCTTGCCACCCTCAAGGCGCATGGCAAAGGCACCGGTACCCAACGTCAGACCCGCTGAACCGGCGCGCTCATCGGCAACCGTATTGGCGCGCAGATCAATCTCGCCCTCGTAGCCGCGCTCAGGCACGTAGGTCGGCACCCGACGATCAATCAGGTTGACCACCCCGCCAATCGCACCGCCACCGTACAGCAGCGTGGCCGGGCCCTTGAGTACCTCCACCCGCTCGATCAATGCGGTATCGGCGCTGATCGCGTGGTCCGGGCTGATGGTCGAAGCATCCAGCACATCAGCACCGTCGCTGAGCACCCGCACCCGCGCACCATCCAGACCGCGAATGACCGGCCGGCTGCTGCCCGGCCCAAACCCGGCGGCGCGCACACCCGGCAGCGACTCCAGACTGTCCGCCAGCCCGGTCTCACGCAGCGCAAACCAGTCCTCACCCTGCAGCACCGCCGCCGGCTGAACCATTTGCTCCGGAGTCTGATTCAGCGCACTGGCGCTGACCGTCAGCGTCGGCAAATCCAGCGGCGCATCCGCTGCCTGCACGGAAGAGACACCAGCGGCCACCGCCGCCAGCGCCAGAGTCAATGGCGTCTTGCTTGAAAACATGGCTGCTCCCTTTCGATTTGGTATTGGCAACGGCGTGGCTGGCACGCCGCAGGGGGCAGAATATAATTGTTATAACATAACAATAAAAGCAGATTTTAAGGATGACGGGTGTCCACGTCAGCCTGCCGCCGGGCAGCGTCTACCTGTAGGGAGGAGTAAGCGCAGCGTATCAGCCGTGCCCACCCCTAAGCGCTGCTGCTCACGGGTAATCGCCACGTGCATCCATTGGTGTTGTAGCCGGCAACAACTCCGAAAGTGCGCGAAGACGCTATTTGGGAAATATGTCCAGGGCCAGCAAACTATGGACGGCGAGGATTTCCAAACCCGCTATCCGGCAAACCGCAAAGCTGCTCCACTTCAGTGAACAGCATTACGCGACGACACCTGTCATTTTCTGAGCTGCCTGTGCGGCAGTGAAGGTCTTGCTCCACCCCTGATTCCGCGAGGTGCGTTTCTGAGCTGCCTGTGCGGCAGTGAAGAGCGCATAGTCCCGCCACTCCATCCCCTGCACTTTCTGAGCTGCCTGTGCGGCAGTGAAGGCGATTCCACGGCTGCGGGCCACTTCGGTACCGTTTCTGAGCTGCCTGTGCGGCAGTGAAGCTCCCGCGCGTTGGCAAGGTGCCGCTGCGCAATTTCTGAGCTGCCTGTGCGGCAGTGAAGGGCCGGCGCGATCGCTCAATGGGCGCACCCGTTTTCTGAGCTGCCTGTGCGGCAGTGAAGAAGCTGGGCAGCCTGTCGCGCTGGTCACTGCTTTTCTGAGCTGCCTGTGCGGCAGTGAAGTTTTGTTTTGGCCTCATGCGTGTGGCCTCTCTTTTCTGAGCTGCCTGTGCGGCAGTGAAGTCCGCACAGGCCGCTGCACACGTTCTGCATTGTTTCTGAGCTGCCTGTGCGGCAGTGAAGTTGTATGGCTTGATGTGGTCGACGATGACTGCTTTCTGAGCTGCCTGTGCGGCAGTGAAGGGCGGGATCGTGCGGGTGCGCGTGTATGCAGATTTCTGAGCTGCCTGTGCGGCAGTGAAGAGCTGCGGACGCGACAGCCTGTCCTGGAGCCATTTCTGAGCTGCCTGTGCGGCAGTGAAGGGTGACATGCTCGGCATTCGCCAGCAGCTCAATTTCTGAGCTGCCTGTGCGGCAGTGAAGCTTACCAAAGCCCCATTTGGCAACGCCGGGCATTTCTGAGCTGCCTGTGCGGCAGTGAAGGGTAGCCTGGACAACGGCAGACGACTGCACACTTTCTGAGCTGCCTGTGCGGCAGTGAAGAGTTGTTTATCCATGTGCGCGTTGAAACCTATTTTCTGAGCTGCCTGTGCGGCAGTGAAGGCCACGTTTCGCACCAAGCACCTGAACGAATGTTTCTGAGCTGCCTGTGCGGCAGTGAAGTCCACCTTGGCGACGACGTTACTGGCCATCCATTTCTGAGCTGCCTGTGCGGCAGTGAAGCGTGTAGCGCCGCCCTGGTATCGCCTGGCGTTTTTCTGAGCTGCCTGTGCGGCAGTGAAGGGTCACCACCGTATATCGCTGCAGACCATCTATTTCTGAGCTGCCTGTGCGGCAGTGAAGATCGGTGCTTTCGCCGGGGCGCTGTTCTTCATTTTCTGAGCTGCCTGTGCGGCAGTGAAGTACCGATGCCGGGGATAATGGATAACCAGGCCTTTCTGAGCTGCCTGTGCGGCAGTGAAGTCGTCGGAGTGTCAGCCGCAAGCCTTGTCCCTTTTCTGAGCTGCCTGTGCGGCAGTGAAGTCGCATCGCTCAGACACCAGCGCCCGGTGCGTTTTCTGAGCTGCCTGTGCGGCAGTGAAGGTCATCCGTCCAGAAGGCGGTACTGATCTCGCTTTTCTGAGCTGCCTGTGCGGCAGTGAAGGTACATCACCAAGCGACTGATCCATAAAATCATTTCTGAGCTGCCTGTGCGGCAGTGAAGGACCGCATTGATCAGAGGGCCAAGTGCGATATTTTCTGAGCTGCCTGTGCGGCAGTGAAGGGTGGCAACCTTCCGCTCCCTGCCTGCCTCCTTTTCTGAGCTGCCTGTGCGGCAGTGAAGGCCCAGCGCCGTGGATGCCGGCTCGCTCATCTTTTCTGAGCTGCCTGTGCGGCAGTGAAGGCGAACGTCATTGCCGTGGGTCAACGGGCCGATTTCTGAGCTGCCTGTGCGGCAGTGAAGCAAAAGAGGTCGTTGGCGACCTGATGACAACCTTTCTGAGCTGCCTGTGCGGCAGTGAAGAGGCGCATCGGTCACAATTACCGGCTTGCCGATTTCTGAGCTGCCTGTGCGGCAGTGAAGCGGGCGCGGAAGCAAGAGCGCCATGGCTGTTTTTTCTGAGCTGCCTGTGCGGCAGTGAAGACTCTCCGTCGCCGTCGGGCATTTCGCCGACATTTCTGAGCTGCCTGTGCGGCAGTGAAGACCCTGGCCGACGTTATGGAGCATCACCACAATTTCTGAGCTGCCTGTGCGGCAGTGAAGGGAATATCTCGCCGTCTTGCGCGTTCATGTTTCTTTCTGAGCTGCCTGTGCGGCAGTGAAGTACGCTGCCTACGCGTCTCGCCGTTCGCATCATTTCTGAGCTGCCTGTGCGGCAGTGAAGCTGGCACCGTTGACCGGACACGAGGTGGAGCCTTTCTGAGCTGCCTGTGCGGCAGTGAAGTCATGACGTGTGCGTGAGGCCCCGGTGTAGATTTTCTGAGCTGCCTGTGCGGCAGTGAAGTGACAGGATCAGCAGCGACAGCAGAAACCAGCTTTCTGAGCTGCCTGTGCGGCAGTGAAGTACTGCTGCGCGGACTGACCGGAAACGGTGGCTTTCTGAGCTGCCTGTGCGGCAGTGAAGTGGTACAGGACGCGGCGAAGCAAGGGCGACAATTTCTGAGCTGCCTGTGCGGCAGTGAAGTGGTAGTGCCGTTCAGCTGGGCATCTGCCCGATTTCTGAGCTGCCTGTGCGGCAGTGAAGCCGCCGTGACGGTTTCAAGCGTCACAGGCTCTTTTCTGAGCTGCCTGTGCGGCAGTGAAGGACTTCAAGCTGCTGGTCTCCGGGATCTACCTTTTCTGAGCTGCCTGTGCGGCAGTGAAGTCCGGTGTCGGGGTCGCACTCTTCGCCTGATATTTCTGAGCTGCCTGTGCGGCAGTGAAGTGTGTTTCGATAGGTCTGGCCCCGCCTCTTCCTTTCTGAGCTGCCTGTGCGGCAGTGAAGTCTGGGTGGGGGATGTTGCTGCACACCGTCCATTTCTGAGCTGCCTGTGCGGCAGTGAAGCTGGTGTTCGACTGGGACAGCGCACGCAAGCATTTCTGAGCTGCCTGTGCGGCAGTGAAGGCCAAGCTGCTTGTTCATGTCCCGGTGTGCCATTTCTGAGCTGCCTGTGCGGCAGTGAAGATGACTCAGCCGAAGAGCCGGAGAGAATGGGCTTTCTGAGCTGCCTGTGCGGCAGTGAAGGAAGCTCGACAGTCGCAACTGGGAGCGCGAATTTTCTGAGCTGCCTGTGCGGCAGTGAAGTGTGTGTTTGTTCAGGGGGCAGTACGAGATATTTTCTGAGCTGCCTGTGCGGCAGTGAAGTCCTCCGGCCGATAGGTCTTGCGCTTCGACATTTTCTGAGCTGCCTGTGCGGCAGTGAAGATCGGCATGACCTTAACCCTCGTGTGCTCGCATTTCTGAGCTGCCTGTGCGGCAGTGAAGCTGACCAATTGGGGGCGCTGGGTCTGGCATCATTTCTGAGCTGCCTGTGCGGCAGTGAAGTTCGCGCAAAGCCGGGCGACTTCATCTATTTCTTTCTGAGCTGCCTGTGCGGCAGTGAAGGCCGGTGCCAGGTCGGCCGCCGATGATGATCATTTCTGAGCTGCCTGTGCGGCAGTGAAGCCAGCGTTTGGACTTGGCGAAGAATGCCTCCATTTCTGAGCTGCCTGTGCGGCAGTGAAGTTCACCCAGCGGTGCGGCTGCCAGAGCGCCTTTTTCTGAGCTGCCTGTGCGGCAGTGAAGTTGGCCAGCTCGGCTTCTACGCCGCTTCCTGTTTTCTGAGCTGCCTGTGCGGCAGTGAAGTTCTATTCGCCGGACTTCGCGGTTATGCGCTCTTTCTGAGCTGCCTGTGCGGCAGTGAAGATGTAGTGTGAGGCTTACTGCTTGGCAAGACTTTTCTGAGCTGCCTGTGCGGCAGTGAAGCAGTGATGCCCAAAACAGACTGCTCTGGACGTTTTCTGAGCTGCCTGTGCGGCAGTGAAGGTCCAGCTCTTCAACGACCCGCGCCTCTGGCATTTCTGAGCTGCCTGTGCGGCAGTGAAGGCGGCGTGAAGTCCACGCCCGGCCACGCGATTTTTCTGAGCTGCCTGTGCGGCAGTGAAGGCCGTGCCGCCCTGCTGGTACGCCTGCATTATTTTCTGAGCTGCCTGTGCGGCAGTGAAGAGGACATGCCGGCCGCCGCTGCCGATGCCAATTTTCTGAGCTGCCTGTGCGGCAGTGAAGGGCGTCTGCGCTTCTTCTGCGACCTTTTGCGCTTTCTGAGCTGCCTGTGCGGCAGTGAAGTTGAGGAAGCCGAAGACGTGCCAGAGCGATCATTTTCTGAGCTGCCTGTGCGGCAGTGAAGCTGTACGCTGTACTTGCCCGCGCCGACGCACATTTCTGAGCTGCCTGTGCGGCAGTGAAGCTGCTTGTGACAGGGAATGCACAGGGACTGAATTTCTGAGCTGCCTGTGCGGCAGTGAAGGACTCTACGTGCACAGGTGATGAGTGCGCCCATTTCTGAGCTGCCTGTGCGGCAGTGAAGCCGAGGCGCAGGTAGCGGCCGCTGACCAGTTTTTTCTGAGCTGCCTGTGCGGCAGTGAAGATTGCTGCCGAGCTTCGCTCACGCCTCATCCTTTTCTGAGCTGCCTGTGCGGCAGTGAAGTTAAGCTGCATGGTAAGTGCGCTAAACGCACCTTTCTGAGCTGCCTGTGCGGCAGTGAAGTCCGGCCGCTTGCTGATCGACGATGACCCTCTTTTCTGAGCTGCCTGTGCGGCAGTGAAGTTGGTGGTGTAGAAGCCGACGTTGGGCTTGTTTTTCTGAGCTGCCTGTGCGGCAGTGAAGGCGACCTGTGGCGGGTGGCAGCTCTTCGGGCATTTCTGAGCTGCCTGTGCGGCAGTGAAGAATTAGCCATTCAATTTGGTTGGCCGGTGCCTTTTCTGAGCTGCCTGTGCGGCAGTGAAGGAACAGGCCGGCGTGCTCTGGCCAGTGATGCTTTTCTGAGCTGCCTGTGCGGCAGTGAAGTAGGCATTCTGACACGTAAGGTATTGTTTTTTAAAGAGCAGAAGTAACGGGTTAGCGCTCGCCCCTTTTTTTGAAGCGAACGCCAACCAATTGATTTATAAGGCGATACAAAAGAGCGCCAAATAAAGGGTTAAAACCAGGGTAGCGTGGCGGTGCTGCTAAGGCCGTAGCTATTGAAATCGCCTGTTTGCGGCGTTGTTACCGGCGTCTGCTGAATAAAGAGAAGAAACTGCTGGTCCGAGCTGGCACTTCTGATGCGCAGGTACGGCAGCGCCAGTCGGCGCTCTTTCTCTGCCGTAAACAACTCGGCCACCCTCTTCTGGTCAACGTCAGGGTGTCGTTTCAGGTAGCGCCGCTGCAGGCGTTCCGAGCTGGACTTTGCCTGCACCCGACGAACCTGGCAGTATCCGGCCGTCTCGGGCACAGGGGCAATGTCGGAGATGTCCAAGTGATCGCGCATACCCTGCAACCACTGCTGCGCCATGTGCTCATTCAGCCGTCCCGAGGAGCCATGCAGCCGCATTACCCCTCCCAGATGAGACGCCTGCGCAGCAGGAAAACTGACCCCTATGTCGACCGCTCGCTGGGCTACCAGGGTGCGATGCAGCTTGGCGAACAAGGCGTTCATCAGGATTGGAGCTGGAAACTCGGGGTCAGGCAATAACCGTATATCCAGATAATGATCCATGACTTAATCCTTATCCGAGGCCCCAAATACGCCACCGCGAATCAGGATTGCCATCACATAGTGCTGATCCCCTTCCGCCGGGACCTGCCCTTTGAGCACCCAGTTATCCAGCAGGTTGTAAAAATCGGCTTTCTGCTTTGGCTGGCGATACGCGCGGCCTTCAGAGGTTACCGAGCCGTAGGGCTCAACCGCAATCGGGCCTACACAGCCCTCCTCGGCCGGATACCAGGTGTCGACGGTGCGTAAGGCGTTGCCGATTTTCTGGCTGTGCATGCCTGCCACCTCGTCGATGACATACAGGGTTTTGCTTTTACCCTTGCCCCGGTCGAGGATCAGTTCCTGCGAGGGATACACTTCCTGCGCGTCGCCCATGCGGGCATAGGCCTGCACATCCAGCAGGGCATAGCCATCAGGGGCGGCCAATCCGGCTTCAATAACGGCAGCCATGGCCGCTAGCCCCTTGTTATCGCTCTGGTTGAATTCCCGCAGGGAAAAGTCGTGGGCGCTGAATGTCCAGCTCGCCACCGCCTTGCCTTGCTCAAGATGGCTAACCCGTACTTCAACATCTTCAGCCCCCACTCGGTTACGCCACAGGAATCGGCCGTTGGCGATGTTGCAGGCAAAACGCCGGGCCAACTCGCCAAAGCCATGCGACTGAACGTAGCCGGCGATAACATCGAGCAGAGCCGCCTGGTAATCGGCATTGTTACACGCAGAGGGGGTTCCTGCTCCGCCGAGTACCCGCAGGGTAAAGCGTGCCCGCAAGGTGTCGGCATCAGCTGGCAGGGTCGCCACATCCACTGTCTGCAGGTTGGGTGATTGAATCTGTGCGTCGAGCTTGGCCGGATCTTGGGCATTGGCCTTCAACCGGTTGGAAATGGTGCCGCGCACGGACTTTTCACGCACGCTGACCGCCGGCCATTGGGCGCCATTGTCGCGGTCATCCCAGCGGCCGGCACTAAACAACGCATCTGACGGGTCCAGCTTGCGTTCAAACGCCAGTACGGATGCAGTTTTGAGTTCACTCTTGGCCATGATCACATCTCCTTATGCTATGCCTTCAGCGGCATCGGTCAGATAGTCGGTGTAACGATTGATACAGCGGTAAATTCCGCCTTGAGGATCGGCATCGTGATGCCACAGCAGTTGCTCCAGGCAGCTGAGGCGGTGCGGGCTGACCCACTCGCCGATGCTGTAAAGGCTTTCTACAAAACGGAACGGCGTTTCGGCGTCCCGGCTGTTGAGCACCTGGCCCGGTTCATACAGCGTTGACAGGCCAGCATAGCCAATCGCCAAGGGCACCAGCCAGCCATCACGGCGGCGAATATGCCACTTGATGCTGCCGTCAGGCTCTGGCTCGGCAGCAGGTTCAACATTCAGCCGCGAAAGGTCGAGCAGCGCATCCAGTGCGGTGGCCTGGGGTTGTGTTTCCTGCAGACGCTGCAGCCCCTGTGCCAACCGGTCTTCACGCAATGTAAGGGCAAAGCCGGGCAGCCAGTGTCGACGCAACTTTCTGAACAGCTCATGCCGGTCCGCCTGGGCCGACGGCCATTCCTCCAGCCGAGGCGCAAAGCGGGGGCCATGTCGCTGTGGCAGCAGGCTGCCGCCCGCCAGCCGCATGGACAATGCCGTGCGGCTGATAGAGGCCAAAAGCGCGGTGCGATCGTCTTCCAGCACCCAATCGGCCAGGGCAATGACCAGCGTCACTTCCATGTGGGCCTTACCCTCTTCTACCAACGAAGCGGTAGCACCATCCTTGTTCACCGGGTTACGCGTCAGGCAGAAAACACGGGTGTAATTGCCCGCCGGGTGATACACCTGCGGCTCAAACCGGTGACAAATTATTCCCACTCCGGCAATGCCAGCTGGCAGGTCAGCCGCCAACCGCCGCTCCAGCGCATGGGCAAAACCGGTAAACGCGGTAGGTGATGGAAACCCCCAAGTCAGTGGCCCTGATACCGCATTAGCGGCTTGAACGCGCAAGCGCGGCAGGATGAGCAGGCTATTGATCTCAGTCATGGCGCAACTCCCTGTGCAGCATGGTCAGTTCACGGTCCAGCAGACGACGCCATTCCTGCGCTTCGTTCTCACCCACCGACAACCCTTTGCCCGCCTCAAACAGCCTGGCGTTCAACCAGTTGGCAAAGCGGCTGCAAATCTGCTCCTGCCAGTCGGACTGCTGGTAACGCTCGGCGAACCCCTGATCCAGAGCGCAGCGCTGCGGGTCGAGCCAGCATTGTTCTGCGGCGTTCAGTTTGCATTCCAGGTTGGCTGTCCAGCCGGCAGGCAGGTCCCACAGTTGGGCAGCGTAGTGCAGCAAGGCGTCAAACAGTGCCTGCACCCGTCGCGCCCGGCCCTCACGCACCGGTTTGTTGTTAACGTCCTTGACTCGCTGCAGATAGCGGCGCAGATCCTCAATGCCCTCGCGCACTACGCGCTGGCTGGCAAAGCCACGGACAAAAATACTGTCGCTATTGAGGGGCGGGCGTACCTCCGGGGATTGCCATGACGGCGGCACTGACGGCAGCAGATGATTCTCGCCGTAGCGCTCACTATTGAGCTGACTGATGTTCTGCGGCTTGGTACCGCCAAACTTCTGCACAACCACATTGGGGTATTCATGATAACCGTGAGCGTGAGCGGTCTTGTTGCGCGCAGCCTCGCGTGCGGCCCTGGCATCATCGGAAAACCGATGCTCGCGCAGCGTACTCCAGACAGTGCTGACCAGTGAACTGGGAAACAACGGCGCCAGCAGATGGTATTGGCCACCTCCCAGCGGCCAGTAAAGTTGCTTGGCCAGCGTATGCGAGGCCGGCTTGCCCTTGGCCTCGACCAGCCCGGCAAAGGCACCCATCGACTCATCTGCCTTGTTGGCATCCGCCGACAGCGCTTCGCGCAGAGCCGGATGCCGTTCCAGTGCCAAGGCAAGCAAACTGCGGCCTGCCACTTCAAGACGAAGAAACTTGTAGATATCCAGGGCGGCGGCATTGCCAACAACATCCGGTGCCATGCCTTCACCCAGAATATGGGTCCCAACGCAAAGATGGCCCGCTAGAGAGTTACCAGCGCTGAACAAGTTGGTACCCCTGGCATCAGGATGGATGTACTTGATTGCATGCGTGACCTGCTGAATCTGGTTTACCCGGCGAGCCGCATCCGCCAACCAGGCCTCAGGTTCATGGGCTGCCAGCAGCTTCTCACGCTCCTCATGCTGCCCCTCCTTGAGCTTGTCGAGCTTGGCTTGCAGGCGAATTTGGATGAATTCGCCTATGACCTGCCTGATCTTGCTCACTGTGATGGTAGTACCCGTTTCTTCCATGTTTGCCCCCCTGCGTTGCTACGTGTTCCGGTTAAAGCCCAAGAGCGGCTGATAACACCATCCGTTGTCACACCCTGTTGCCGGTAAATCCAACCAGCCATAACGGCGTGCCGCCTGCTCCGGCTCCATGTCCAACTGCTCGGCCAGTTGCTCCAGCTCCGTCAGATAATCCGTCACCCCCCAGAGACTGATCCCTTGCGCCAGCTCAAGGTTGATGAAGGTTTTCAGATTGTCTGCCGGTACCAGTTGCCCTTCCCTATCCAGCAGATGCAATACCGTTTTGCCGTCATCAGGCATCAGCACATAGCGCTGACGCCCTTGCGGGTCGTAACGGAAGGGCTGCTGTCGCTGAAGTACAGAGCTCAGCGCGGCGCAAGTACGCCACCAAAGGCTGGCAGGCACCACTTTGAGCGGTGAGCCTTCGGCAGCTCCCTGAACCCATTGCCGGGTAACTTCATGTTCCAGGTCCACCAGGTTGTCTGCCGGGTCGGCATTGTCCCGCTGCCGGATGCGGCTTCGTGCATCAATATGCTGCCATTGCTCGTCGCTGAGCAGCTCGTGCAACAGGTGGCTGCGCAGACGAAACTCGCGGCTTTCAAAGCCGGGGCGGCAGTACGCCTCGGACGCCAGACCGCTACGCAGATGCTTCAGATTGGTGTCCAGCAGATAAAGGTTAGGCGCTGCGACAGTACCCGGACGATGCCGACGCACCCGTCCCGCCAATTGAATAATCGAGCGCATGGAAGAGGGCTCGACAATGCCCCAGTCGTAGTCATGGTCGCGCCCAACCTCAGCGACCGGCGTGGCCAGCACGACCAGAATGTGATTGCTCTCCGGGTGAGCATCCAGAATGTCTCTAACCGCCGCGCTGGCCCACCAGCTATCAGGCGCGTGCCGGGCCAGCAGACTGTCGAGCTGCCCCTCAATCGCCGAGCGCACCAGCAATGGGTGCTGCGAGTGGTAAACACACAAATGGATCCGAGTGTCGGCATCTGCCGGCATAGCGCAAAACGCTTGAGCTACATTCACCAGCGGATGGATATTGGCCATGCGCACCAGTCCAACACTGAAGCGCTTGCCACTATCAGGGTCGGCCATGCCGTGCGCCGCATGCAGTTCGGCAATCTGCTGGCGCAGGTGCGCGGCAAAGGCACCATAAAGCTCTACCTCTGGCAATCCCTGCTGAATGTCCAGGGGCCTGATCAACGCCTTGCGCCGATTATCCTCCAGCTGCCGGGTTTCCAGCTTACCCAGCCGCTGCGACACAAACGCCTGATGCTGAAGGAGGAAACTGTCTGCGTCGCCGTGCTCACCTGCTGACGGGGCGAACTCGTCAAACCAGGCGCAGCACACCGCTAGTGGCCGCCCCGGTTGCCCTCGGTTAGCCTGATACTGGCGGCGCCCCGCCAGATAGGCCTCGAACAGCCCCTGAATCAGCGCCGGCGGCAGGGTCGCGGACGACAGCAATACCCGGCTACCGAGCATGCCGGCCCAGTTCACCAGACGTGCCAGTGCCGGCAGGTCTTCCAGGCCGAAGTCATCCGGCTCATCCAGCACCAGATCGGAGCTCATCAAACGCAGCATCGGGGCAATCTGCTGCCCCCCACGTGTCCCCTCGGTGGCTGGCATCAGGTGATCAATGGTGCAGGCCAGCAGGGGCGCGTGGAGCAGCCGCTGGGTTGCCGGACTTTCGGCCAGCCAGCGGCTGAGCGGCCCATCGACCATGCTGCCTTCAAAGTGCACATGCTGCCACTCAGGCAACAGCGGAGCAGCCGACTCCGACCCGTTGCGCAGTTTGTGCTCATACAGCTCTCGTACCGCCGCACCACCCACCATCACTGCCAGGTCCTGCTCGCCCAGCGCCAGACGCTGGCGGTATGCCTCACCGGTCTGCAAGGTCAGGGTCCGCAGGCCAAGCGCGATACTGAAGCGCGCACCCCGCACGGGATCGGCAAGCGCATACATGATGCGGCCATTGGCCAGGGTTTTGCCGCAGCCGGTAGACGCCATGTTGACACCGAAGAAGCCTTGCTCAGCACTTTTGTGCTGTAACCCTTCGGCCAGATCGAAGGCCCTGTCTTGCCAGGCAAAGCGTCGGTCGGCGCTGCGCTGACGAAAGCCTTTGTGCCGGGCAATGCTCGGCAAACTGGCAGTCAGCTGCGGCAGGCTGCGCATAATGCGGTTGGCGTTCACCTCCACACCGATAAGATGCTCATCCAGGCGCTGCTTAAGGTTTCGCGTTTGCCTGTCAGTGTTGGCAAACAGGGCAAACTCGGCATCCCCGTAACGCGCATGACTGGGCTGGCCGGAGTAATAATGATCAGCCAGCATCAGGGCCATGCGTGCGGTGTGCATGGCATAGGCGTTTGCGCACCAGTTCACGCCAAGCAGCCCCGCCCGCCGCAACATCTGAGCTGCCAGGTTGCGGGCATGCTCGCACCAATGCCGACTGTCAAAAGGTAACCCGGCCTTGAGGTTCCAGCACTGTTTCAACTCTGCCTGAGTAGCCTCTGCACGCTCACCACACCAGCGCTTGCCAATAGCATCGGGCAAGACCTTGATGTGATTTTCCTGAAACGGTTCCGGCGACCCAGGCACGCGGTGATGACTGACGATCAGCCAACCGACCGCTTTGGCCAAAGGCGGCAACGTCGCAAAAGGACCACGATGCTCACCTAGCCCATCGCATTTCAGCAGTTTTACGCATGCCTTGGTTGCCTTGGCATCCACTGCTGCCAATCGCTGCAACCAGTGCTCGTCGCTTTCGTTATCAACAAAGGCCTCGAACAAGCGCAGGGATATCCACTCGTGCCGGTACGGGTCTGCCACCGCGCGGTTGTTGCGCAACTTGTTCTGAAAAGCCAGAACTGCCTTGCCAAAATCATGAAATAGCGCGGCAATGCAGGCGAGCAGACGAATGTCTTCGGCGCTGTGCCAGTCATCCTCATCACCGGCGCGCAGCACGTCACGCCGGGTCATATTGGTTGGCGTCGCACCCTGACCATTGAATTGCCGGGCATCACCAACAATCCAAAGCAGCTCGGTATGGTCCTTGCCACGGATCCAGTGGCAGGCGACAGCCGTGTTCTTGCGCGCCGTTTTGCGCAACAGCTTGTGCAGGGTCTGCAAGCCGGCCAGCGTGATCGGTGTCTGCCAGGTCCGTTCGCCTCGACGTTCGGCAAACTGGTCGAGGATGCGGCGGGTTTCGATGAGCGCACGCTTGCTGCATTGCGAGACCAGCAAGACATTCACTGGCTACCGTCTCCCAGCGCATCAGCGACCGTCTTGATCGATTCGATCATGAAGTCCAGCGACTCACTGCGGCTCAGGTTTTCAATACACGCCTGACGGAATTCCTGCTCCTCATCCCCCCGCATGGCCGAGATAAATGCCTGCGGCAGAATGGTGGCGTCCTTTACTAGGTCCGCAACGTCAAAGACCAGGCCACCTCGCCGCGTTTTGCCATGCAGCACAGACAGGCCATGGGGCAGACCCAGCACCCAGGTTGCAGTCGCCGCCAACCCGTAGGCCAGGTAATTGCCGTGATCAAGAAACCGGTTGGCCGGGTCCGCTCCCGAGCCGCGCTTGGCACGGGTAAAGTCGCCGTACCCTGTGGCATCAACCGCTAGTTTGAACAGCGCTTTGGTCAGGCGCGCCTCTTCGGTCAACAGCATGGTGTTGTCACCTGCCGCCTCATTCCGAGAAGCAGCCTCTGCAATCAGGTGCTTGAGGCGCTCGGCAGGCACTGAAAAGCCGGCATCATTAAAGACACGACTGTTAAGCCAAGTCCTTTCAATACGCTCCAAGCGCATGCGCTGAAACAGCTTGGCGGCCGCCAGTCGCTGGGCATCATCAAACCAGAAGCGCACCCAGGCCTGCAGATACTCTGTGGGACGATACTCGCTTTGCGGCGAGAGCCAGGCGACCTCTACATCGACCTCGTTGGCACTGAACAACGGTGTGCCGCCACCACCGCAGAACCCGACCAGCACGCCGGCTTTAGCCAGCTCACGCATGGCTGCCTGAGTAATCGATGTGCCCGTCCCAAGAAGAACCGTGGTGGTGTTGGCGATGGGAATATTCCAGTAAAGGGACTGCTTGCCTTCATCCGTCACGTACTCAACACGTCCACCATTAACCAGCACCCGGCAATGCTGCAGGTAATAGATATTCGCGCGCTTGGAGTGAAGAATGGTCTTCAGGTCTGAAGGGGAAAAATCATCCATGCGGTGAGTCCTTCACATTGTCGTGGCCGCGCTCCATGCAACCGACCCTGTTTCGAGTGTAGCGATTTGACACTACATGGCAACCGCTGTGGGACAGAAAAGGCGGCGAGTAGCCATCGACCGACCGGTCCTCCCGAAAATCAGGGCATCAGTACTTCATGCAGTGATGGCGACAATGTGAGAGCCGGCAGGATAAGAGGAATGCGGCAAGTCAGGGTGCTTTACACCTCAGGGAGCGTTGCGGACGCGACATGTCGCGCCCCTACGAATGCCGGGGCTGTAGGCTCAGGGCCGAGCAGCCTGATACTCCGTCAGGGATTATTCGGCACTGCGCGCCTCACCCCTCTTCGAGGGGCCGCCGTCGCGATGCTCCGGCGTTCCTCGCCTGCAAGCGGGCTCGGTCGAACGAGGGTTCTCACCGAGAGCTCGCCGGATAAACAAAAACGCCCAGCTAGGCTGGGCGTTTTTGTTTATTGGCGGAGAGTCAGGGATTCGAACCCTGGGTACGGTTGCCCGTACAACGGATTTCGAATCCGTCCCATTCGACCACTCTGGCAACTCTCCAAGTCGGCGCGCATCTTACCAGCATTCGCGGTCAGGACGGAAGCCTTACGGCAGCGGTACGCCCAGGCGATGGGCAACTTCTTCGTAGGCTTCGATCACGCCGCCAAGGCCCTGGCGGAAGCGGTCCTTGTCCATCTTCTTGCGGGTTTCCTTGTCCCACAGGCGGCAGCCGTCCGGGCTGAACTCATCACCCAGGACGATTTCGCCCTTGAACAGGCCGAATTCCAGTTTGAAGTCGACCAGCAGCAGGCCGGCAGCGTCAAACAAGCCCTTGAGGATGTCGTTGATCTTCAGGGTCAGTTCCTGCATGCGCGCCAACTGTTCGGCGGTCGCCCAGCCGAAGGTGACAACGTGCGACTGGTTGATGAAGGGGTCGCCCTTGGCGTCGTCTTTCAGGAACAGTTCGAAGGTCGGCGGCGTGAGCGCCATGCCCTCTTCCACACCCAGGCGCTTCACCAGGCTGCCGGCGGCGAAGTTACGCACGACGCACTCGACCGGGATCATGTCGAGCTTCTTGACCAGGCACTCGTTGTCAGACAGCAGTGCGTCAAACTGGGTCGGAATACCCGCTTCTTCCAGCTTCTGCATAATGAACGCGTTGAAGCGGTTGTTGACCATGCCCTTGCGATCGAGCTGTTCGATCTTCTTCCCATCAAAGGCGGAGGTGTCGTTGCGGAACAACAGGACCAGGCGATCCGGGTCATCGGTGGTGTACACCGACTTGGCTTTACCACGATAGAGTTCGTTACGTTTTTCCATTATCGGCTCCCGCTGTCCGCAACATGGTGATGGGTGTTACTCGATGGTCTGCCAGGGCAGCCCTTGATTCTGATGTGCCATAAGCAGGTTGCCGGACCAACCGGTCAGGGCTTCCTGCATGGCGGCCAGAGCGAGCTCGGGCCGATTGTTCTTTTCGCTGATATGGGCCACGGCAATATGCTGCAATCGCTCGCGGCCGCCGGCAATGCGCACAAAGCCGGCCGCCTGCTGATTGCTCAGATGGCCCAGATCACCGCCTACACGCGCTTTCAGGAAGGCCGGATAGGGGCCGACCGACAGCATGTGCGGATCATAGTTGGCTTCGAGAAAAAGCGCATCCAGATCGGCGTAATGTTCAACGATCCAGGGGGTGATGGTGCCAGTATCGGTCAGCACGCCGAAGCGCCGCCGGCCGTCGTCGAAGATGTACTGACAGGGTTCACGCGCATCGTGGGGCACGGCCACCGGGGTAATCTCCAGATCGCCAATCTCGAAGCGCCCGTGCAGATCGACCCAGCGCAGATCCAGGCCCTCTTCGCGCAGCTCAAAGCCGGTACCGGGGGTAAGGTATACCGGCAAGCCATAGCGGCGTGCCAGCTTGCCGACGCCCTGAATATGATCGCTGTGCTCGTGGGTGACAACAATGGCGCTCAGTTGGTCGCCCCTCAGACCGGCCTCAGCCAGGCGCTGCTCGGTGGCCCGCAGACTGAAACCGCAATCCACCAGCACCCGAGTGGCACCCTGTTCAATCAGGGTGCCGTTACCACGACTGCCACTACCGAGGGAGCAATAGCGCACCGCCGTTGGACCCCTCGTTCAAGCCGCGCTGAATACGCTCCAGCAGGTCACGCGCGCGTGCCGAATCTGCCGCTTTTTCAATGCCGGCATCGACACTGACTTCAATCCGGTTGGAGGATGGAGTCAGGCGCACCTGCAGCTGATTCTCGTCAGCTACCTGTTGCTCGGCTTCATCGTCACCACCAAACCAGCGGGCGAAGAAGCCCGGCTCTTCCTTCTCGGAGCGGGTCCGATCCAGGTCAACATAGTAGACACCGGAGCTGCGATTGTAGTCGGTCACAAGGACATCGGCGCGAGCCAGGGCCTCGCCAACATCGGCCCAGGCGCGGTTAAAGTCGGCGCTGATGTACAGGACGCTGTTGCCTGCGCCGTCCTGCTCGAGGCTGTTCTCAACCGGACCACTGTTGATGATGCTCGAGACCAGAGCACTGCCGCCAGCGCTAACGCTCTGGTTGAGATAGGTTTCCAGCTCGGCCAGCAGACCACGCTCGAAGTTGGGGTTATCGGAACGCGCCGGCCACTGGCTGTCACTGTCGCCAATATCCCGGTTCTGATGGATCACCTTGATCTCGCTGGTACCGGCGTTAACCCCTGGCTCCAGGCGAACACGGAAGCGTTGCTCCTCATCGTCCACCCGGCGGCCATCCTCAAGCAGCGGCATCAGGCGGCGCACCAGCGGATTACCGGCAGCCTCGCCGAAGTTGACCCACTCGGTGGAGAACTCGCTGAGCGCAGCGTCCTGCTCGGCCATGGGCACCCGGTAATCGGACCAGAAGCGTGCCAGCAGCGGCCAGACTTCGTTGGCAGGCAGCTGAGCCACCAGCCAGCGTGAGCTGCCCTGCTGCTGCAGTGCAAAGGCCGAGCTGTCGGCGCTGGCCAGCATCGGGCGTGGGCGCGGCGTTTCAAAACCGTCCTCTCCGGCTGGTGCAGCCGTCACCTGGCCCGGCACCGGCAGCAGATCGCCAATGGAACGCGTTTGCAGATCTGCCGGGATAGTCATCCGCGGTGCGACCTCGGCCTGCTGATAGTCACTGCCACGATCACGGAAAAATCCGTTGTCGCCCATCAGATACCCACAGCCGCTCAGGCTGGCCAATACCCCCAGAGTCAGTGCACTCAGCACAGGCTTCATAAACGTTTCCTTGGTCAACAGGTCTTCCCGGTTAGATTACAGCATCCCGCATTGGCGCAGAGCGCCGTGCACGGCGTCATGGCAGCGAGCACTGAGCGGCGTCAGAGGCAAGCGAATGCCATCGGCGATCAGGCCCATTTCCATCAACGCCCACTTGACCGGAATCGGATTGGATTCGATAAACAGTGCCTTGTGCAACGGCATCAAGGCTTCATTGAGACGACGGGCAGTCTGCTCGTCGCCACGCAGGGCAGCAGCGCACAATTCGTGCATCTGTTGCGGTGCGACGTTGGCAGTAACCGAAATATTGCCCTTGCCGCCCATCAGAATGAGTTCTACGGCAGTTGCGTCGTCGCCCGAGTAGACCGCCATACGACCATCGACCCGCTCAATCACCTCACGGGCACGCTGCAGGTCACCGGTCGCTTCCTTGATACCCACGATATTACTGATGGCAGACAGGCGCTCGACGGTTTCCGGCAACATGTCACAGGCCGTTCGGCTGGGCACATTGTAGACAATCTGCGGGATAGCCACGGTTTCGGCGATATGCTTGTGATGCAGGTACAGGCCTTCCTGGGTCGGCTTGTTGTAGTAGGGCGTCACCAGCAATGCGGCATCAGCGCCCACACTGCGTGCGGCTTCGGTCAACTCGACGGCTTCGCGC
>Ga0209826_1000452_pt1 | contig 29929 bp, 35 predicted proteins | sample GOMGulsemesocosm_5_FD_184637 | JGI IMG/M metagenome (GOLD analysis project Ga0209826, IMG submission 184637) | Methane-oxidizing microbial communities from mesocosms in the Gulf of Mexico - GOM15C Gulf of Mexico (SPAdes) (version 2) | ecosystem: Environmental > Aquatic > Marine > Cold seeps... | reverse complement strand
TAGAGACGGCGCTTTCCCCGACGAATCTTACAGCTATTAGGCATCTGGCGAGAACCTGTCTGCGTTACACCACAATAGCTCATCCCTCTAGCTTACCCCAATCAGCACTGAGCCAATTTGACCGAGCAGTCACCTGGCAATTAAGCTTGCCACGCGAGATTTCAGTTTGGGTAGAATGTCTGACTCAAACCAGGGATTGTTTTTTAACCAGCGCTGGTTGCGCGGGCTTGGGTGAGGCATGGGCAATACATCTGGCCAAAATTCTTGCCAGTTCTGCACCGTGTGTGTCAGTGTTTTCCCCATCGCCGGCGAACCCAAGTGCCAGTCCATTGCGTAGCGGCCAATCACTAAAGTCAGCTCTATGTTGGTCAGCATCGCCAGCAATTCTTGCCGCCAGCGCTCGGCACATTCCGTGCGCGGAGCCAGATCACCGCCCTTACCCGCACCCGGAAAACAGAAACCCATGGGTACAATTGCAATTTTTTCAGCGTCATAGAAAATCTCGCGATCAACTCCCATCCAAGCCCGTAGGCGATTACCCGATGGATCGTCAAACGGAATACCCTTTTCATGGGTGATGCGCCCGGGCGCCTGACCGGCAATTAAGATACGCGCCTCAGGATTAAGCTGGATAATAGGCTTGGCGCCTAGCGGCAGCGGCTCACACAAAGTGCAAGACCGCACAGACACTAGCGTTTTTTTCCAGCATTGCGAACGAATAATATGCCTCCTATTGAAACTTCATCGGCTTCACTTTAATAAAAAGTCATAATATGTGACACTGTTAAATCAAAAAAATATTAACTACTGCTCTAAGCTTGCCCGCAAGCACAGGTAAACACCATGACCGAACACTTAGACGTGCTGATTGTTGGCGCCGGAATATCCGGCATTAGCGCAGCCTATCACCTCCAGAAACGCTGCCCAAATAAAACTTACGCTATATTGGAAAACCGCGCCCAGCTTGGTGGCACCTGGGACTTGTTTCGCTATCCCGGTATTCGTTCCGACTCCGACATGTACACCTTAGGCTTTGCCTTCAAACCTTGGACAGAGGCTAAGGCCATTGCCGATGGCCCAAGCATTATTCGTTATTTGAAGGAAACGGTCAGTGAATTTGGCATCGACCAACACATTCGCTACCAACAACAAGTAAGCAAAGCATCTTGGAGCAGCGAGACCCAACTCTGGACAGTGGAAGTTATTCGCGAAGGCCAGACCGAAGCTGTGCTTATGACCTGTAATTTCTTATTATCTTGCAGTGGTTACTACAATTATGATGCGGGTTACACACCCGATTTTGAGGGTGCTGAACAGTTCAAAGGCCAGCTTGTGCACCCACAATTTTGGCCCGAAGATCTCGATTACAAAGACAAAAAAGTGGTGGTGATTGGCAGTGGGGCCACGGCCGTTACCCTGCTTCCCTCTCTAGCAGAACAAGCTGCACACGTTACCATGCTGCAGCGCTCTCCTACTTACATCGCCTCATTACCGTCGGTTGACCCCTTCATCAAATTTTTGCGACGCGGCCTTTCCGAACGGCTCGTTCACCCCATAGCACGCTGGAAAAACATTTTGTATGGCCGCTATTTGTTTTGGTTTTTAAAAAAGTACCCGCTCAAAGCAAAGGATCATCTGGTCAACGAGGTGCGCTCGGCTATTGGTGAGCACTGCGATGTAGACACCCACTTTACCCCGAGCTACAAGCCTTGGGATCAACGTCTGTGCCTAGTGCCCGACGGCGACCTTTTCGAAGCCATTAAACAAGGCAAGGCCTCCGTGGTAACGGATCACATAGATTGTTTTACGGAGACGGGATTAAAACTAAAGTCGGGCAAAGCTCTGGACGCCGACCTTATTGTTACGGCCACAGGGCTAGACATGAGAATAGGCGGTGGCATTGAGATTTCAATTGACGGCGAAGTTGTGAAGCAGCATGACCTTTGGACCTATAAAGGCATGATGCTCAGCGATATCCCAAATCACGCTTTTGCAATGGGTTACTCTAATGCTTCCTGGACATTAAAGATTGACCTGACCTGCGAGTATGTTTGCCGCCTTCTAAACTACATGGACAAAAACAACTTCAAGCAGTGCACACCAAAAACTCAGGGCGCTGTACTCGAAGAAGAACCGCTAATGAATCTTAATTCGGGGTATATTGAAAGAGCAAAAGAACAGCTGCCCAAGCAAGCAAGCACCAAGCCATGGAAGCTTAACCAAAACTACTTACTCGACAAACTCATATTGGGTTATAGCAAAGTGAATGACAACACTATGATCTTCAAATAGCTTATTGCTGGAACAATTTTCGAGAACAGCCGCAGCGGCGGATAAAAACGCCGCTGTATATTCGCCGGTCTACAATTTATTTTCCGCTTTGGTTTCCTCGGGATGCTCAGCAACATCTTGCTTGAAGTGCCTATAAGCGTATACGCCTACATAATAAAAAACCGCACACGTTAACAATACAATTGCGATACCTGACAACACCACTGAATCTAAATACATTTTCTTACCTCCTGTTCAATGAAGGTAAGGATAGGCCAATGCCCTGTGGGCTTATTGACCTGTATCAAGAAACTAGAAGCTGTAGACCACCGTCACTGAGGTTTCTGTGTCGGCGTGCTTTTTACCGGATGGCACTTCGTCTGTGTATTTAACCGTGTAAGCCAGCTTTAAGGCCAAAGCACCCACAATAGTTGTCTTCAGCGAAGAAATGGACTTTGATATAGTATTGTCGGCACCGGATTCCATAGATAGTTCTTGCTCAAATACCGCGTTTTGACTCACATTCCACTGATATTTGCCGTAGCCGCGTAAAATCACTTCATTTTCATCATCGCCGTTAAGTGCTTCATCCAGTTTACTGCTGCGATAACCTGGGCCTGCTTCTATATCTAAGTTCATATTTTCAAGATCGAGTAAAAAGGTACGACCATAACCCGCCGCCGCCGTGGCCTGCCATTCAAAACCGCTGAAACGATCGTCGTCGAAAGAGCCATAAGCAAACCAATAGCTGCTTTCAGACCACTTGTAGTCCAGCTTGTTAGAGACAAAATATTTCTCAGCAGAACGGCCCTCCTCTTCACTGGTATTCAATGAATCAAAGTGGGTGGTGTTTTTCCAAACGCCGGTTGTATGAGTAACATCCGCACGGGTTTTTACCGTGGTGGTTTCTGTATTGCCACTGGTGGCCACATAACCTAACTCCAAATCTGTATGCCAAGGGGAGCTCTCTTCCGCCTGAGTAGAAACAGCCAATAATGCACAAGCTCCATTGCAAAGTAGCGTGATATTCCTTAAAGTTTTCTTCAGTGGCATCTTTTTCTCCGAGCAAGATGGGCTTGCCTATGAGGCAAAGCGGGAATTTTTAGTGACCAATGTCGTAGCGTGGGTTAAACCGGTGCGCACGGTAGCATAATTAATCAATTATTTTAAGCTTTAGGGAATGTGCAAATGGACAATATTGACAAACATTTAGAACAAATTACGGCGATGGCCATTGAGTTTAGCCCAAAGGTCATTTTGGCTTTGCTCACACTGCTCGTTGGCCTCTGGCTCATCAAAATGGTGGGCAAGGGAGTTCAGCGTACAATGGCCGCTCGCGATGTTGATGTGTCGCTGCAAACCTTTGTCACCAGTCTCTGCACTATGACCTTGAAGGCGCTGCTCATACTCAGCATCGCCGGCATGGTAGGCATTGAAGTGACGTCTTTTATTGCCATATTTGGCGCCGCTGGTCTGGCCGTGGGCATGGCCTTGTCAGGCACTCTGCAAAACTTTGCCGGCGGTGTCATGCTGATGCTCTTCAAACCTTATAAAGTGGGAGATTTTGTTGAAGTGCAGGGTTATGCAGGCACTGTTAAGGCTATTCAAATTTTCAACACCATCCTGAAAACGGGCGACAACAAAACCATTATTATTCCCAATGCGCCCATCTCCACCAGCTCAATGATTAACTACTCTACTGAAGCGACTCGCCGTGTAGACCTAAACTTTGGCATTGGTTACAACGACGATATTGATCAGGCAAAAGCGGTCTTATTGAGTATTATTGAAAAAGACGAACGGGTTTTTACCGATCCTGCGCCTTTTATCGCCGTCTCTGAATTGGCCGACAGCTCAGTGAATTTTGTAGTTCGCATCTGGGTAAATGCAGGGGATTATTGGGGCGTGCACTTTGCTATGTTGGAAAACGTGAAGAAAGGCTTTGACGAGCACAAGATTTCTATTCCATACCCTCAGCAAGACGTTCATATGCATCAGGTTTCTCAATAACATTCACTTCGGGGTTCAGTGTCACTGAGCCCCAATTTAAACACTGCGTTCTAGCGTGCCGGGTCGCTGCGAATTACAGCCTTTCCTTGGGTTAGATTATTAATTGAATCACGCAAGCCACTCAGTACTTCCTCCTCGAACAAACACTGCATCGTCACACACTCTGTGTACTCACATGAAATAATTTCGCTTTCGCTCTCACTTAACAAATGACGAATATTCGCCTCGAAAGCGTAGTCAAACTTTAAGCTTAGGGGTACTTTCGCTATCTGTTTCAGCAGCGTGGTTTTTTCAATAGCCTGCTGCACCGCAGCACCATAAGCGCGAACTAAGCCGCCAACACCTAGTTTGGTGCCGCCAAAATAACGCACCACCACAGCCATCACGTCACCCACTTGCCGATATTGTAAAATTTGCAACATGGGCTTGCCCGCCGAACCCGAGGGCTCGCCATCGTCACTGCAAGCCATTTCACTAGGATTGTGAGGGTTGCCGATAACAAAAGCCCAACAATGATGACTGGCATCGGGGAAACGCAGCCGCAACTGCGCCAGAAAACTCATGGCATCTGTGCGGCTGGCAACGGGTTCTATGAAGGTAATAAAGCGGCTACGTTTTTCTTCAAGCTCGTGATTAATAGCCTGCGCGGGCACGCTATAAGTCACGGATTTTTACTGTAAACCGTCGTAGAGAGGTTTCAATATTTTACTCCACACACGTTCGTCAACAACACCTACATGTTTGTAACGAATAACACCGCGCTGGTCTATGAGGTAAGTTTCCGGCGCGCCAAACACACCTAGATCTATACCTAAGCGACCGTCGGCATCAACAACACTCAGTTGGTAAGGGTCGTGGAATTCCTGCAGCCATTTCTGAGCGGCGAGAGTGTCATCCTTGTAATTCACACCGTAAATTGGCACCCCCTCTCCTGACAATTTATTGAGATAGGGGTGCTCCACTCGACATGAAATACACCAGGTCGCCCAGACGTTGAGCAAGCTAACCTGCCCTTTGAAAACATCCTGTGTCACTAAAGTCGATTCGTTTTTCACAGTGGGCAATTCAAAATTGGGCACGGGGTCGTCAATCAGAGCCGAGGGCATCGCACTGGGGTCTAAAGACAAACCTTTCCAAAAGAATACCGCAAGAATGACAAAGATAATCAGTGGTATGAATAACTTAAACCGTTGCATTGGTATCACCTAGAGCGACGCTCGCCTTTTGTTCCAGCGTTTTTCTTTTGCGATAACGCTTGTCGCTCACGGCTAAAATTCCACCCAGAGCCATCATAATAGCGCCCAACCAAATAAGCCGCACAAAAGGCTTGAAGTGCACGCGCACAGACCACGCTCCGTTATTGAGCGGTTCGCCCAAAGCCACGTATAAGTCGCGGAACAAACCCGGGTCAATTGCCGCTTCCGTCATGATGTTACCACCCGACTTGTAGCGGCGTTTTTGCGGCCTTAACTGAGCCTCAAGTTCCCCGTCCTTATAAACGTCAATAAGGCCTTCGTCCGCCATATAGTTGGGGCCGGCCAAACGGTTAATTTCCCGCAGTTCGAAGCGGTAACCGCCGATGTCTACAGACTTACCGGGTTCCATTCGCAGGTCGCGCTGGTCGGTGTATATGGTGGCCAAGCAAGCCGCCAAGGCACACAGGCCCATGCCAAAATGCGCCAGCAGCATGCCGTAGTAACTGGGGGTCAATTTCAGTAAACCCTGCAGCGGTGTTTTCGCATGGCGAAGACGGTACCACAGGTCCATTTTGTTGCCAGCAATTAACCACACGGAAATTAAAACCGCCACGCCCGCTGTCCACTTGTAGTTTTCGTGGTAGAGCCAGGGAAAGATAACCGCCGTACTAATGGCCAAGCCTAGGGGCAGCCACAGTTGCTTCACCAGATCTTGCGCTTTACTGCGCTTCCAGTTCACCATTGGGGCTACCGCAATCAGCACGCAAATCAGGCCCATTAAAGGAACAAAAAAGAAATTAAAGTAAGGTGGACCCACGGATATTTTGCCCCAGCCCAGGGCGTCAGCAAACAATGGGTATAGGGTGCCCAGTAATACGGTCGCCATCACAATCATCAGCAACACGTTATTAGCCAAGAGAAAAGACTCTCTCGACAACCAATTGAATTTCACAACGCTTTTCACTACAGGCGCCCGCAAGGCGTATAAGGTTAACGAGCCGCCCACCACAAACAAGAGAAAACCAAGAATAAATACGCCCCGCTCTGGGTCATTGGCAAACGCGTGCACAGAGGTTAAAACGCCAGAGCGTACCAAGAAGGTTCCCAGTAAGCTCAGAGAAAACGCAATGATGGCCAGCAGTATGGTCCAGCTTTTAAACACGCCGCGTTTTTCTGTGGCCGCTAAGGAATGGATAAGCGCAGTGCCTACCAGCCAAGGCATCAGCGAAGCATTTTCAACTGGGTCCCAGAACCACCAACCGCCCCAACCCAATTCGTAATAGGCCCACCAACTGCCTAAGCCAATACCGATCGTTAAAAATGCCCAAGCCGTATTTGTCCAAGGCCGAGACCAACGCGCCCATGCACTGTCTAAACGACCAGACATCAAGGCGGCAATGGCAAACGCAAAGGCCACGGAAAAACCCACGTAGCCCATGTACAACATGGGTGGATGAATAATTAAACCAAAGTCTTGTAAGAGTGGGTTTAGGTCGGAGCCTTCCGTTGGAACATTGGGCAGAAGGCGGTCGAAGGGGTTTGAGGTAAGCAACATAAACAACAAAAAGCCCACCGCGATCATGCCCATCACCGACAACACTCTAGCCAGCATATCCAGAGGTAAATTGCGGCTGAATGTCGCCACCAACAAGGTCCACGTCGCGAGAATTAAAATCCACAACAAAAGCGAACCTTCGTGTCCGCCCCACACAGCACTAAATTTATAACGGTCTGGCAGCAGTGTGTTTGAATTCTGCGCGACATATTGCACAGAAAAATCATCGATCAAGAAACTGTAGGCAAGGCAGGCAAAAGCCAGAGCAATAAAAACAAAAAAGCCAACCGCCAGCGAGCGACTGGCGCGCATCCACAAGACCTTATTACTTGCCACTCCCACCAGCGGCACGGTAGCCATTAAAGCCGCCAAGCCTAAGGCAAGAATGAGCGCAAAGTGTGCAAGTTCAGGAATCATAATCTAAACCTTCACAAGTTTTTTGATGTTCAACACCCTGCTCGTCGGTAGTGCTCTCCATAATGGAGGCCACTTCTGGGGGCGTGTAAGTTTCGTCATGCTTGGCCAACACTTCTGTGGCCTGAAAAACACCGTCGCCGTCCAGCTTGCCGTTAACCACCACGGCTTCACCTTCTGCAAAGAGGTCGGGCAAAATACCCGAGTAGCGCACCATAACTTCAGAGCGGCCGTCGGTGACTAAGAAATCGAGGTCTAAAGAATCGCCAGAACGATGAACACTGCCGGGCAAAACACAGCCGCCCGCACGAATGCGCTTATCAACAGGCGCTTCTCCCGCCACAATTTTTGAAGGCGGGTAAAATAAATTAATATTTTCGCGCAGGGCAAAACTCAGTAAACCCACGGCAATACTGGCAAAAATGACTATAAATAACACCATGTACAGGCGCTGTTTTCTAAGGGGATGCATAAGTACTATTTCTCGGACGATTTATTGATGTGCGCTTGCGCCACTTTCAAAGCGTGCTGCTGTTTCAGGTATTGATGGTGCTTACGACGTGGCGCATCAATCAAATAAAATAAGGTAGATAAAGCCAGTGCATAGCACGCCCAAACGTAGGGGCCGTGGCCCTTCATGGCCCAGAATTCGGCCAGAGATGCAAATTGAAATTCCATTATTTCACGGCTCCAACCAGTTCATTGACCCAGGCTGTGCGTCGCTCTCGCTGAACAATTTCAGCGCGGGTGTAAAACATTAATGCCAGCGCGTAAAAACAATAGAAACCCGCAATCATCAGCAATAAGGGATATAACATTGACGGGTGAATGCTTGAGGCTGAGGTTAATTTTAGGGTGGCGGGCTGGTGTAATGTGTACCACCAATCTACAGATTTATAGATGATTGGAATGTTCACGGTGCCCACCAAGGCCAAAATGGCGCTGGCTTTGTCGGCCGTTGCCTGGTGTTGATAAGCGCCCTGCAGAGCAATCACACCCAAATAAAGAAAAAACAACACCAGCATTGAGGTAATGCGTGCGTCCCAAACCCACCAAGCGCCCCAAGTGGGCTTGCCCCATACAGCGCCGGTGACCAGTGCCACAAAGGTGAGTGCTGCGCCAATGGGCGCGGCAGATTTCATCACCATGTCAGCGAGTTTCATTTTCCAAATGAGGCCTATGGCACCTGCGACGGCCATAACGTAATAGCCTGCAAGTGCCAAAAATGAAGCCGGCACATGAATATAGATAATCCGGTAGCTGTTGCCCTGCTTCGCGTCGGCGGGTGCAAAGCCCAGCGCCCACACTGCGCCAGTAATCAACAATAGCGCCGTTACTGTGGCCAACCAGGGAATCCAACGGTCGGTTTTTTCATAAAACCAACGGGGAGAACCCAAACGATAAAACCATTGCCAAGCCACTTATCTACCTCTTTTAACCGTTTACACTGATGCGTAGAGCGCCGGCCGCCGCCATGGGCGCCAGAACAATAGACACCGCCAATAAAGCCCCTAACACCGCGAGCTCACCGGCGATAGGAAAGCCTTCAATCGCCGAGCGCACTACGCTCGCGCCGAAGATTAACACGGGAACATATAAGGGCATAATGATCAGCGATAATAAAAGCCCCCCTTTACGCAACGCCACCGTGAGTGCGGCGCCAATAGCGCCAATGAGGCTCAAAACGCCCGTGCCCATCAACAGGGACAGAAATAAAGGCACAAATCCATCTTCAGGTAAAAATAACATCACCCCCAATAGAGGTGATAGCAGAGCCAGGGGCAAACCCGTGACCAGCCAATGCACAAACACCTTCACCAAGACAATGAAATACAGAGGGTGAGGGCTGATGAGTATCTGCTCTAGGGAGCCGTCGTCAAAGTCACTGCGAAACAAACTGTCGAGGGACAGCAGTGTGGCCAAAAGCGCCACAACCCAAATCATCCCGGGAGCCAAACTCCCCAATACCGCTGACTCTGGACTGATTCCCAGCGGCAACATAGTAATTACAATCATGAAAAATACGAGCGGATTGGCTATTTCTCCGCGGTGGCGGTAAGCCAACAGCAGGTCTCGGCGCAGCAAGGCCCGAATAGCGGCAGTCATAGAAGGGCTATCCATTGTGCCAGCCCTCAGCGTTTTGGTAGTAGTGTTCATCAGCTTGGAAATCAAGCAAGTTTAGGGGCTTAACACCGGGGATATTTAAGGTTTGGTGAGTGGTAATGATCACGAGCCCACCTCCGGCGGCATGCTCGGCGACTAAGCGCTCCAAACGCTCAACTCCCTGTACATCAATGGCGGTAAAAGGCTCATCCAAAATCCAAACGCGCGCGGGCGTTAGATGTAAGCGCGCCAATGCCACTCGGCGAAGCTGCCCCGCCGACAAGCTGTAGCAAGGCACGTTTTCAAAGCCCTCCAAGCCAACCTCGGCAAGTGCTTTATCCAAATCGAGTTGAGTATGTCCCTGGCTCATACCACTGAACCAGGCCAAGTTCTCGCGAGGCGACAGGGCTTTTTTAACCGCCGGCAAGTGGCCTAGATACAACAAATGATTCAGGTAATCTAAGCGGCTATCAACCAAACTTTGGCCCTGCCATAAGATATCGCCCTGATAGTCATTAGACATTGTGGTGAGCAAACGTATGAGGCTGGTTTTACCGCTGCCGTTAGGACCAACAATTTGCACAATATCACCGCCTTCCAGAGACATTTGCAGGCCGGTAAACAGGCAGCGTTGATCGCGTTCGCAGGTAAGCTGCTTAAGCTCCAGCAGAGACGTGTTCACAGGTGATGAGGTCAAAAGCCATACTCGCGGTGGTTAATCAAGGATTGCAGCGCTTGAATTATGATCAATGGGGCACAAAGTTTTCTGCGCCTCGGCCGCTATAATAACAGACGCCGATCAATTGTGAATTAGGGCATAATAACTCAATCGTTAAAACTGGGCGCAGAGCATGGAATTACCCCCCCTACCGCAAAATTCACTAAACAGTGGCGATACCGCTCGCGTACCCAATGCCGCGGCGCTCACAAAGCTGCTAGAAGTTGCCGTAGGCGAGACCTTAAGTGCACGTGTAATTCAAGCAACCCTAGCCACAGAGAAACAGCGCGACCAACTTTTGCAACAACTGCTGAGCAAACACCAGCCGCCCAGCGGCACGCCCGGCACAAAAACTCAGGCCCTTCTAGCCGGCCAGCAAACTATTGGCCAATCGCTCACTCAAGCATTGGCACAAGCAGCATATCAAGGCGGCGGTGTACCGCGGCAAACGGTCATTCCCCCCGCTATTTTATCGGCTATTGCCAAGTCCAGCCAAGATAGCCAATTGCTCAAGCTGCTGCAGTCGCCACAACTGAAGTTGCTGGAGATGACGGTGAAAGGAAAACCTGTAATCACCTACACCGACAAAGCGGTGAGCACGGGCGAGCACTTAATGTTAAAAATGGCCGGCACCAATCGTTTGACAGTGATTGATACTCGGCTCTCTCAAAGTGCGGTAAAAAACACTGTCGACGAAAGTGCAAGAGCGGTCGTGCGCGACGCTTTACGCACCGCTCTACCCAACCAACAAGGTTTGCAAAAAGTACTCTCGGCCCTGCAGCAAGTGCACCGGCTGGCCAGCCCAATAAAACAAGCTGTAGTGCCACCGGTATTGCAAACGGGCATTCAAAAAGTGCTGGTCAATTTACCCAGCGTAAACCAACTGTCTAAGCCGGCGGGTCTTAAACAAGCCCTGCAAAACAGTGGCGTGCAACTAGAAGCCAAATTGGCTTCTCAACTCAGCCCCAAAGGCCGCGAACAATTAGTGACTCAGAAATCTCAAGCTTTCATCCCTTCCGCGACCATCGAAGCCAGTAAAAACACACCAGCGCTGAACTTGAGAGCTGCGCCTGCAGGCATTAAACAAAACATAACCGCCCCCTTTCCTAGCCAAACTACAGTGACTGCAAACTCTAACCCCAAACAAATAACTGCTGCGTTAAACGGAGATGTGAAGTCAAACTTATTGAACGCTCTCACATCCTCGACGCACGCTCTAGGCAAACCACTCGCTGCGGATGCTCAAGGTTTAGACCGCTTATTTGCCGCCAGCCCAAAATTGGGCAATACCGATCAAGCGCTGCAACAACTGCTGCAAAATATACTGCCAGGCCGAAACACTTCCTCCACCTTGAATACGGCTGAAGGCCATCGAGCCATTCGCAATCAACTGACGCAAGTTTTGCATCAAACCATTCTGGCCAGTTTAGCCAAAGTGCAAATGCAGCAGTTACACAGCTTGAGTCACTTACAACTGACCGCCGATCAGGCCCTGCCCACTCAGTCTTGGTTAATGGAATTGCCCTTCAAATTTGGCAATGAGGTACACAGTGTAGAGATACGTATTGACGACGAGTGGCAAGACCAAGAAGACGATGAAGGCAAGAATAAGAAAGTGCGCCAGTGGGAAGTAATGCTGTCATTTGAACTTCCCGAAATGGGCAGCTTTTATGCACATTTAAAAATCATTGACGACGCAGTGTCGGCCAAGCTTTGGGCCGAGCAGAGTGAAACCTTGAAAAAGGCCCAAGAGCATCTCGCCGCTTTGCGGGATCAACTCACAGCCAATGGCATTGAGGTAACAGACCTGCAGTGTTTTCAAGGGCAACCTGAAAAAAAGGCCTTGCAATTGGGCTATTCACTAGTGGATGTACGAACATGAGCGAGAATACACCCGACCTGCAAAAAGCCGTGGCGCTATTTTATGACGGTCAAAATACACCCACAATTACGGCTAAAGGCGTGGGCGAATTGGCGGACGAAATTATTGATATCGCCCAACAGAATGACGTACCTCTGTGCGATAACCCCGCCTTGATTGATCTGCTCATGACGCTGGAATTAGGAGATGAAATTCCCGAGACACTTTACATTGCCATTGCTCACATAATTTCTTTTGCTTGGCAATTGCAGGGGAAATCACCCGAGCAGCCTACGCTTTAACACTTTATTCATCGAGTGGTCGGTTGAGAATTAGCGGCCCGTTGCCCTCGGCCGACAATTTGTCGTCTAGGTTGTATATCGGGCAATTATCCATCGATAAGCACCCACAGCCAATACAGCCCGTAAGCGAGTCTCGCAAGCGCTCAAGATACGCTATTCGATCATTCAAGCCTTGCTGCCAGTGGCGAGAGAGTCGCTGCCAGTCGACCATAGTAAGGGCGCGCTTATTGGGTAAGGCAGAAAACTCTTTAGCAATTTCCTGCAGGCTAATACCCATCTTTTGAGCAGCTTTAATCACAGACACCCGACGGAATACGTCTTTTTTGTAGCGCCTTTGGTTACCCGCGTTACGCAAACTTCGAATTAAACCCTTTTTTTCATAGAAGTGCAGCGTCGACACCTTCACGTCACATCGTTTTGCCACCTCGCCCACCGAAAAGTCTCGATCTCTCATAGCCACTCCCGCAATCCAAAAAATAATAGCAACAAACACTTTACCTCAACTTAAGTTGAGGTTCTATCCTGTAAACCAGATTACATCCAAACACTCAAAAAACAAGGACAAGCCTGTGTTACATATTGAACATCTAAATCTAGTGGTAAGAGATATTCCAGCCGCGCTCGCATTTTACCGTGCCGCCTTCCCTCACTGGGAAGTCCGCGGTGGTGGCGAGGGAAACTGGTATGGCACAGACAGAAACTGGGTGCACTTCGGCGATGAATACCAGTATTTAACCTTTAACGATGACGGTGACGAAGACGCCCGCAAACACGAGGGACATCAAGTGGGCGTGTCGCATTTTGCTTTTGTAACATCGGATATTGATGGCATTATTTCACGACTCACGAACGCGGGTTATGAGATTGATAACAAGGGCGCAGAAAACCCATATAGGCGCAACGTATACTTTATTGACCCCGCGGGGCTGGAAGTTGAATTTGTGCAGTACAACAGTGATAAGCCTTCAGAACGTAATCGCTACGATTCTGACAGCTAAACGTTTGAACTATTTAGAGTGGGCTAGTCGGTTTCAATTAAGCTTGTTGCCCATACTTCAGCCCACTCGTGCAAAGCCAAAAGCTGAGAACCTAAACTCTGCCCAGTGTCAGACAAGGAGTAACCCTCCTCGTCATGCACCACAAGGTTAAGCTCTCGTAGAACTTTCAGGCGCTTGTTCAGCGAGGTGGGCGAGACATTGTCACAGCGCTCTCGCAAGGCCCGAAAGTTCAAAGTTTCCTGCTTTAGTTCCCATAGAATTCTTAAGGTCCAACGCTCACCAAGAACGTCGAACAAGAGCATAATGGGGCGGCCTGAAGAAGAGCCTCGCACCGGTTTGTTTATTTCCGTTTTCATTTAAATCACTCAAAAAAACATTGACACTACAGATTATGTAGCGATACTGTGTAGCTACACATTTTGTAGCAATGAGTTTAACACGGAGATTACTATGTCGCAATTAACCCCCATTCAAACGCCCTTCCCACCCGAGGTTGGCACCATCCTGGAAGCTTACCCCACCATGGACGGCTATCTACTTCAGCTGTTTAGAGTCTTTGGCAACAGCGCTCGCTTTTTAACAAAGGGCATTTTAAACCTACTTGATAAAGACAGCCCTCTCACGCTTCGACAGCGAGAGATTGTCATTCTGCGCGTGACCGCAAACAATCACTGCGAATATGAATGGGGCGTGCACGTAACAGCATTTGCCAAACAGGCCAAATTGAATGAAGCGCAAATACGGGCGAGCTACTTGAGTGACCACACATCAGCTTGCTGGAACCAAGAAGAAAGCTCCTTGATTCTGGCCATTGATGAACTGTGTGAATCAGGCCGAATAAGCAGCGAATCTTACCCACTTTTTAGTTCATTGTTTGATGTAAAACAGCAACTTGAGATTTTTGCGCTCTGCGGCAACTACCACACGGTGAGTTTTGTGGCGAATACATCTGGCTTAGCCAATGAACCCTTTGCGGAGGTTTTTCCTAAGCGCTAGGCTCGAGGTGGGCGATAAGGCTTGTATTCATTTGCAGAATCAAGATACAGTGAACAAGAAATGTAAGCGCTATCATTTCTGTCTGAATGATGCCTTATTACCCACTGAATAAAACAAGGCTTGTGCTGTAATGCGTCAATTTTCTCTATATACCGTTCTATGTTGTGCGATTATATTGGGCGCATGTAAATCTCCAAGCCTGACACCACCAAAAAATAGACCCTCTATCCAGGCTATCCCCGTCAGTCTCCAAGAGCATAATGGTCAGTATCACATCAGCCGACAAGGAAGCCCTTATTTTATAAAAGGTGCCGGTGGTAGCGGACCCATGGCCCTACTCAAAGCGTCCGGCGGCAACTCCATTCGCACCTGGAGTAGCGACAACGCGAATTCGATTTTAAACAATGCTCAGCAACAGGGTTTGACGGTTATGCTGGGCTTAAAATTGGGTCATGAGCGCCATGGTTTTAACTATGATGACGCCGTGGCAGTGGCTGCGCAAAAAGAGGCCATACGCGAACAAGTCCTTAAATATAAAGATTATCCGGCGTTGTTGGCCTGGGGTATTGGCAATGAAGTTGATCTGCATTACACCAATACCAATGTTTGGTATGCCATTGAAGATATCGCCAAGATGATTCAACAACTGGACCCCAATCACCTAATTACTACCGTTACCGCTGGAATTGATCAAGCCAAAGCTCAGCTCATTATGCAGCGTGTTCCCAGCATCGATTACTTAAGTATTAACATCTATGGCGGCTTAGGAAACCTGCCGCAGCACTTATTAGAGATAGGTTACTCCGGCGCTTATGTGGTAACAGAATGGGGGCCAGACGGACATTGGCAGGTAGATAAAACCACTTGGTCTGCTCCCATTGAGCAAACCAGCACAGAGAAAGCCGCGTCGTACCGCAGCCGCTACCAACGCGGAATTATCGCCGCATCAGACAGAGCAATTGGGTCCTATGCTTTTTTATGGGGGCAAAAACAAGAAACAACACCAACTTGGTATGGTGTGTTTACTGAAAAAGGTCAAGCCAATGAAATCATCGACAGCTTACAATATCTGTGGACAGGTCATTGGCCGCAGCAACGCGCGCCGTCAATTGCCGACTACACCATCAATAACCTTCATGCCGGCGACAACATTCAATTAAGCGCCGATGAAGCGTATCAAGCTAAAGTGGAGATCATTCGGCACGGTGCTGGCAAGCTCAAGATAGCGTGGGAAATTTTACCTGAGAGCACCGATATTAAAGCTGGGGGAGACCTGGAATCTCGACCTAAAGGCATTACCCGTTTCATTGTTACTCAAGATGAGAACGGCAGCATGGCCTTTAACGCGCCCACCAAACCCGGCGCCTACCGCTTATTTGTTTCCCTTAGCAATGATGACAACAAAGTGGCTAATGCCAATATCCCATTTTATGTGCCTGCGCAATAAGACGGGCACGCGTTGCTACAGGGTAGAAATAAAGAAGCAAACTTTTGAATTTTATAGCTGAAATACTGGGGGTGGTTTAGCCCTTGGGATGATTTTTAATACCCATCTTCAAGCCTGAGCAGAAAAAGAATGATGGTAAGTCACTGTGCCTTTCGGATAAGCACCTTGAAATAGTAGAGCTTGAAAGTATTCAGTTTGAACACCTGTAAAGACTAGCCCATCTATCGCTTTAAAACCAAATCGATGATAGTAATCGGGGTCACCCAATAAAACACAACCGCTGGCATTGAGGTTTCTTAATTCCTCAAGAGCGGCAAGCACTAGCTTGGAACCAATGCCCTTTCCTTGCTCATTTGGGATCACAGAGAGCGGGCCCAAACCATACCAAGCAATTGAACCATCCGATATCGCCACGGCTGACAAGGCGACATGCCCAATAATTTCAGCTGAATTTTCTGCAACAAGTGAAATCGTTAATTCTCCGGAGTCTCGAAGAGCCTTCACGATGAATTGTTCTGTGTGATCTGTATGAGGTGCGTCGAGAAATGCCGCGACAGTAACGTCGTGAATACCTTGACCGTCCTTAGGTGTTTCTAAACGAATATTAGTGCTCAATAAAAGATCTCCCCGTGAGCTTATGTTAGCGGCGCTTGTTATACTAGCTACCCCCCTCCTCTTCCTCACGCAAGGTCAACACCTCATACCCATCCGCCGTTACGGCAAGTGTATGTTCCCACTGCGCCGAGAGCTTTTTATCTTTCGTCACCACCGTCCAGCCATCTTTTTTGGTTTTCACCTTGCGGGCCCCTTGATTGACCATAGGCTCAATAGTGAATGTCATTCCCTCTTCCAGCACCATGCCAGATGAGCGCTTGCCGTAATGTAATACCTGAGGCTCTTCATGCATTTCACGGCCAATACCATGACCGCAGTACTCTCTAACAACACTAAAGCCATTAGCCTCGGCGTGCCTTTGAATCGCATACCCAATATCACCTAGTGTGGCACCAGGCTTTACGACCTTAATACCCTGCCACATAGCCTCATAAGTGGTTTTAACCAAGTTCTTCGCTATAGGGGAAACCTCGCCAAGCTGATACATTTTACTCGAGTCAGCAATGAAACCATTTTTCTCGAGTGTTATGTCTATATTAATAATGCTACCAGTTTTTAGTATCTGTGTTTCACTGGGAACACCGTGACATACCACATCATTTACCGAAGTATTTAAAACATAAGGAAAGTCATACTGGCCTTTACTGGCCGGCCTTGATTGCAAGTCATTAACAATGAAATCTTCAACACGCCTATTAATATCCATTGTTGAAATACCGGCTTCAACATACCCATCTAACATGGCAAACACTGACGCGAGTAGTTTTCCAGACGCCCGCATCAAGGCGAGTTCTTCGGTAGTTTTAATGTTTGGGCTAGGCATCGATTAGACCCTTAATCGAGTTCAATTCAGTCAGCAAAAGCTTTTTCACGATATCGTTATAGGCAAGCTCGGGATTGAGTTCAGCCAGCGCACCAACTTTGATCCAAAATTCAGCCTGAGCGTTAATTGAGCGCGACATTGCACTACTCGCCTGCCGAATCTCTTCGTGTAAATCATCTGATATTTTTACAATACCCACGGGTTCTTCCCTTGGTGAAATATACGAATCATATACGTTTTATATACAATGTCAATTTCGCGAATTCGTGTATATTGCAAACATAACTTCGACCGAAGCCTCCATCCGATCTGCACTTTCGGAGTCAGACCAATCTTCCTCAGTCCGAAGCCTCCATCCGATCTGCACTTTCGGAGTCAGGCCAATCTTCCTCAGTCCGAAGCCTCCATCCGATCTGCACTTTCGGAGTCAGACCAATCTTCCTCAGTCCGAAGCACCTATCCGACCTGCACCATCGGGGTCAGACCAAGCTTCCTCAGTCCGACCCAGCAAACTCGCGAGCAGCCATCGAGGGAGATTGCTCTGACCCCAGTTTAGAAACCGTTGGCACACCCTAGTTCGCAGTACCTCCGGCAGTTACTCCGATTAAAAATCGGGGTCCAACCCTTTCGGGGTCAGAGCAACCTTTCGCGATGCCGCATCGCTAACTGAAATATCCCGCTGCGAAACGTTGGTCTGCCCCCACCCGTGCCGTCCATAGAGAAACAGCTAAATAATTGCTCGTCATATTTTTGTTCGGCGAAGCATTTCGATCATTGCTAAGGCTGCTGCGCTAAGAAAACCTCCGCGACGAGTGACAAGACAAATTGGGTTCGCAATGTTTAGGCCGGCAACGCTAATGGTTGCAAGTAAGCCATTGGCTGCCTCGTCTTCTATCGCACTTATTGGTAATACTGCCAGCCCATAGCCTGCTTCTACTAAACGTTTTTGCGCAGTCATACTATCAATTGGCGTCCATTTAATTTTGGCTATGCCCAGCAGCTGAAATTGGGCAAACAGATTGTTTGCAGAGGTCTCAGGCTGCTTATCAGCGCCTGGAAACGCTAGCCAGCTTTCCGTTTCTAGCACACGTAAGGAAGGTATTTGATGACCCGCGAATTTGTGAGAGGGAGAACAGACAACCTTTAAAGGTTCACTCATAATTTCACTGCAATCAAGTTCGAGTGATGAATCATTATGATATCGTAAACCTAAATTCATTTCGCCGCCGCGAACCAACTCGCTGACCTCTTTGCTATTAGCAGTTTGGAGGCGTAAATCAACGTCTGGATACGCAGACGAAAACCTTTTGAGTACTGGAGTTAGGCTCGCACCTGCAAGTGTTCCTACTATCGCCAAGGACACTGGACCCGCCTCTCCAGCGTGCAGGGCATCAACCGCCGCACGACAGTCCCCTAATGCCGCGAGCACACGCTGTGCATGAGGTAGTAATACATGCCCCGCTTGACTCAGAACGACACCACCGGCCACTCGCTCGAACAAAGGTACGCCCAGCTCGTCTTCCAACAATGCAATGCGACGACTAATAGCTGGCTGGGAACGACCTAGCTTTGTGGCTCCGCTAGAGATACCTCCTGTCTGATGAATAGCCAGAAAGGTACGTAATGCCTCAGCATCCATTGGAATCCTCCATGCAAGAAACAAATGAGTGTAATGCAAACTATCAGTTATGCAAATGCATGTATCTACCCTATGCTGCTGCAATACGGCTTAACAACAGGAATAATTCAATGACGAAACCATCAAAAACCAAAAGCTTTGCAGAGCTACACCAAGGCGAATCGGGGTTCATCATGCCAAACGCGTGGGATCTTGCGAGTGCGCTTATTTTCGTGGAGGCAGGTTTTCCGGCCATCGGTACAACCAGTGCCGGTATTGCTTTTTCGCTTGGCAAGCAGGATTACGCTGTGGAAGACCCTCGACTGGGTGTATCAAAGGAAGAGATGTTCACTCGTTTAAAAGAAATCTCAAGCGGAATTGCCATGCCCGTTAACGGTGATTTGGAAGCCGGTTACGGCGACACTCCAGAAGACGTCGCCGCGACGATTAGGGAGGCGATTGAAGCTGGGCTTGCCGGAGCGAATATAGAGGACAAACAACCCATGAGCTCTGGCCTCTATGACGAAGTTCTTGCCATTGAACGCATTCGTGCCGCACGGGAAACTATTGACGCAATGCAGAGCGAATTCGTTCTCACTGCCCGCTGCGATTCGATTCAATATTCGGACAAGGGCTTTAATGAAGCGATCGATCGAAGTAACCGCTACTATGAAGCGGGTGCCGACTGTCTTTTTACCCCGGGTGTATCTGATCTCGATTCAATCAAGATACTTGCCCGCGAGATCCGTGGTCCACTTAACATGGTAATGGGCTTGGGTAACGCTGAAGGCAATGCAAACGAGTGGCTTGAGGCTGGCGTGCAGCGTATTAGTTTAGGGGGTAGCGTAGCGCGAGCAGCCTTAGGTTTCATACGTGAGGCCGCGAGAGAGCTAAAAGACAAAGGGACTATTGGTTTCGCGCAATCACAATTTTCGCACTCAGAATTGAACGCTATGTTTGCCACTGCACATGAAAAAAGACCCAGTCGGTGACGCCCCAACCCTAAGAGTCTCTTGGGCGCGCAGGAGACTCACTTGGCCGAAGTAAACCTTTAGATTCTTGAACTTTGAGGCCCATTTCACTATTGTGGCCCTCCCCCTCGAATCGTTCAACATCATCTGGAGACTCTTGATGCGCACTGCTTTTATCTCGATTATTGTCATTTGGACCAGCTTAGCCGCAGCAGAGCAAGCGACCATTGAGTCAATTTCTGACGAGTACCAACAGGGGCTTTTTGAGCGCTACCCAGAACTGGGCACCAACTATGGCCTACCGGACGCACAACACGACAGTCTCACTGACAATTCTCTAGCGAGCATGACTGACTGGCAGCAGCGGGAAGACCGCTGGCTTGAACAATTAAATACTCTGGGAATGCCTAAAGACATTGGCAGCCGAGATTGGGTTAGCTTTGGCATTCTTCACGAAGAGCTTTCAAATGCGGTGGCGACACGAATTTGCCGCAATGAGCTTTGGTCGGCGAGCACAAGCACAGCATGGTATACCGAGATGCCTTCAGTGTTTGAAATTCAGCCTGTAGAGACACCGGATCAACGTAAGCAGGCACTGCAACGTTTGAGCGCCGTGGCTCACTACATCGATACTGAAATTGCCAATCTAAAATTGGGCTTGAAGTCGGGCTACAGTGCTCCGCGAGTAACCGTAGAAGCTGTTCCTGAAAGTGTCCGTGCCCTGCTTTTGGATAATACTCCCTTCCTGAACCCCGCGGTGCGCGCCAAAGACGCTGTCTTTAGCCAAGAGGTCCAGGAGTTGTTTGACCGGCAGATCGCCCCAGCGATAGAGCGTTTTGCCAACTTTTTGGACCGAGAATACCTGCCGAAGGCGCGAACGGATATTGCCTTGACCGGTAATAAAAACGGGGCGGCTTGTTATCCGGCTCTGGTGCGCAGTTTTGCCACCGTTGGGCCAGCAGCCGAAAAGATCCATCAGCTGGGACTGGAGCAAATTGCCGGCATTCGAACGGAAATGCAGGAAATTATCGACGAGCACTTTCCCAGTGAAACCATTGAATCGCTGATGAAAAACCTCAATGCCAAACCCGAATACACTTTTACGTCTAGGGACGAAGTATTGGATTACGCTCTGGGTTCATTGGAAGCGTCTAAGTTGGCGATGAGCCAAGCTTTTGGCACCTTGCCAAAAGCAGACATGCTCATTAAGCCCTACCCTGCGTATAGAGAGGCCAGTGGCTCAGGTGAATATCACTCCTCATCGGTAGATGGCACACGCCCGGGAATTTACTACATTGCCGTGGTTGACCCAACTCACCGCTCTCGAGCGGGCCAGCAGTCAGTGCTGTATCACGAAGGTTATCCCGGCCACCACCTGCAAGGTGCAATCGCACTTGAATTGGGAGATCGCGTTCACCCCCTAGCGAGCTACCTCTGGAACTCGGGTTTTGGCGAAGGTTGGGCGCTTTATTCCGAGCGCTTGGCCGGTGAGCTGAATTTATACAGCGGGCCTCTAGACAGAATTGGCTTGCTGTCAGATCAGGCCGCTCGTGCGGCGCGTTTAGTGATCGATACGGGTTTGCATACCAAGGGCTGGAGTCGCGAGCAGTCGGTGGCTTACATGCTAGCCAACACCGCGTGGGCACCCGTAGACATAGAGTATGAAATCAATCGTTATATCTCATGGCCTGGTCAGGCGAATTCCTACATGTTGGGCATGCTTGAGATTCGTCGCTTGCGAACACTGGCAGAGGAGCGCTTAGGCGAAAACTTTAACCTTCGAGCGTTTCACGACCGCGTTCTAGGTAATGGCAGCATTACATTGCCCATGCTGAAGGAATCAATTACTGCGTGGATCGCAGAACAAACCACCACACTTGCGCAACCGCCTGTTAAACCAACAGGTGATCAATCTTAAACATTAATTCATCGTGATTAAACCAGAGCACCAGTCTGACCCGCACCTCTGGGTCAGACCAAGCTTCCTCAGCCCGAAGCACCTCTCTGGCCCGCACCATCGGGGTCAGACCAAGTTTCCTCAGCCCGAAGCACCTCTCTGACCCGCACCATTGGGGTCAGACCAAACTTCCTCAGCCCGATCCAGCAAGCTCGCGAGCAACCATCGAGGGAGATTGCTCTGACCCCAGTTTAGAAACCGTTGGCACATTCTAGTACTTAAACGTGAATTTCAAGGGCCAGCTTGTTAAACTGAACGCACAGTTCATGATTGTACCGAAAGAGCCCAAAACACTAGAAACTGAATCTTTTCACAGGAACTAACATGGAGCGAGCACAAATAAGTTGGAGTATTTAATATGAGATGGCTCTTATTGCTTACCTTGATTTCTTGTATGAGTGAGGCCCAGCCTACTATGAGAATCGCAACCTTTCACGGATATAACAATCACAATGTTATAGCGATTGAAAAGTTACGCGCCGCGTATACCGCCATAGGTTTTCATATGCTTATTGTACCCATGCCAGCGAAACGCTCATTAGCCGCTGCGGCCCGTGGGGATATAGTTGATAGTGAACTGTATCGTCTTGGGGATGTAACAACAGAGCACCCTACCTTAGTGCGGGTGCCGTACCCTTTGTTAAAAATTGAAATGACTGTATTCTCCAAAGATCAAAATGTAAGGGTTGATGGTTGGGGAAGTTTACGCCCGTATAAAATAGCATTCATGCGGGGGTTTTCTACCAAACCTGCGAATGACGCAGGCCTAGACATGATGCAGGTCACAACTGTTACCAGTGGTTTTAAAATGGTACAAGCGGGACGGGCCGATTTAACTATAGCTGGACTTGTTTTCGGAAAAAACATTACCAACAGATTAGGCTTACACAACATAAAACCACTATCGCCCCCGCTTACAGTAAACTGGGCCTTCCACTACATTAACGAAAAACACAAACACTTAATACCTGCCTTAGTAGACGCCTTGCAGAAAACAGACGCCAAACTAGTAGCCGAAGAAGAAAAATAATTCCGCGAACCGGGGTCAAGTCTTGCCTTTTGACTTTTCTAATTGAAGTGGTTTTTACTCTGACCCTATATCCTTTACTCTGACCCTATATCCTTAAATTAATGGAAGTCCAATACCCAACGGGTTCCGTTGATAAAGGCTTCGGGTATGGCAGACATGTGCCCCGCATTACTTAATGTCTCGGTTTTCAACAACCAGCGCTGTTTATTTTCCTTTTCCCAGAATTCCATCCACTCGCTTGCTGGTTCACGGAATTGGGGGTCGTCATTCGCACCGCTGGAAACAAACAGTTTTGACGGGGGGCCGGCGATAGGCCCGAGATTTTTTTTATCCATATAGAAAGATAAATTTCGATGAAGTGCAGGATTGCTCGCAATATGGCCGGCAAATAGTTCTGGTTTGGTCATCGCCGTATAAAGGACAAATTGGCCGGCCAGCGAATTACCGAAAATAAGCCGTTTTCCAGGGTCTGATGGGTAGTTGTTTTCGATCAAAGGTAGGATCGTGTCTTTCAGTAAGTGTTGGAATTTTTCTGCGCCTCCCCAATGTTCGCGCTGCGGTGATTTTGCCGTGTAATCGGTACTGCGGGCATTGCCCTTCTTCCAATCATCGGTGCCATAAGATATCCCCACTATGATCATCGGCGGTATTTCTTCTGTGAATCTCAGGTAGTGATAATAAGCGGATAATAATGGATAGGAGATACCCCCATCGAGTAAATAAACTGTCGGGTACTGACTGTTTTTTTCGTACTCGGCAGGCAACCTAACAATAAGATGGTAAATGCTCTGGCTTTGCGGTGACTTTACGGAATGGTAAGCCGGTTGACCAAGCCCCTGAAGGGCATTGATGTTATCTGCTTGGGCACACATTGACGCGGCTGATAAAAACAATAATGTCGATGCTATTCGCAGTACCCGTTGGTCAATAAAAGAAAACATTTTCATCAGATATCACTCGCTAATTATGGTCACCTGTGCGCGTAGCGGTCAGGGCTTTTATTGTCGCTCATGCCGACCTAAATTTGGTGCTGAAACATAGCTGCAATAATGGCTTCAGGTGCATCTTCTTGAACCAGATGGCCAGCATTGGGAATTATCTTAATATTACCATTCGTTAACATGCCAGCAAGTTTTTGACCCTGTTCCAAAGGTATCCACTCGTCCTCCTCGCCCCATAGTAAAGTGCTTGGACAGCCAAGCGAAGAATATTGGCCTTCTATTTCATCGGTGTATTTCTGATCCATTTGCGCAATTTGCCGGTAAAAGGCTGATTGCCCAACATCCCCCTGCCAGGGTGACATGTAAACTTCAAATGCTTCCTCTGTCAGTGTCTTGTGAGCAGCACTCTGTAGATAAGCACGAAGGAGCGCATCATGTGCATACGCAGGAAGACCTGCGAACGCCGCTTCATGTTTTCGAACGTGAGCGACAAAAGGTGAGCCCCATGGAGCGACAGCCACGGGGTCGAAAATTGTGATTCGCTTGTATCGCAGACCATTGAGATAATAAGCCCGCAAAGCTGTGGCGCCACCAAAATCGTGGCAAAGTACCTCTGGGCACTCCAAACCCCAATGGCTGAACATCTCGACCAAAAGGTCGTTCTGCACGGCCAATGAAACATCTTGTCCTTCGCGCTTCTCGGACTGACCATACCCTATTAAATCGAAATAGTAGATTTTCCAACGTTCAGCTAGCAGAGGCGCGATTGTGCGCCAGACCTGGGAGGAGAAAGGGGTTCCATGAATGAGAACCAGCGGCTCACCTTCGCCCATGCTCCCCCAGGCAATTGAGGTTTTGTTGTGATTATGCCGATTGGGCAAAGCAAGCATGCCATATCTCCTGTAACCTGTTAATCTCAATATTAGGTTACACCGATTGTGAAATCCTGTAACCTATTAATTTGACATATGAGGTTACAATGTGGACCAAGGCTAATTTGATAGGGGCTCATCCGGCACTCGATTTTCTCAACACGGTAGGTGACACAGGCAAGACACGCGATGTAAATCATCTCGTATCCCCGCGGGACTTTGTGTCATGGCTTGAGTTCTGCGGTTTGAGTTCTGAAATTTTAGTGGACCCAGTACCAACTCACGAAGAGATAACTGAGCTAGTTCGCTTTCGAGAAATTGCTTACCAAGCCTTGATTTCAACTCTTGAGGAAACCAATCAACAGAGTCGTAATTTTCGAAGGTACGAGGGTTATCTGAAGAGCGCACTACAGCGGGCAACATTCTGCGTTCGGGAGAAACACTTTGTGTGGCGGGCTAACAAGGAGCCAGGTCAGCATATCTTGGACAGTATTGTTTTACAGTTCTATGACCTGCTGCAATCAACGGATATAGCACGTATACGCCAATGCGAGCGTTGCTCCTGGTTATTCATTAACTCTGGCAGGGGGCGTGGTCGGAGATGGTGCAATATGGCGACCTGCGGAAATCGACATAAAGTTGAAGCGCACCGTGAGCGGAAAACCAAGCTCCCTCAGCCAAAGAATCTGCCTGACTCCAACTCAGAAACCATTGGCACCCCTAGTTAACAGCACCTGCCTGACCCGCACCATCGGGGTCAGACCAAGCTTCCTCAGTCCGACCCAGCAAGCTCGCGAGCAACCATCGAGGGAGGTTGCTCTGACCCCCGTTTAGAAACCGTTGGCACGTTCTAGTTCGCAGCACCAGCATTAAGCAACTTAACGATTTCTTCACCAACCGCATGCGCACTCGCTGGATTTTGACCCGTGACTACACGCTCATCACTAATAACAAATGACCCCCATGGCTGAACTTTATTAAAACGAGCCGCCTTACGAGTAAGCGCTTCTTCCAACAAAAATGGAATGTCATTAATCGTACCGTAGTCAATCTCTTCCTCACGGGTAAACCCCGTAACAGATTTAGCAGAAAGCAATGATTCCCCCGTACTCAAAGTGATGGGCAATAAAGCAGCCGGCCCATGGCATACCGCCGCCAATATGCCACCGCTTTCGTAATGTTCCGCACTCAATGTGGCGAATGCTTCGTTAGTTGCCAGGTCAGTTAGGAGACCAAATCCTCCTGGGTAAAAAACGGCATCGTAGTCAGCGATATTCACCTGAGAAACTGGGAGTGTGTTGTTTACTCGGTTTTGGAAATCTTCGTCAGCCAAGACGCTGGCATTGACGTCATCACCTTCAACATCCATACCATAAATCGGTGCTTTACCGCCCTTAATAGACGCGATTTCATAATCAATACCCGCTTCTTTAAAAACGTGTACCGCATGGCTTAGCTCAGGAGCGAAGGTGCCATTAACTTGGTCAGTTTCACCTAGGGTGGCGTGGTTAGTTACTGGGATAAGTACTTTTGTCATGATAATTCCGTATTAGCTTATGTTGCGAGAATGGGCTGTAAACCAAGTGGCCACTATAGATTAATGCCAAACTGGTGATAATATGTCCAATCGGATAAACAATATTGCTATATAGCAATAACAGAGGCAGACGTGGACAGTTTTAATGGAATTATCGAGTTTGTCGCTGTAGCAGAAGCCCGTGGTTTCTCGGCTGCTGCTCAACAGCTGGGGTGCAGTACAAGCCACGTAAGCCGGCAGGTTGCCCGCTTAGAAGCGCGTTTGGGCTGCGTGCTTTTCGCACGCTCTACCCGCTTAGTCACCCTAACAGAAAGTGGCACCACCTATTATCAGCAAGCCAAAGACCTAGTTGTAGGACTTCAGCAAGCTAATGAACAGCTTAACGAACAGCGAGTTAATCTAAGTGGCACACTGAGAGTGAGTGCCGCAGGTGGGTTTGCGGAGCATTTTGTTGCCCCAGCTTTGATGGCCTTCGCTTCGCAATACCCTGAGCTGACCGTGGATCTGGACCTAAATAGTCGTTTGGTTAATCTGGCGGAAGACGGCATAGACTTTGCGATCCGTTATGGCGAGCTAAATGACTCCAATCTAGTTGCCCGCAAGCTCATTAGTCGCCCATTAATGGCAGTGGCCAGTAAGGTGTATCTGCAAAAATTCGGCACGCCTATGCACCCTCTTCATTTGAAAAATCATAATTGTATTGTTGCCAATAATAATGCATGGAAGTTTAACCTTGATGGCAAAAAAGAAGTGGTAAGAGTAAAGGGAAAGTGGCGAAGTAATAACGCAAACGTGGTTTTAGCCGCCTGCAAAAAAGGACTAGGCGTGGCCTACATGCCTAAAAGTACGTTTAAAGTGGCGGTAAAAAACGAGCAAGTAATACCGATTCTTGAGCCTTTCTGGGGCGAAGGTAGCAGCAGTTGGATCGTATATCAAAATAAGCACTTTATGCCCTTACGGGTAAGATTGGCCATTGATTATTTAGTGCAACATTTTGAAAATTGGGATGAGGCGCATTAGTCAAAGTACGCTGGAGGTAAGGTCTACTTGGTGCCACCAAGAGGCTCGAGCGGAACTGGGCGAACCTAACAACGGACATTAGCGTTTACATAAAGGCTGCCCCTCTAATGAGCCCCACTTCTCCCATGAAATATTTCTTCCTGGAAATGCGACTTTTTTAAATGGCCAACACGTACGAATCCAGTGAGAGGTGTATTCGTAGAGTTCATTATCTAGATGGACACTATCATCTCTCACCCAGAGATAAACTTCGGCATCAAATTCACCAACCTTGCTAGGATCAATATAAACAGACCCTATACATTTGCTTTTTGATTTTGTTAGAACAGAATATGCAAATGCTTTCCGAGATTGAAATTCACCTTCATGATTAAGTAAATCCTTGAAATTGTCTTCTAGTGACATAGAATCTCTAGGCCACTCAGTATTTATACCAAAAATTGATCTCAAACGAGTTCTACTAGACATAACTGCTTCATAGTCGATTTCAGCTACAACAGGAGCAAGAATAGTTAAACAAAAATTGTCAGCTGAAATTAATTCAGGAACATCAAAGTCAGTTGGTATGAAACTGTGAGTCATATCGGGTCCCAGAATGTTTGATAACAAAAAGTTAATGTGTCGCGTTGCTGCTAAGCAAGGTTATTGGCTAAGATAATACTTCTTCCTAAATCATACAGTACAAATATCAATACCTAACAACGTTTCTTTCGTTTCAACTAGACTAGAGCATCCAAATTCGGACCTTCTGGAAAGATTGTGAGCGAAAGGTATGTTGTTGAGGTGTATTCTGGGCAACGATGTAATATCTGCGAAGAGTTAATCTATTCCCTGAAAGCCAACTTTTGGATTTTTGAATGAAAACACGGCTAATATTAAAGGGAAAACTTTCCCTCATAGGCAATCACCTCACAATCACAGTTGGCGAAGTCTCAACACTCCAAAAGGACTGAATGTAGTGATTTCAGCCACTCATAGAAGCATGCTTTTAGGCCACAGATTATTTTCGCCGACGGCCTTACTTGGTTATATTTGGCCATCGCGTCTTTGCCTACGTCCCTCGGCTAAACGTACCCCATAAAGACAGGAGATAAGAAAAAACTCGAATTTAAAGCACTTTCCAAGCAAAGCTTTTGCAAGTTACCCTGATGATTTTCGTTATACTATTTTTCGAATTTTATCACTCTATTCAATTCCCTGTTGGTATTGTTTCATCTCTGTAGGGATGAAAACATCAGGCAATTTGTTCTTTACCCATACATGACAGGCTGGCTTTGCTTCAAATGGAGAGTCTATTTGTTGGGCCATCACTCCTATCAACTTGGAAAAGCCCTCGGATCTATCGAACATTACCGTTCCGCAATCCGAACAAAGTTCTCTCACAGTACGACTCCCTGAATCGGCTGTATAAACCTTTTCCTTCAGGCCGCCGAACACGTCTGTAGAACTCACTTTGAAAAATGCAATAGTTGCATATTCACTGCCCAATGCGTCTTGGCAATCGGAGCAGTGGCAGCAAAGCTGAATGATAGGTTTGTCCGTAGACTTGAAACCTACTTGACCACAGGAACATTTAGCTTCGATTTCCATAAGACGCTCACAATTAGATTTGAGGTATAACACTCATTGAACCGCGCTATCGGTTTAAGTTGCTTACCTAGGATAGGTCGTGCATGTACCGGATTTAGGGTGTAATGCAGACATGGCGGCATATCATTCCCTGAAAACCGAGTTTTTAATATATTGTTTCCGTTTAAAAAAATCCACCACTACTTATACCACTCATGTACAACGACCCCATCTTATCAACGCCTGTGCAATTCGCGCGGTGCAAATGCGTCAATTCGGCACTCTGGTTAGGCTCTTCATCTGAGCACAATAGCAGCATCAATATGACCTGGATTACGGTACTCAGGTACTCGCACCAAAATACCTTTGAATATCACTATGTCACCAACCTTAAGTTTTTTGATTGGTTCTTTTTCTTTGGGGCCAAATGCTAAATTAAGTCCTAAGGATTCTTTCTCTGACACATCAGTTGCACCTAGAGAGATTCCCGGCTGACCACCCTTGTTAACAATATGTAGAATCACTCCCTCTACTTCGATTACCGAGTTTATGTATTGCGACTGACCATCAAGCTCTCCAATAGACAGGCGCGCAATTGGTGCTTCGTTTTCAACGCGCTGTATGTCCGCTAATCTAGGATACTCCCAACCATAACATCCGCTAAGCAGACACATCACAAAAACCATTGCATATTTCATAATTACTCCGCTTTCAGTGCAAGTACCTAACAGTGAATTAATAGGCGCGGCGCTATTGAACGCAGGCGCTGCGTAACTTGTGTGATTGAGAGCATTCTCAAGCAAGCTTTGTATATAAATCAAGAAGAGAGATAAATTACCGCAGATATATTTTCTGCGCTCAATTGGCGCGAATCAATACGACTGGCAACCATCTTTGTTCCCTTAATTTTAAATTGCTTACATTAAAAAGCAATTACCTACGCATCTCTTTTCTGAGTTATACAGAGCGGTGCAGCAGGCCTTGGGGATTCTGCGTATTTTTTGTTCGAAATGTCTGCTATTGGGGAGCGTGCTTTAAAAGGTAGCGACGGCAGCTTTGGGTCAGCTACAGATTAGTACCCCAAATTTCATGGTAGTCGCTTTGT
>Ga0209826_1000449_pt1 | contig 30116 bp, 27 predicted proteins | sample GOMGulsemesocosm_5_FD_184637 | JGI IMG/M metagenome (GOLD analysis project Ga0209826, IMG submission 184637) | Methane-oxidizing microbial communities from mesocosms in the Gulf of Mexico - GOM15C Gulf of Mexico (SPAdes) (version 2) | ecosystem: Environmental > Aquatic > Marine > Cold seeps... | reverse complement strand
GGAAGTCACCCAATTGCATAGTACCGCCGGGCGCAATAATATTGACCTCAACCTCATCCACAAGACCAGCTTCAGATAATTTGTTATGTAAAATTTCTGCGGTAAACGGCGTTGTATACACAGGACATTGGAAATCTGGCCAAAGCCTAGATACAGCTCCGACGTGATCTTCGTGCGCATGAGTAATGACCAAACCGAGCAGATCTTTCTTTCGTTCCGCAATCCAAGCAGCATCAGGAACAATTAAATCCACGCCCGGGGCTCTGTCATCGGAGAATGTAATCCCGCAATCAATCATCAACCATTTGCCATTACAGCAATAGAGGTTGAGGTTCATTCCGATTTCGCCGCTTCCCCCTAGGGGCAAGAACACGAGTTTATCGTCAAATTTCATAAGCATCTTTCCGGTAAATTTGAAGTTCACTTACCAGTTATCAGCATAATAAAACAGCGTTATTTATGTGAATATTCTGAAAATCAGATAGAATCCGGTGGAAAACTCGCTAAAATTAGTTCCTAACCAGCTCAAGTTGGACACGCGAAATGGCATTTGAATAAGCTAAAGGTTCAAAAACTTAGGAAAGTTATAGCTCTCATCAATATCTAAAAACTGTTTCACTTCTATGCGATCAAAGCCATTTTTAGACGAGAGTATTTTACGCTCAAGCATACCCGTATCAAGTCTGGCAATGTATTCTCTGACGACACCATATGAAAATTGATCTTTTACTAAGATTATTTCTCTTGCTGTATCCCTGGAGGCGGCTCTTTCCCAGATAGTTTTTACGCACCGTATCACATCTTCTGGAGACAAATTCAGTGTGCTATCACGAAAATCTATCACGCTATTAATATGAGGCATAAAACAGGGATGCTTGAAAATAGCTTCAGATCTTGTCATTAGTGCATTAAAGTCAAACACTCCAACATGCTTAACGAAGTAGCAATTCACTTCCAGATCAAAACAAAGTTCATAAGAATTTTGATTTGCAGTCATATTAACCTCAAGTTTCTTCATAAATTAAGAAAATCGGGAAAAACCACCTTTTCGTTTATACCAACCCAGGATTGGATTTCTCTTTTCAAATCCGGTAAATCAAATTTAAATATTTGATACTCTTCCTCAGACCTATTGCGCATTCCGCTGTAGGACCTGACAATTGCGTGTCCAAGCTTATCATCAACGATCATAGCTTCTCTATATCGTCCGCGTCTTTGCTCTCTCACGCCAACATCATCGGCAAATGCTCTTAAATCTTTCGGAGGCAAAGCATAGATGCAATTTCGAAAGTCCATAATGACTTTTACATCTCTTCGGTTTCCAATTTTTTTGCTTGTGGCATTCTCCCGTTTTATCAAAGCGTCAAGATCAACAGTGCCATAATGCTTTATGAAGCAAATATTGGCTTCTTCATTAAATTCAAAATCAAAAATACTCCGCGTCACAAATCGGCCCCTGCTGTTCAACAGAATCTAGCTCATGAAGATGAGCCTAACAGCAATAGTTTCCTACTTAAAAGTAATTTTTTTGTTACTTTTAAGTAGGAAACTAAAATAAAACGAATAACATACTGATCCAAATACTAAAAATTTAGTACATAAGTAGGGAGAATTCAAAATGTGTAATATATATGTTCCATTACTATTTGAGGCGCATTGAAATATCATGTCCAAATTTAACGAGGGTTGTTTTTGTGAAAAATCTCGACTAACCCTGCAAGTGTTAAATCCTGATCAATGTGATCTATCATTTCAGTCCCTCGGGCGAACAGGGAGGCTAGGCCACCAGTCGCGACTGTTCGTAAATTTTCGCCAAATTCATGACGCATTCGCGTAACCAAGCCCTCTACCATAGAAATATATCCCCAGTAAATTCCAGATTGCATACACTCAATGGTGTTTTTACCGATAACTTTTGCGGGGCGTTCCACAGCTATTCGAGGTAGTTTTGCGGCGGCACTGTGAAGTGCGTCTAGACTGAGATTGACGCCAGGGGCGATTATACCGCCAGCATAATTTCCGTCGGAATCAACTACATCTAAAGTAGTAGCCGTACCAAAATCAATAACAATCAATGGCCCGCCGTATTTCGAATGAGCTGCCACTGCATCTACCAACCTGTCAGCACCGGCTTCGGCTGGGTTATCGATTTGGGGGACCATTCCAATACTGACGTTCTTCTCGCCGATCACAAGAGGTGTGCAGTTGAAATATCTTTTACAAAGACCTTTCAAATTAAATAAAGTCTCAGGCACAACTGTTCCAATGATAACATTCTTAATGTCTTGAATATGGAGCTTATCCAAATTCATGGCCTGATTTAACCAGACGCCATATTCCTCTGCTGTGCGAGAGGCTGATGTTGCTATTCGCCACTCCTTCACCAGGCTTTTACCTGAAAAAGCTGCGAACGTAATATTGGTATTTCCCACATCAATGGTTAGCAACATAGAAGACCTCATTTTTTTTGTTTACGTATTTTGGAAGAAAACTTCTCCCGCAGTTACTAATTTTGTGGAACCGTCCTGCATTGTCAATACAAGGGCACCAGTTTCGTCCATATCGGTAAATGTTCCAACAAATTGACTATTAGCCAATTTAACAGTCACCTCTGAGCCAACACCGCTCGCCCGTGCTAACCATTTTTCTCGGATACTTGAAAATCCCTGCTTTTGCCACAGCTGATATAAGGCAAGAAAATGGGTTGCATAGCTACACAACAGTCCCTCTAACTTCGCGTCTCCGCCAGCTTGAGTGATGGATGTAGCGGCAAGCCCATCAGTCACTGCTGGAAATGAAGCCACATTGACACCAGTGCCCACAATCAACCATTCAAGCTGGTTTTTGTTGTTACTCTTACTCTCTAAAAGGATACCTGCCACTTTTTTACCCGAGATAAGGACATCATTGGGCCACTTCAAAGCAAGCGGCGTTGTCTCAGGTAATATTTGTTGCAGAGTGTCGTACATAGCAACCGCAACTAGGAAGGAGAGCTTTGCGCCTTCCGCTGCATCACAATTTGGTCGGAGGAGAAGAGAGCAGTATAGGTTTCCGCTTGGGCTGTTCCATTGGCGGCCTCTGCGGCCAACCCCATGGGTTTGTTTCAATGACCAGACAAGCTGGCCCTCGCCGCGCTCAAGATCTGCTAGGCGCCTAGCTTCTTCATTGGTGCTGCCAATGGTACTGAATGCAGAGAGATCAAAAAATGGCGGCAGCGAAACACCGCTACCGCCCGTATTCATCATTTAAACAGAGAGCTTGCAGCAGCAGCTGCACTACTGATCAACGGTGATGGGTAGACAAAGAACAATGCCGTCAAGAGACCCGTCACACTCATAACAATCGCAAGTGGTCGATTAAGAGGCTCAAAGCTGTCAGTCGCTTCATCAAAATACATAATCTTAATGATACGGAGATAATAGAAGGCACCAACAACAGATGCGAGCAATCCGATAATTGCCAGTGGATAAAGACCGGCGTTAATGGCGGCAACAAAGACATAAAATTTGCCAAAGAAACCAGCGAGCGGCGGGACACCTGCCAAGCTAAACATAAAGATCATCAGCAAGAACGCCATCATCGGGCGGGTTTTACCAAGGCCAGCAAGTTCAGAGATATCTTCAACCATGCCATCTTTTTTGCGCATGGACAGAATGACGGCAAATGTACCCAAATTCATGACAACATAAATTGTCAGATAAATAAGGACGCCGCGAATGCCTTCTTCAGTACCAGCGGCAAGACCAACCAAAGCAAATCCGATATGACCGATAGAAGAATAAGCCATCAATCGCTTAATGTTTTTCTGATTAATGGCAGCAAAACCGCCAAGGATCATGGACGCGATGGATACAAAAACAATGATCTGCTGCCATTGGTCAACCAAGTCACCAAACGGTGTTATGAATGCCCGAATAAACAGCGCCATACCCGCAACTTTAGGGGCTGCGGCAAAGAATGCAGTTACCGGAGTTGGAACACCTTCATAGACGTCTGGTGTCCACATATGAAATGGCACAGCCGAAACTTTAAAGGCAAGTCCTGCAATCAAGAAAACCAAACCAACGAGAAGTCCAAGACCTGCAGATGCGTGTTCGCCGTGGAAGGTTTGTGCAATTACATTGAAGTTTGTTGATCCTGTGAAGCCGTAAACCAAAGAACAGCCATAAAGCAACATGCCAGATGACAATGCACCCAAAACAAAATACTTCAGGCCGGCTTCTGTGGCCCGAGTGCTATCACGGCGAAATGCGGCTGTCACATACAAAGACAAGCTCATCAACTCGATGCCCATATACAAGGACATCAGGTCGTTCGCCGAAATCATGACCATCATGCCAAGAGTGGCAACAACGATCAGTATCGGAAATTCAAACCGATCCATCTTTTCGCGGGCATTGAAGTCCATGCTCATAATAATGGCAACGGCAGATGCACTCAGCGCCAAGACTTTCATGAAGACGCCGAAGCTATCCACGCGGTAAAGGCCACCAAAGGTAGTTTCAGTACCGTTCGCCCCTGTTAGAACCAAGGCCGCTGCGACGAGGACAGAAAACACAGAAAGCCATGACACCAGCTTAGTTGTTTCTGACTTCCTGAAAACCCCGATCATCAGCAGCGCCATTACGGCAACGGCCAAAAAGATCTCCGGAAGTGCTATTGAAAATTCAGGCAAAACCATTTTCCAAAACCTACCTATTTAGCCGCGTGCAGCGTTGATTTAACAAGTTCCATAGACGCCTGATGTTCTGCCAACAAATTGGTAACAGACGCATGCATAACGTTTAGGAACGGATCTGGGTAAATACCAATCCAAAGAGCAACAAGGATCAGAGGTGTAAAAATCGCAATTTCGCGTTTGTTTACATCCATCATTGTTTTCAGGTCTTCTTTAACAAGTTCACCAAAGACCACCCGGCGATATAGCCACAAACTGTAAGCCGCACCGAGAATAACACCGGTTGTTGCCAAAGCCGCAGTCCATGTGCTCACCTGATAGGCGCCGATAAGGATAAGGAATTCGCCAACGAAACCACTTGTCCCCGGAAGGCCAATAGTTGCCATGGTGAAGAACATAAAGATAACTGCGTATTTCGGCATCCGATGAACCAGTCCGCCGTAACGTGCGATCTCACGTGTGTGCAAGCGATCGTAGATCACACCGACACACAGGAACAATGCACCCGATACGATACCATGACTGATCATTTGCAAGATACTGCCTTCAAGGCCTTGTTGGTTGAAGGTGAAAATCCCAATGGTAATGAAGCCCATATGTGCGACTGACGAATAAGCGATCAGTTTCTTCATGTCTTTTTGTACCAAGGCAATCAAAGACGTGTAGATAATCGCGATAACACTCAATGCGAACACAAACGGCGTGAAGTATTCAGACGCTTCTGGAAACATTGGAAGCGAGAAACGAAGCAATCCGTAACCACCCATTTTCAGCAACACACCAGCCAAGATAACTGAACCGGCTGTTGGTGCTTGAACGTGGGCATCTGGAAGCCAAGTATGAACTGGCCACATGGGAACTTTCACGGCAAACGATGCAAAGAACGCAAGCCATAACCATGTTTGCAAGTCGCCTGGGAAGTTCGTCGCCATCAAAGTTGGAATGTCCGTTGTTCCCGCAATCATATACATAGTGATCATTGCGGCCAGCATCAGAACTGAACCGATCAATGTATAGAGGAAGAACTTGAAGCTGGCATATACGCGGTTTGCACCGCCCCAAATCCCAATTATTAGGAACATTGGGATCAAACCGGCTTCAAAGAACAGATAGAACAGAACCATATCAAGCGCACAGAAAACACCAATCATCAGTGTTTCCATGAGCAAGAATGCGATCATGTACTCGCGAACCCGCGTTGTAATCGAATTCCAGCTGGCCAGAATACAAATGGGCATCAAGAATGTTGCGAGGATAATAAACAGCATTGAAATGCCGTCCACACCCATGTGGTAGTTGATACCACCACCAAGCCATTCGGCTTTTTCAACAAACTGAAAACCAGCTTGGCTGTTGTCGAAATTATACCAAATCAGCAATGAGACGGCAAATGTCGCAAGAGTAGTCCAAAGCGCCACTTGACGTGCATTACGCGCTGCTACCTCTTCTTTTCCGCCTGTTAGCAGTATGAACAACGCGCCGACAAGCGGCAAGAAGGTCACGTATGAGAGAATATTCCAGTCAAGCATCAGTGACCACCACCAGCAAGGAAGAAGAAGGAAACGAATGCAGCAACACCGATCATCATGGCGAAGGCATAGTGATAAACATACCCGCTTTGCAGTAATGACGCGCGTTTCGCAAGATCAAGAACACGAGCGGCAACGCCGTCTGGTCCCAACCCATCGATGATTTTTCCATCACCGATCGTCCACAATTTTGAGCCAATCCAACGGGACGGCCGAACAAATACAAAGTCATAAAGTTCGTCGAAATACCATTTATTCAACAAGAATTGGTACAAAGCAGAATGTGTTTTTGCAAGCTGTACCGGAATGTCTGTCCGGCGGATATACATGTTCCAAGACAAAAGGAAGCCGAAGATCATCGCGCCCAACGGCAGTAATATCACCCAAAGCGGAGGATGATGGAAATCCTTCATGATGGTGTTACCTTCAGCAAAGAAGATCGCATTGCCCCAAAAGTCTGCATATCCTTCACCGATCATTGACGGTGCGAAGATAGCACCTGCGGCCAATGCGCCAGCAGCAAGAATGTAGAGAGGAACCAGCATCACATTCGGGCTTTCATGAATATGTGACATGACTTCTTTGCTTGCGCGCGGTTTCCCGTGGAAAGTCATGAACATCAAACGCCATGAATAGAAGGACGTCATCACAGCGGCAGCGATACCACACCAGAAGGCATACTCACCAACACCAGGGCCGAAGGCATAAGCCGCCTCGATGATGGCGTCTTTGGAATAGAAACCAGAAAGGAACGGAAACCCTGTCAACGCTAGGGTACCAATTAACATCATCACATAAGTGATTTTAATGTGTTTGGCTAACCCACCCATTTTGCGCATGTCTTGTTCATCAGATACCGCATGAATGACTGAACCTGATCCTAAGAACAACAAGGCTTTAAAGAAGGCATGTGTGAACAGATGGAAGATAGCAACCGGATATGCGCCAACACCAATGGCGAAGAACATATAACCGAGCTGCGAACAGGTTGAGTAGGCAACGACGCGTTTGATATCGTTCTGAACCAGCCCGACCGTTGCCGCAAAGAATGCAGTGGAGGCACCGATTACAGTCACAACAGTTGACGCCGTATCTGAGAATTCCAAAATTGGAGAGACACGAACCAACATAAAGACACCGGCTGTCACCATAGTTGCCGCATGGATCAAGGCAGACACAGGTGTCGGACCTTCCATAGCATCAGGCAGCCATGTGTGAAGACCCAGCTGAGCCGATTTTCCCATGGCGCCTAAGAACAACAGCAAACAAATAGTTGTAATGACATCAAGTTCGTAGCCAAGGAAATTAAAGGTCTGTCCGACTTGACTTGGAACTGCGGCAAACACCGTATCAAACGAGATAGAATCAAACACCAGATAGATGGCCATGATACCAAGCGCAAAACCAAAGTCGCCAACGCGGTTCACAACAAACGCTTTGATAGATGCTGCGTTTGCAGTTGGCTTATTAAACCAGAAACCAATCAACAAGTAACTTGCAAGGCCCACACCTTCCCAGCCGAAATACATCTGCAGGAAGTTATCTGAAGTGACCAACATCAACATGGCGAAAGTGAACAGAGACAGATATGCCATGAAACGCGGTTTGTGCGGATCATGTGACATATAGCCAATTGAATAGATATGCACCACAGCAGAAACTGTGTTCACAACGACCAGCATTACTGCGGTCAAGCTGTCAACACGGAGGCTCCACGACACATCGAATGTGCCGGAACTAATCCAAGTGAATAGTTCAATTGTTGTCGGTGCATTTCCAAACGCAACTTGAAACAAGGCTACCCATGACAGGACCGCACTTGTCGCGACAGCACCTGAAGTGACAATTTGGCTTCCGCGATCACCTAATTGACGGGCACCAAACCCGACAATCATTGCTGCAAGCAGCGGAAGGAATACGATGAGGACGTACATCATTATATCTAGCCTCAGCCTTTCATGTGATGAATGTCTTCAACCGCAATCGACCCGCGGTTTCGGAAGTAAACGACAAGGATGGCAAGACCGATAGCAGCTTCACCCGCCGCCACAGTCAAAATAAACAGTGCAAACACCTGCCCCACAAGATCATTGAGGTAAGTTGAGAATGCCACCAAATTAATATTCACAGCCAACAGCATCAATTCCACTGACATCAAGATAACAATCACGTTCTTTCTATTCAAAAAGATCCCGAAAATACCCAGTGTCAGCAAAATGGCTGAAAGTGTCAGGTAATGACCTAATCCAATATCCATCATTATTCTCCCTACACGCCTTGGCCGGGTTCGACTTTGCGAACGACCATTGAATCTTCTGGACGGCGATATACTTGATCAGCAATCACCTGTTTCTTAACACCTGGACGCTGACGATGTGTCAGAACAATCGCGCCGATCATTGCAACGAGCAAGATCATGCCGGCGATTTGGAATAGATACACATATTTCGTGTAGAGCAATCCACCGAGTTGTTCTGTATTGGTCAGATGTGCAGCCTCGCTCACCGGGGCTGCAATAACCTTCAGAGCATCGGGTGATAAATGCCAACCTCCAACAACAAGGATCAGCTCGATCATCAAAATAATACCGATCAATGCGCCAATTGGGAGATACTGAAGGAAGCCCTGCCGAAGTTCAGCAAAGTTAATATCCAGCATCATCACTACGAACAGGAACAAAACCGCGACCGCGCCCACATAGACAACGATCAAGATCATGGCGATAAATTCTGCACCCAGCAAAACGAACAATGCCGATGAGTTAAAAAACGCCAGAATAAGGAAAAGAACCGAATGAACCGGGTTCTTTGACGCGATAACCATAAAGGCCGACGCGACAGTCAGGGCGGCGAACAAATAGAAAGCAAGTGTTGCAATAATCATTATCGAGCTCCCCCTATTGATGTTGTCATCATTTTGATCTTAGGATCCACAATTCTCATCCTACTTTACCTGTAAGGCGCATCAGCGTTTAGGTTTTGAGCAATTTCTTGCTCCCACCGGTCGCCGTTGGCCAACAATTTTTCTTTATCGTAAAAAAGCTCTTCACGACTTTCTGTTGCAAACTCGAAATTCGGGCCTTCAACAATCGCATCAACTGGGCAGGCCTCTTGACAGAAACCGCAGTAAATACATTTGGTCATATCAATGTCGTAGCGAGTTGTCCGGCGACTACCGTCCGCGCGAGGTTCCGCATCGATTGTAATGGCAAGAGCCGGGCAAGCCGCCTCGCACAATTTACAAGCAATACACCTTTCCTCGCCATTTGAATAACGGCGCAACACGTGTTCTCCACGGAAACGAGGACTTAGTGGTCCCTTTTCGTATGGATAGTTGATCGTCGCTTTTGTCTTAAACATGTAACCAAAGGTCTTCGCCATACCAATGACGATTTCCCCAAGTAACAGACTTCGCGCTTGTTTATCAATAAAGCCCATAATGAAATAGCCTTTTACCTATGTTTATGTCCCATCCGCTCCGCGTGTGAGACGATTTACTTCAATCGTGTGTCTTAAGCAGGAACCATGTCGAATGCGACAAGGAAACCCGCGGTTGCAACTACCCAGAACAGTGACAGCGGCAAGAATACTTTCCAGCCAAGGCGCATCAACTGATCGTAACGGTAACGCGGTAGCGTTGCGCGAACCCAGATAAAGACAAACAACAAAATAGCAATTTTAATTCCGAACCAAATAATGCCCGGGATCCAATTAAACGGAGCAATATCCGCAGGTGGCAACCAACCACCCAAAAACAGGATCACGCAAATGGCACTCATCAGGATCATGTTCACGTATTCTCCAAGGAAGAATAACGCAAATGCCATAGCAGAATACTCGGTCTGATAACCGGCAACCAATTCAGCTTCCGCTTCTGGAAGGTCAAATGGGTGACGGTTTGTTTCAGCAAGGATCGAGATGAAGAAGATGATGAACATTGGGAACAGCGGCACGAAGTACCAGCTAAACATCCCAAGATCACTTTTTTGAGCCATAACAACATCGCTCAAGTTCAACGATCCAACACACAGCAGAACACTGATAATAACAAAGCCTATTGAGACTTCATAAGACACCATCTGCGCGGCAGATCGAAGGGCACCCAAGAAAGGGTACCGAGAGTTAGAAGCCCAACCCGCAACAATGATGCCGTAAACACCCAGCGATGAAATCGCAAACAAGTACAGCACGCCAACGTTAATGTCAGACAGAACCATGCCTTCATCAAACGGTATAACAGCCCATGCAATCAGCGACAGCAGGAACGTAATCATGGGGGCTACAAGGAACAGGATCTTGTTGGCGCCGCTTGGAATGACCGTTTCCTTGAAGAAAAGCTTTGCACCATCGGCGAACGGTTGCAGTAGTCCGTAAAAGCCAACAACGTTAGGGCCTTTACGAAGTTGCATCGCCGCCATAACTTTCCGCTCATACAGCGTCAAATACGCCATAAGGACGAGAAGTGGCAGCACAATCGCTAGAATTTTTGCAACAATGATAATTGTTGGAAGTGCGTATGAATCCCAGAACTCAACCATTTGTGCCGGTCTCCTCTGCACTTGCGGTGTTAAAGGCAGTACTGCATTCCGCCATAATGCCACTCGCTCGTGAAATCACGTTGGTCATATAGTTATCTCTAATCGGATTGATAAAGGCAGTGGCTTCAACGTCGCCCGCAGTTCCAAAATCACCCCAGTTTGCAGCAACAACATCATCGACTTCCGCAAAATGCGGAGCGACTTCAATCATTTTTTCGCGAAGCTGCAAAATATTGTCGTAGGGAAGCGTTTTACCTGCTTTTTCAGAAAGAGCCCGTAAGATCGTCCAGTCTTCGCGGGCATCACCCGGTGCGAATACGGCACGGTTGCCTTCTTGAACACGGCCTTCTGTATTCACCCAAAGCGCGTCTTTTTCTGTGTAGGTAACACCTGGCAAAATAACATCCGCCACATGCGCACCCGCTTCACCGTGACTGCCTTGATAAATCACAAACGTTTTTTCGAGTTTGGATGTGTCAATTTCATCAGCGCCCAGAAGATACATAACTTCAAGATCACCAGATGCAGCAGCGCCGAGCATTCCTGCAACGTCTTTTCCGTCATCGCCCGGGACAAGTCCTAAATCAAGGCCCGCAACACGGGCCGCTGCGGTATGAAGAACGTTAAATCCATTCCATCCCTCCGCAATCATACCAGTGTCATCAGCGATTTTCTTAGCAAGCGCCAGGATAGCTGCGCCGTCAGCACGTGTAAGTGCGCCCTGCCCGATTATAATCATCGGACGTTCAGCAGCTTTCAGTGTTTTTGCAAATGAATGCTTACCGGCAGCAACTTCGGAAAGTGTATCAGTACCAGCACCCAAATATTCATGCTTGTAAGTCAGATCCAACTCTTCACCGATCAAAGCGATGGGGAAGTTGTCTTTCTTCCAGCGTTTCCGAATACGGGCGTTGATCAATGACGCTTCCAAACGCGGGTTAGCACCAACGATCAGAAGTGCGTCTGCATCTTCAATACCGGATATGGTCGTGTTAAACAAATAAGAAGCGCGGTTTGATGCATCTAGTTTCGCACCATCCTGACGGCAATCAACATTGGAAACGTCCAATGCATCCATCAAGTCTTTAAGCGCTTTCATGCTTTCGCTACACGCCAAGTCGCCTGCAATGGCCCCAATTTTAGAAGCATCTGTGCTTGTCAGCTTTGCTGCGACAACATCAAGGGCTTCTGTCCAACCGACAGCTTGTAATTTGCCGTCTTTACGAACGTAAGGCGTATCCAAACGTTGGCGTTTCAAACCATCGTATGAAAAACGAGACCGATCAGAGAGCCATTCTTCATTTACATCTTCATTCAGACGCGGAAGAACGCGCATGACTTCTTGGCCTTTACTATCGATGCGAATGTTCGCGCCAACAGCATCCAGAACGTCAATGCTTTCTGTCTTTTTTAGCTCCCACGGGCGAGCCGTAAAAGCATATGGCTTAGATGTAAGCGCACCAACCGGACAAAGGTCGATAATGTTACCTGATAGCTCAGAATTAAGGGCGCCTTCCAGATAAGTCACAATTTCAGTGTGCTCACCGCGGTTCAAGGCACCGAGTTCGTCAATACCGGCAACTTCAGTTGCAAACCGCACACAACGCGTACAATGAATGCAGCGTGTCATGGTCGTTTTGATCAACGGGCCCATATTTTTTTCTTTAACGGCACGTTTTTGTTCCAAATACCGGCTTTCACCAGATCCGTATGCCATTGATTGATCCTGAAGATCACACTCACCGCCCTGATCACAGATCGGACAATCAAGTGGGTGATTGATCAAAAGGAACTCCATAGCTCCTTCTCGACCGTTTTTCACCTTCTCAGTGTTGGTATGGATAACCATTCCTTCACCAGCAGGCATCGCACAAGATGCTACCAGTTTGGGAGCTTTTTCCAATTCAACAAGGCACATCCGGCAGTTCCCCGCAATGGAGAGCCTTTCGTGGTAACAAAAGCGCGGGATTTCCGCTCCAGCCTCTTCACAGGCTTGCAGAACCGTTGCACCATTTTCTACAGTGACTTCAACACCATCTACATGGAGTGTCGGCATACTTCGCTCCTTAAGTCGCGAGCCAATCAGGCCGCTTTCACGGCTTTTCTATTCTTAATACGTTCTTCCACAACGGGGCGGAAGTGACGGATCAAACCCTGGATTGGCCACGCTGCTGCATCCCCAAGGGCGCAGATTGTATGACCTTCGATACGTTTGGACATATTGATTAACATATCAATTTCTTCCAGTTCCGCATCACCTGAAACCAAACGCTGCATAACACGCCACATCCACCCGGTACCTTCTCGGCACGGAGTACATTGGCCACAGCTTTCGTGTTTATAAAAGTGAGATAAACGCTCAATCGCGGCGATCACGTCCGTAGACTTGTCCATCACGATTACAGCGGCAGTTCCAAGACCACTTTGAACATCCCGCAGGCTGTCAAAATCCATTAGAACTGTGTCACAAATTTCTTTTGGTAACATCGGAACTGATGAGCCACCCGGAATAACCGCAAGAAGATTGTCCCAGCCACCACGAACACCGCCCGCATGCTTTTCAATCAATTCTTTGAGCGGAATACCCATTTCTTCTTCAACGTTACAGGGATTATTGACATGCCCTGAGATACAGAAGAGTTTGGTTCCGGCATTATTTGGGCGACCAAGACCTGCAAACCAATCGGCTCCCCGGCGTAAGATTTCCGGTCCAACAGCGATACTTTCAACATTGTTCACTGTGGATGGGCAACCCCATGCGCCAACGTTTGCTGGAAACGGTGGCTTCAGACGCGGCTGGCCTTTATTGCCTTCAAGGCTTTCAATTAGAGCTGTTTCTTCGCCGCAGATGTAAGCACCTGCGCCCCGGTGAACGTAGATATCAAAATCATATCCGCTACCGCAGGCATTTTTACCAATCAAACCGTCAGCATAGGCTTCTTGGATTGCTTCGTTCAAATGGATGGCTTCATTGACGAACTCGCCGCGAATGTAGATGTAGGCAGCTATGGCCCGCATTGCATAACCCGCCACAAGGCAACCTTCGAGAAGACGATGCGGATCAAAACGCATGATCTCGCGGTCTTTACACGTGCCCGGCTCAGACTCGTCGGCATTTACGATAAGGTAGTTTGGACGGCCATCAGACTCTTTGGGCATAAATGACCATTTAAGACCTGTTGGGAAACCCGCGCCGCCGCGACCACGCAGGCCACTCGCTTTAACTTGGTCGATAATTTCATCTTGGCCTAGAGCCATGATCTTTTTAGTACCATCCCAAACGCCCCGCTTTTTTGCACCAGCCAAACGCCAGTCATGTTGACCGTACAGGTTGGTAAAGATGCGATCTTTATCTTTCAGCATTAAGCGTCTCCCCCTTTATCAAGCAACGTTGTTGCTCCGCCTATAGGGGCAGAGTTCAAGCGATCGATCTGAGGGCCGTGGGCCGGAACTTCATCTTTTGCGAGCTTATCAATAAGCGCTTCAAAATTTTCAGCATTCAGATCTTCGTAGAAATCATCGTTTACCTGCACGACAGGTGCATTCACGCAACCGCCAAGGCATTCGACCTCAAGCAATGTAAATTTACCGTCTTCAGATGTCTCGCCGTTGTGAATTCCAAGTTTGTCTTCACATACCTTAGCAAGATTATCACTTCCCCGAAGCCAACACGGTGTCGTGCGGCAAAGTTGAAGGAAATACTTACCGACGGGCTTCAAATTATACATTGTATAGAAGCTGGCCACTTCTAGAACACGCATATACGGCACATCCAAGTAGTTACCAACATATTCAAGCGTTTCTTTTGATAACCAATTTTCGTTCTGGCGTTGCGCCAGATCCAGAAGTGGCATCACTGCGCTTTGTTGACGTCCCTCAGGATATTTGGCGATAAACAGTGTCGCCTTCTCAATATTCTCAGGAGTAAATTCGAATGATTTACCTGTCTTAATAACCTGACTCATCGGTCAACCTCACCGAAAACGATATCTAAACTTCCAAGGATCGCAGACGCATCGGCCAGCATATGGCCTTTTGTCAAGAAATCCATTCCTTGTAGATGGGCAAACCCTGGTGCGCGAATTTTGCAGCGATAAGGCTTACTTGAACCATCAGAAACCAAATACACTCCAAACTCACCCTTGGGCGCTTCGATAGCAGTGTAGGTTTCACCCGCAGGAATTTTCACCCCTTCGGTATAATGTTTAAAGTGATTAATCAGACTTTCCATTGATGTCTTCATATCACTGCGGCGCGGCGGCGCAATTTTTGGATCAGTAGAAAGAACAGGTCCTTCGGGCATTTGATCCAAGCATTGCTCCATGATCTTCAAAGACTGGCGCATTTCTTCAACGCGCATCAAATACCGATCGAAACAATCGCCATTAAGTCCAACAGGAATATCAAAATCAAGCTCGCCGTACACATCATACGGTGTTGCTTTTCGAATATCCCATGCAAGGCCTGTTGATCGAAGCATCACACCAGAGAAGCCCCAAGCCAGAGCTTCTTCTTGCGTTACAATTCCAATATCAACGTTACGCTGCTTGAAAATCCGATTTTCTGTCAACAATGTTTCGATATCATCGAGAACAGTTGGAAAGCTTTTAATAAAAACGCGAATATCATCAGCCAAACCTGCTGGCAGGTCCTGATGAACACCGCCGACGCGGAAATAAGCGGCATGCATACGGGCACCACTAACGCGCTCGTAGAATTCCATCAATGTTTCGCGTTCAACAAACCCCCAAAGCATTGGTGTCGTAGCACCAACGTCCAAGGCTTGCGCACAAACGTTCATCAAATGGTTCATCAATCGTGAGATTTCTGAATATAACACGCGGATATATTGGCCGCGTTTTGGAACCTCACAGCCTAAAAGCCGTTCAGCTGCCAAAACAAACCCATGTTCCTGCGCCATTGGGGCAGAATAGTCCAACCGATCAAAATACGGCATTGCCTGCATATAGGTTTTGTTTTCAATGAGTTTTTCGGTTCCCCGGTGAAGTAAGCCGATGTGGGGATCGACCCGCTCAACCAACTCACCATCGAGTTCCAGTACCATACGAAGAACACCATGGGCCGCAGGATGCTGCGGTCCAAAGTTCAGGGTATAGTTTTTGATCTGCACTTCAGCCATTACCCTTGCTCCGTCGCTTTTTCATCGCCAGGAAGAACATAGTCTGTTCCCTCCCAAGGGCTTTGGAAATCAAATTTACGGAATTCCTGAACCAGTGAAACAGGTTCATAGACAACGCGTTTTTCATCTTCGCTGTAACGTAATTCTACATTCCCAGTAAGGGGGAAGTCTTTGCGAAGCGGATGTCCGTCAAAACCGTAATCGGTCAACAACCGGCGTAAATCCGGGTGACCTGAGAACATAATACCGTACATGTCCCATGCTTCCCGCTCAAACCAGTTGGCGGTTGGGAACAAGGGAACAACTGTTGGTACCGGTGTGCGTTCGTCTGTTTTAACTTTAACAGTGATCCGCTGGTTGTGTTTTAGGCTCAGCAGATTATAGACCACGTCAAAACGCTGTGGGCGCTCCGGATAGTCGACACCGCAGACGTCACACAACACCTGAAATTTACAGGTTGAATCGTCTCTCAAAAAGGTGAGAACTTTTTCAATAGTCTCAGCCCGAACCTCAACAAACAATTCGCCGTGAGTAACACTCGTCTGAACAACCTCAGCGGAGAGTTCCTGTGCGATATGGGAGCCTAGTTCATTTAAAGCGTTTTCCATGTGTCTTCCGATCACCCTTCGCTATCTGACAAAAGTACCGGTCCGACGAATCTTCTTTTGTAACTGGAAGATACCGTAAACCAGAGCTTCGGCTGTTGGGGGGCATCCGGGCACGTAGATATCAACCGGCACAATGCGATCACAACCACGAACTACAGAATATGAATAGTGATAGTAGCCACCGCCGTTGGCACAAGATCCCATTGAGATCACATACCTAGGCTCAGCCATTTGATCGTAAACCTTACGCAAGGCTGGCGCCATCTTATTGGTCAGGGTGCCGGCAACGATCATAACGTCTGATTGACGAGGCGATCCACGCGGAACAACACCAAGACGTTCCATATCGTAACGGGGTTGCCAAGCGTGCATCATTTCAACGGCGCAACAGGCTAGACCAAACGTCATCGGCCATAGGGAGCCCGTACGAGCCCAATTTACCAATTTATCGACTTTGGTGACCACATAACCTTTATCGTCAAGCTCATGGCTTAAATCGCGGAAAAGATCATCTTGTTCACCACCAACTTCGGCGGCAACCAGATCAGCTTCTGTAGGAATTACTCCCATTCAAGAGCTCCCTTCTTCCATTCGTAAATAAAACCGATTGTGAGGATGCCTAGGAACACCATCATAGACCAGAAACCGAACATTCCTATATCGCCTAAGGACACAGCCCATGGGAACAAGAACGCTATTTCCAAATCAAATATAATAAAGAGAATAGCTACCAGATAGAAACGCACATCGAATTGATTACGCGCATCGTCAAACGGCTCGAAGCCACATTCGTATGGAGATAGTTTTTCCGCGTCAGGATGTTGGGCAGCAACCACCATTGAGGCGACAACTATTACTGCTGATAATCCGATGGCAATACCCAAGAAAATCAAGATGGGCAAATATTCAGTAAGTAATGCTTCCATTTTTTCGACAATAACCACGCCTCAGCCAATGTATGACCAGATTGCAGCACTCCCTCTAGCTCTGTTCTATGCGCATTATAGTCTGGGTTATAAGGAAAAAATGGTAATTAGCAACAAAATTTCGCCATTTTTTCAAGAAACTCAAACAGGACTATAGCAATAGTTCTTTGGCGTTAATGATCTATTAAACATGAGGGAGAAATACAGAGGGGAAAGTGGCGGGAGTGACGGGACTCGAACCCGCGGCCTCCGGCGTGACAGGCCGGCGCTCTAACCAACTGAGCTACACCCCCTCTGTGAGGGCAGGTTTTAAGTAAGGTCGCCCCTTCTGTCAAGCAACATAAACAGAAAAACGAAAGAAAATTTACAATGCCTGTTTACGGCTAGTGAAATGGCTGTTTTCAGGGAGTTTTATTTTCCCCTAATTCCCCAATTCAGCCTCCAAAGCCTTGGTATCTGTTTTTTTCCTAAACGAATGCAGAGGAATATTGCAAATAACGGTCATTTTTTTGAATCAACGGCACTGATAGAATTCCAATTTTTTTCTATTATCCGCTTAATTTCAAAAAAACACATAAGAACGTAATGTAAAAAAAAGTAATAAAAACAAATCAGTAGAGGAAGTAAGTAAGAATCCAAGATTATTGGAAACGTTAAATCTCCAAAATGAATTTTGCCGAACGATTCAAATTTTTGATAAAAACGAATTTTTGAAATTACGTGAGGCCCGACCCAATTAAACCGAAATAGTAATCTTTGGCAAAAAACCAAAAACGTTAGAAATATTCCAAATTTGAGGCCGAAGCTTTAGGGGCTGTGAAACGCCTCATAGACACTTGGGAACACTAAACGTCCGATGCATCCCGGTGATCTTTATATGCGGCCTACGGGCAGGTTTTGGTTGAGGGAATGACACATAAAAAAAGGCCCGCTAATGCGGGCCATTTTTTGCAAGATGGTGGGTGATGAGAGATTCGAACTCCCGACCCTCTCGGTGTAAACGAGATGCTCTAACCAACTGAGCTAATCACCCATCGTGCGGTGCGAGGCAGTGTATAACAGCCCCTTTCAACAAAGGGAAGACAAAAAAAGAGGCCAGACCATTTTTTTTTGGTCTGACCTCTTTTTGTTCATGAAAACAGTAATAAATTACTTGTTCACAGAATCTTTCAAAGCTTTGCCAGCTTTAAATTTAGGCTGTTTTGAAGCAGCAATCTGGATTGTTTCACCAGTACGTGGGTTACGGCCTTCAGAAGCTTTACGTTCAGCAACGCTGAATGTACCAAAGCCTACGAGGCGAACATCGTCACCACCAGCAAGTGCATTAGACACTGCCTCTAAAACTGCATCAACACTTTTGCCTGCTTCAGCTTTACCAAGTTCGGAAATTTCAGCCACTGCGGCAATGAGATCGTTCTTATTCACTATAAGCCCCCTTCGGTTTTCGATTTACACAATTTTGTTTTAAAAAAACATTTAACAAAATGACGCTTGAATACTAGAAGCGACAAACCTTTCGGTCAAAGGGAAAATGAAAGATATCCCCAGTTTTCTGCGCATTTCGAACAGTTTTCCTAAAATTTTAGTGTGTTGTCACCTCATCAGTGGCTTTTTGGCCCGATGCTGCACTTGCGAGCTCTTGCGCCAAGCGTTCTTCGGACCAATCCAACGGTACCAAAGGCTTAGTCAAAGCCACTTTCAACACCTCTTCAACGTCGGAAACAGGTATAATTTTCATACCATCAGTAACGTTGTTGGGAATCTCTGCGAGATCTTTTTCATTATCCTTCGGAATAAGTACCGTTTTGATTCCACCGCGCAAAGCTGCCAGAAGTTTTTCCTTCAAGCCGCCGATTGGCAAAACACGGCCCCGCAGGGTCACTTCACCTGTCATGGCCACATCTTTATGAATCGGGATGTCTGTCAAAACAGAAATAATGGACGTCACCATGGCGATACCAGCTGAGGGTCCGTCTTTAGGCGTCGCACCTTCAGGTACATGAACATGGATATCATGACGATCGAAGTCGGTTGGCTTTACGCCCATTTCAAGACATCGCGCTTGAACGAAGCTTTTCGCAGCTTGTACGGATTCCTGCATCACATCACCAAGTTTACCAGTGATCTTCATGCGGCCTTTACCGTAAAGTTTTACAGCTTCAATGGTCAGCAACTCGCCGCCCACTTGTGTCCAAGCAAGACCCGTAACCAGGCCAACTTGATCTTCTTCTTCAATTTCACCATAAGAATGACGGCGAATGCCCGCGTATTTTTCAAGATTTTCAGGTGTCACATGAATAGCTTCAATTTTATCTGTGATAATTTCTTTCACTGCTTTCCGTGCAAGCTTAGCAATTTCACGCTCCAAATTCCGAACACCTGCCTCACGGCAATAATAGCGGACCAAATCCCGGATTGCATCGTCAGACAAGGACCACTCTTTGTCTTTAAGTCCGTGACCTTTCATCTGCTTTTTCACCAAATGACGTTTCGCAATTTCGATTTTTTCAATTTCTGTATAACCAGAAAGATGAATAATCTCCATGCGATCGCGAAGCGGTCCCGGCATATCAAGGGAGTTGGCTGTACAAATGAACATCACTTCAGACAAGTCATATTCAACTTCGAGATAATGATCTGCAAAATGAGTGTTTTGTTCAGGATCCAATACTTCTAGCAATGCCGAAGACGGATCGCCGCGGAAATCATTTCCAAGCTTGTCAATTTCATCGAAAAGGAAAAGCGGATTAATGGATTTCGCTTTTTTCATGGACTGAACCACTTTACCCGGCATTGACCCAATATAAGTCCGCCGATGGCCACGAATTTCAGCTTCATCACGAACGCCGCCTAAAGCAACGCGAACGAAATTACGGCCAGTCGCTCTCGCGACCGATTGTCCCAATGATGTCTTACCAACACCAGGAGGTCCAACGAGACATAGAATAGATCCTTGATTTTTCCGAACACGTTGCTGAACTGCAAGATATTCGAGAATACGTTCTTTTACTTTTTCAAGACCGTAATGATCATCGTTTAGAATCTGCTCAGCGTGCGTAAGGTCTTTTTTAATGCGTGTCCGTTTTCCCCACGGAATGGATAAAATCCAGTCAAGGTAATTGCGAACCACAGTTGCTTCAGCAGACATTGGGCTCATGCTGCGCAGTTTTTTCATTTCCTGCTGGCATTTTTCTTCAGCTTCTTTTGTCAGCTTGGCTTCAGCAATTTTTTCTTCAAGCTCAGTCAGTTCATCGCGACCGTCTTCTCCCTCGCCCAGTTCTTTTTGAATGGCTTTCATTTGCTCATTCAAATAATACTCGCGTTGGGTTTTCTCCATCTGACGTTTTACGCGGCTGCGGATTTTCTTTTCAACCTGCAGAACGCCAATTTCATCTTCCATGAGACCGTAAACGCGCTCCAACCGTTCAGCTGCGCCATCGATTTCAAGCAATTCCTGCTTTTCAGCAATCTTCAGTGCCATGTGCGATGCCATTGTATCGGCAAGTTTAGACGGCTCATCAATTTGGTTTAAAGAAACCAATACTTCAGGTGGAACCTTACGGTTCAGTTTCACATATTGTTCGAATTGAGTGATAACCGAGCGAGCAAGTGCTTCGAGCTCTGGCGTTTCATCATCATTTTCTTCAACAATTTCTGCATGTGCTTGAAAAAAATCTTCGTTTTCAACAAAACGATCAATTTTCGCGCGCTCTACGCCTTCCACAAGAACCTTAACAGTTCCATCAGGAAGCTTCAAAAGCTGTAATACCGAAGCGATCGTTCCAACTTGATGAATATCTTCTTCGCCCGGATCATCTTGACTAGCATTCCGTTGGGCTACGAGAAGGATTTGCTTATCATCCTTCATCACATCTTCAAGGGCACGAACCGATTTATCGCGCCCTACAAAAAGAGGGACAATCATATGCGGAAAAACAACAATATCGCGCAGTGGCAAAACCGGGAAAACTTGGGTTTGGGATTGGGATTTTTCAATCATCATAATGCCTTAAAGGCCGTAACCACCTACAAGCAGTAAATAGCGATGTGATATCCGGCCCGAAATGGAAATTACCGAGGGGAAAGCCCCTCGGATCGTATAATTAAGCGCTACTCGCATCCTTGCGATCAGCATATATGTAGAGCGGTTGCCCCTCGCCTTCAACGACTTCGCCGTTAATAACGATCTCCTCTACTCCTTCGAGTGTTGGTAGATCATACATAGGGTCGAGAAGAATTCCTTCAAGGATTGATCGAAGGCCACGTGCACCAGTCTTCCGTTGAATAGCTTTCTTTGAAATTTCAGAAAGCGCTTCTTCGGTAAACTTGAGGCTAACTTCTTCCATGTCGAACAAGCGCTGATACTGTTTGACCAAAGCGTTTTTCGGGCTTGTCAAAATCTCAGTCAGTGCATCTTCGTCCAAATCTTCAAGAGTTGCAATAACCGGCAAACGTCCGACAAATTCTGGAATCATACCAAACTTTGTCAAATCATCAGGCTCCACCTTTTTAAGCAGTTCGCCTGTTTTGCGATCTTCTTCGTTTTGAACGTCAGCACCAAAGCCAATTGAAGTATCCCGGCCACGTGCACTGATAATCTTATCAAGGCCCGCAAATGCGCCGCCGCAGATAAACAGAATGTTCGTAGTGTCCACTTGCAGGAATTCCTGCTGTGGATGTTTACGACCGCCTTGCGGAGGAACAGATGCAACTGTGCCTTCCATGATTTTCAGCAAGGCTTGCTGAACGCCTTCACCAGATACGTCACGTGTGATCGAAGGGTTATCAGACTTACGGCTGATTTTATCAACTTCATCGATATACACGATGCCGCGCTGCGCGCGTTCCACATTGTAATCTGCAGACTGAAGTAATTTCAGAATGATGTTCTCAACGTCTTCACCAACATAACCGGCCTCGGTCAATGTTGTGGCATCAGCCATAGTGAAAGGAACGTCAAGGATACGGGCGAGAGTTTGCGCAAGAAGAGTCTTACCGCAGCCCGTAGGACCGACAAGAAGAATATTCGATTTGGCCAATTCCACATCGTCAGATTTTGAGCTGTGGTGTAATCGCTTGTAGTGATTATGAACCGCAACAGCGAGCACTTTCTTAGCGTGCTTCTGTCCAATAACATAATCATTCAGAACATCGCTAATTTCAATAGGCGTCGGAACGCCATCACTGGATTTTACCAGCTTGCTCTTATGTTCTTCCTGAATGATATCTGTGCAGAGTTCTACGCACTCATCACAGATGAACACAGTTGGCCCTGCTATCAGCTTGCGCACTTCATGCTGGCTTTTGCCGCAGAAGGAGCAATACAGGGTGTTTTTTGAATCTCCGCCACTCAATTTGGTCATAGACACTCCAATTTTTCGTTGGACTTTCCATACTAGACATCGACTGATCAACGGACAACAAGAATGTTTAAAACTTGTCAGAACACTGAACAATTAACGCCAAGCACTCAGTCCTTTGAGGCTGATCTTAAACAATGCAGCCTCAATTTTCCGTTAACAGGTTTAATTTACTGTATGACTGGGAAACATACTCACAAGTGAAAAAAAAGTGAGATTATTTGTCTTTATTTTTCTCGTCCAACTCAGAATCAGGACGTTTATAGACAACTTCATCAATAAGGCCATACGTTTTGGCCTCTTCAGCATCCATAAAATTATCGCGCTCCATAGAGGCAGCGACAACATCAAGCTTCTGACCTGTATGTTTAACATAAAGATCATTAAGACGCGCGCGGACTTTCAGGATTTCTCTCGCCTGAATTTCAATATCCGTTGCTTGTCCTTGTGCACCACCAGATGGCTGATGGATCATAACACGCGCATTAGGAAGCGCATACCGTTGACCAGGAGCCCCTGCAGTTAACAAGAATGATCCCATAGAAGCCGCTTGACCAATACATACGGTCGCGATGTCAGGCTTCACATACTGCATAGTATCATAAATCGCCAAGCCAGATGTCACGACACCGCCTGGAGAGTTAATATACATATTGATGGGTTTGTTAGAGTTTTCAGCTTCCAAGAAGAGAAGTTGCGCTGTAATCAGACTGGCCATTCCGTCATGGACTTGTCCTGTTACAAAGATAATTCTTTCTTTCAGCAGGCGTGAGAAAATGTCATATGAACGTTCGCCGCGGGCTGTTTGCTCAACAACCATGGGAACTAGGGTATTCATATAAGTATCAATCACATCGACCATAGGGCGTTTTCCTCAAAAAAAAATGGGTGGCTACTTCAATGTGCACATTGCCATCGAAATTTCCACCCATAAACTGAAATTTATTTATCAGATTTTTTAGCAGCTGCTTTTTTTGCAGGTTTCTTTTTAGCGGCAGGCTTGTCTTCAGCGTCTGCCGTTTTCTTTGCTGCTGCTTTTTTTGCAGGTGCTTTTTTCTTAGCTTTTGGCTTTTCTTCCTCATCAGGATCAGCCGTCAGCTCTTCAAAAGAGACAGTCTTTTCAGTTACTGTTGCGAGTTCAGCGATGAAATCGACAACTTTATCTTCAAAGATTGGCGCCCGTAATGAGTTTTGCATTTCAGGGTTCTTTTGGAACATCTCAAACACTTGCTGTTCTTGACCTGGATAATTCCGAGCCTGTGTCATCATTGCTTGTTGAACTTCTTCAGTGCTCACATCAATATTATTGATACGACCAACTTCGGCAAGCAACAAACCAAGACGAACCCGGCGATCAGCAATTGCTTGATATTCTACGCGAAGCTCTTCTTCAGATTGATCCTGATCTTCGAGTTTCTCGTTTGTCCGTTCCAGCTCTTTAGTGAACTGTTCCCAGATACCATCAAACTCAGTTTGCTTCATTCCAGGAGGAACTTCGAAATCGTGAGTTAAAGCCAAAGCGTCAAGCATGTTGCGCTTCAATGTTTGGCGAGATAGCTGAGCGTATTCACTTTCGATCCGTCCGCGAACAGTCGCTTTCAAATCGTCAAGATCGTTGAGGCCCAATTTCTTAGCAAATTCATCGTCAAGAACAACGTTGGCTGACTCTTGTACTTCATGAACTGTAACTGAGAAAATAGCTTCTTTGCCAGCAAGATGCTCAGCACCGTAATTTTCTGGGAAAGTCACTGTTACGTCAAGGGCGTCGCCACCTTTTTGACCAACAAGCTGCTCTTCAAAGCCTGGGATAAACTGACCCGAGCCGAGTTCAAGCTGATGACCTTCTGCGCTTCCGCCTTCAAAGGCTTCACCGTCAACTTTACCAACAAAGTCCATCAAAATCGCGTCGCCATTTTTGGCTTTACGATTGCGAGCAACTTTCTCGAAGTTTTTCTGTGCACCAGCGATTTGATCAAGCGCTTCGTCAACTTTTTCTTCTTCAACTTCAGTAACTAGTTTTTCTAGCTTCAGTTTTGAAAAATCAGTTGGTTCAAAGTCTGGCATTATTTCAACTTCGATTGTGAATTCCAAATCTGAACCTTCGTCAAATTTGGTAATCTCAATCTTAGGCTGTTGTGCTGGACGAAGATCATTTTCGTTCAAAACAGACTGGCTAGTCTCGTTCACGGTGCTTTCAAGCACTTCACCCATAACTTGGCGCGCATAACGTTGGCGCAACACTGTCATAGGAACTTTACCCGGACGAAAGCCAGGAAGTTTAACTTGTTGACCGACTTCAACCAATTTGTCAGTCACTTTAATTTCAATTTCAGCCGCTGCTACAACGACAGTGAAATCACGTTTCAGCCCTTCAGAGCTTGTTTGTGTAACCTGCATGAACGATTGCCCGTATTTTCGTTAAAATCAATATGCACATGCGATTGGCTTACTGTGCCAATCGCTAAAATTATGGTGCGGGTAGAGGGAGTCGAACCCCCACACCGAAGTACTGGTACCTAAAACCAGCGCGTCTACCAATTCCGCCATACCCGCATAATATGCCAGCCATAAAATTTGACCGTCCCCGTGTGGTGCATTGAACTGTTTCCACTAGGAGCGGCGTTCTATAGCACAGGAATTCCGGCTCTGCCTAGGGGAATATTTGCAGAAAGCAAAAGAAAACTCGGAAAACTTAGAAATTTGGGAGAAAACAGCGATTTTTGCTGCAAATTAATTTGGCTAAAGATCCCGATAATAATTCGGGATCTGCCTTAAATTTGGGATTAATGGCCGACGTGAAAATCACGCGCAAACGCATCGATTGCCAAAACCCGTGTTCCCATGGCTTCTTTAAAGCAAGAGCCGATAACTGTCCGCTCATAATGGACATGCGAAATACCCTGTTCATCCTCGGTAATATACAGGACACGCGCTTCTTCTTGCGTGCTTATCCTCATATCCCGATGAAAGACATCGCCTTGAACGATTTTTTCTTTTAAATCTATCTTTCTGAACAACATAGCCAATCCAATTTTTTAGAAACACCCTCTATCCTCCTATTAAATAAAGGAAAAAAGTAAATAAACCCTTTACAGTAGAACAAGAGCGATTTTTACACTATTTCAACTAAAATTTTCAGCAAGCCTTTGTAATATATTTGGTATCTGCTTCTCGATATCTTCGGCAGTCAATCCACGGCCAAAACTGTTCGCTGCTTCTGAATGTATCCAAACTGCAGCCGCTGCTTGACTGACGGCATCGCCGGGGCCCAACAGCAAAGCGAGAACGATACCGGCAAGTGCATCGCCCGACCCTGCCGTCGCTAACCACGGCGGCGCGCATACACTCAAGACAGCAGTACCTGTCGGATCAGCAATAACAGTTGTCGCGCCTTTCAATATAACGGTCGCCTGAGAGATTTTAGCCGCTTGCCTAGCCCTATCTAAGGCTGGTCCTTCTAGATCAAACAAACGCGTAAATTCAGCTTCATGCGGTGTAAGCACCACTTTCCCTTGAGCTTTTTCGGAAATAAGAGAAAATAAAGTATCTGGATCAGATTGGAACTCAGTGAGAGCGTCAGCGTCTAACACGACATGAGCATCCGATTTGAGCGCAGCAGTGACAAAGGTCCGCGTGCGGTTGCCAGTCCTGTTACCGGGTCCAATCAAGACAGCCCCAATCCGTTTATTTTTTATCCACTCTGATAAGGCTTCATCGTCCTTGATGCTCTTCACCATAACGGCTTCTAATGCACCCGCATAAATCATCAACGCAGACGGAGGACAAACAGCCGTTACGGCTCCAGCACCAGCGCGAAGAGCCGCTCTTGCGGCAATCCTTGCGGCTCCGCTGCTAGAGACGCCTCCGCCAATCACGGCCGCATGCCCCCGGTCATATTTATGGCCCACCGGGCTTAAAATGGGCAACGCTCTAAACCAAAGGTCAGGTGAATTTTGATAAAGCGTTACTTTTAAATCATCAACGATATTTTCAGGGATGCCAATATCTCTGATTTTCAAGTCTCCGATGTGGGAACGAGCTGGATAAAATAAATGACCAACTTTTGCCGCATGAAATGAAACCGTGATTTTCGCATGCAGCGTTCCTTCAGCGACGTCGCCGGTATCCCCGTTCACACCACTTGGAATATCCACTGCTATACATACAAGGCCTGCACCCATTATCCTTTTAAACAAGGCATTAATTTCTTCGGGAAGCTCTCCTCTAAAACCAGCTCCGAATACAGCATCGACAACAATACCGTCGTCAAAAAAGTCGAGATCTTCAACGGATATGACATCTAACTGACATTGTCCGTGCATAACCGCAGCGTCACTGGGTAAATTAGTTGGATCACCCCAAGTGGCAACGGTTACGGGCCAACCTTCATCGGCAAGTTGGCGGGCGACTACATATCCGTCGCCACCATTATTTCCCGGCCCGCACACAACAAAAACTGGGGAACGGTCGAAATTATCCATAATTTCTTCAGCAACCGCCCGGCCCGCATTTTCCATAAGCTCTAGGCCCGACACGCCTCTCTTAACCGCCAGCTTATCGGCAGCATACATTTGAGAGGTTGTCAGAACATATTTTGGGACATCCATTTGGTGCCTCACAGAAGTTTGGATAGATCCGGCCGTGATCCTTTAACTGGCGATACTCGCTCAAACGCTGCGGCCGCTTGTAGAACTAAGTCATCCCGGTGCATTGGCCCTACAATTTGCAATCCAATCGGTAATCCGTCTGACGACAAACCGCATGGCACTGAACAAGCAGGTTGTTGAGTTAAGTTGAAAGGATAGGAGAACGGTGTCCAGTCTGCCCAATTAGCGGTATCATCACCCATCTGATTAGGGGCGAGCATTCCGACATCGAATGCAGTGACAGATAAAGATGGCGTCAGTAATAGTTCGTACTTGTCATGGAATGCTCTCATTTTTGCGCCAAGCTCTGCGCGTTCTACTGTTGCTTCAAGATATTCAGGCAAAGTGATCTTTGATCCGTTTTCGACCACTTGCTGTAATCCAGGGTCCAGCAACGCCAGATGTTTTTCGTCTACATTTTGCATGGCGAAGTAGGCACCACCCTGCCAAAGTTTCCCAAAAACCTCTAAAGGGCTTTCAAATCCAGGGTCGACTTCCTCCACGTCAGCACCCAGTTCGCGAAACAAATCTACAGCCGCATCAACAGCTGTAATAATTTCAGGATCGACGACTGCGTACCCCAAAGTTCTGCTGTAGGCTATCTTTTTACCCTGAAATGATCCTTCCAACATTTTCCGGTAGTTAAGATCATTAGATTGAAGCGCATACCAATCGCGGCTGTCATATCCCTTCATCACGTCCAGCATCAACGCGCTATCAGCAACGGTTCGTGTCATTGGTCCCACGTGAGACACTGTGCCAAATGCAGAGGCCGGCCACACGGGCACTCTGCCAAAGCTTGGCTTCAATCCGAAAATTCCTGTAAATGCGGCTGGAATACGAACAGACCCGCCCCCATCAGATCCCGTATGCAGGACGCCCATTCCCGCAGCACAGGCAGCGGAGGCCCCGCCGCTTGAGCCACCCGGTGTTTTTTCTGGGTTCCACGGATTACGTGTTATGCCACTTAGCGGACTATCTGTGACACCTTTCCAGCCATATTCCGGCGTAGTGGTTTTCCCAAGAAACACGGCCCCCTGCTCTCGAAGGCGTTCAACCGCCGGAGCGTCGACGGCATCGGGTGTATTTGGGTCCGTCAATTTTGAGCCTTTACGGGTTGCAAACCCCTTCATCAACATGATGTCTTTAACCGTCGTTGGAATCCCGTCGACAAGACCCGCAGGTTTGCCTTTTTTCCAACGCGCTTCAGATGCCTCCGCCGAAGCCATTGCCCCTTCTTCGTCCACAAAAACAAATGCGTTTAGCTTACTGTCATATTTGGCAATTTGATCTAGCGCCGCTTTCGTCGCCTCAACAGGTGAAATGTCACCATTTTCATATCCGGCTAAGAGTTGCTCTGCTGTGTAAAATGCTAATTCATTTGTCATGATTGTCCCTGCACATCTTTTTGATTGTTTTGGTTTTCGTTGATATTCACTCTAGCGAGTTTCAGGAAAGTGCCAAATTATTTATTAGCCAAAAAATCATAACAGTTAAGCGAATAGATCCGAAACTACGGACCATGTGCTTCGCGCAGCAATGCTTGGGCTCATCAAATTCGACCCTCTATGAGGCCTTTTTCACTATCAAAAACATCATAGATAAAATTTATGAGAGCCCGAACACGTGGCGTATTTTGGACGTCCGCGTGCATTAGGGCCCAAATTTCCATATCTGGGATTAGGGGCGTTTCCGGAACCCTAACCAGATCAGGTGATTTATCTCCAATAAAACAAGGGAGCAGCCCCAACCCCGTGCCTTGACGTATAGTTTCTGCTGACACATTCAGTGAGTTCGTTGTCATAACTAAACGCGCCGGAATTATTGGCTCCCGAGCCGTTTCATGCTCCAGCGCAACCCAACGGTCTAACTCAGGCCTATTGGCGAGATAATCCGCGCTGGCGTAACAAGCCAGAGGACTATTTGCGAGTTTTCGGCCGAACGCTTGTTCTGGCGGGGAATTGGTAATACGAATGACAATATCGGCTTCCCTTTGAGCCAAATTTTTAAGCTGCTCTGATGTGACTAGTTCGACTTCAATAAGAGGGTTTTCTGCATAAAATAAGTGAAATTTCTCGTTTAAGACAGCCATATAAAGGCTTTCCAATACGGATAGCTTAACTTTTCCAGCCAAACTTCTATCTTGCGCAAAGGCCCGTCGATCGATTTCAGCCATATTTTCTTGAGCCCGAACGGCCGCATCAAAAATACTATGCCCAGCAGTCGACAGTTTATGCCGTGTGCTCGATCGTTCAAAAAGTTCACTCCCCAAGCGCTTTTCTAGTTCGCGAAGGCGCCTAGAAATTGTTGCGTGGGTCACGCCAAGCTCTTTTGCAGCTCCGCGGACAGTACCAGCCCTTGTTACGGCAAGGAACACTTGTATGTCATCCCAATTAAACATGGATAGTTTTTGCACCAGTTTGTTTCACATTTGGACAATATTAAATCCAAATTGATTGTGTAATCAATAGCGCATTGAAAATTCTGAAACAAAATTCAAGGAGATAGAAATTCCAATGACGTATGAACTCAAACTTAAAGACGCAAATATCTTAAGCGCAATGGAAGGCGAAATGCACCTCGGCATTATGTTTGAAGGCGAAGAAAAGGCGGTCGTTGAATACGAATGGACCGACAAATACTTCAATGCTCGCTTTATCGGTCACGCCCCCAGTATGCCTGTCCCTAACCA
>Ga0209826_1000446_pt1 | contig 30186 bp, 26 predicted proteins | sample GOMGulsemesocosm_5_FD_184637 | JGI IMG/M metagenome (GOLD analysis project Ga0209826, IMG submission 184637) | Methane-oxidizing microbial communities from mesocosms in the Gulf of Mexico - GOM15C Gulf of Mexico (SPAdes) (version 2) | ecosystem: Environmental > Aquatic > Marine > Cold seeps... | reverse complement strand
TCAGCAGCAGTGTATTATCTGATACCGCCCAACTCAAACCAGCCGATAAAGAGCAAAGCAATACTCTGGTGCTCGCGGTGCCCGAACGTGTCAAAGAACATTTTAATGAGTCTGGCCCCTATGTGATGCGACTGCGCAAGGCTTTTACCGCATTGGGCTACCAAGTTAACTTTGCTTTCTACCCTGGGGTTCGTTCACTTATCATGTCCAACACGGGTCAAGTTGATGGTGAATTGATCCGTGAAGTTAATATTGATAAAAAATACACCAACTTGAGGCCTCTCAGCCTGCATATAACGATTCACCCCGCACTCTACGGCCGCAAAGACAACACCTTGCCCAGCGGGAAAACACCCGCATTAAAAACAGTGGCCATCACCAGAGGTGGTGTACTCAGTGCGGTAGACATACCTGTAGATATGAAAACGCTTAAAATCGTTAAGATCAGTGGCATACAACAGGGGAAAAATCTGGTCATCTCAGGCCGTGTCGACAGCCTGCTTATGAGCCAAGAGCTGTTCAACTACCGGGCGAGACTTCAACCGGTGCTTGCCACACAACTGATCAAACTCTCACCAGTCATTGTCCCCCTGAATCTTTATACCTATTTACATAAAAAACATGAGCACCTAATACCAAAGATTCAGGAACAACTCCGTACTCAGCCGCTAAAAAAAATAGCCCCTACACACCGAGCTCTGATGAGCCAATAAACGATAAAAATAACCGGCTGCAATGATTCAGGAAAACCCTTCCCTACGGACTATCATCCGAGTATGTCGGCGTCCCAAAACTAGCGGCCAGACGCGAGGGGAAGCATCTCATTCAGCAGCAACCCGATTGCTTTAAAAAATTGTTGATTGAAAAAGTGGCGAACACATCTGAAACATGCGCGCCGACCTGACCCACAGCAAAGTCCAAATACGCTTCCCAGCGCATTTTCTTTCTTATATTAATCAAGGCAAAGCGTTCGAGCCAATAGAGCCTAAATTCGCAGATTAAAATAGCAGGAGTTTAGCTCTCCTAATTGAATATCAGCCTGCTCGGGGGAAACCACTCAGCGTTAGTTTCTTTTACGATATTGTGTCGGTGTGAGGCCTGACCACTTTTTAAACGTTGCTTGAAAGCTGGATCGATCGGCGTAACCAACCTCTTCGGCCACCTGCTCTACGCTCAACGATGACTGCATTAAATAGTCGGCCGCTAGTTGCATACGCACCTGAGAGTGGAGTTCGCGAAAGGAGGTTCCCTCTTCGTTCAGCCTGCGCCTAAGCGATCGGTAACTGATATTCAAGCCCTTCGCAACCGACTCAGGCGTCATCTCTTTAGCTGGGTGTTCCACCAGGTAGCGACAGACACTCTCGGCCATACCACCTTTGCTCTTTAACGACTTCAGGGCAGTCTCACATTGCTGACGGCTCAGCGCAGCCACTTCCGCATCGGAAAATTTCAAGGGCGCGTCTAATACCGACGTGGGAAGCGTGTATTCATTTTGAAACCAATCATACTCAATGGGACATCCCACATACTTTTCCAGCTCATCACTGTAGCTCGGCTGAGGGCAGGCCAGTCGAACTCGATTAATGCTCACTTTTTCCTGGAGGTTCGATTCAATAACAGAACACCATTCACCCAGTAATCTCTCCGCATAATACTGCTGCATTCTGGAGCTGGCATAGCGCTCTACCGGGGAGGTAATGGTGCCGGTCTCGCCCTCCAGAATCACACCTTCTTTCGCACCACCCTCACTGCCCAGCAAATGCTGAAAGCGAAGGTAGGTTTCCAAAGATTCACGCGCCGTACTACAACTTAAACAGGCATAGCCCAGTATACCGAGATCAGTCATCGAGCAACGATGGCCAACCTTAAAACCATAGGCGGGGATCTCGATATCCTGAACGGCACTCTCGAACATAGACTTCGCGGCTTTAGCGCAGACCTCCGTGGCACCGCCCGACAAGACTGCCAGCGGCACACCAGCGGCTGTCGCATAGGGGGTAAGATCCTCACCATGCTCAAGCGCGACCTGTTGCGCATAATAGACATCCATGGCCGGAAGCGTGCCAGGGCTGGTAACAATTCCAAAGTGTGCAAGCATAGAAATAGTTGACGTATCCGTTAATCGATATCGAGGGATCTACACTCTAGCACAAGCCTCCCCCCCCAAAAAAACCTCTTTGGCCAATAGACCCACAACATGGCCAACCACCTCATGGTTCAGCCAGCCTGGCGCTATAAACTGGTCTGTGTAACCAATTGATAAAAAAGCAGAGCGACACCCTGCGAAATAATAAAAACATAAACCAGTTATTAAGACATATGGGAGCAAGAGCAATGCATTATATACGATCGCTAAAACGCAATAAGTTGGCCCGTGAAATAGCGACTTTTTCAGCTACCGCCACTGTTGCTACAGCCGCAATGCTCACACCCGTCTCAGCCAGTGCTCAGAAGGGCATGGTGCTCGAAGAAATTGTAGTGACGGCCCAGAAACGCGCCGAAAATATTAACGATGTGGGCATCACCGTCAATGCCTTCAGTGGCGAACAAATAAGAGAGCTGGGTATCACCAACGCCACCGATATGGCCCAGCACACCCCGGGTATGACCATCACTGAAAATGCCCCTACCGGCATACCCGTGTATACCATTCGCGGCATGGGCTTTGATGACTACAGTGCTGGCTCCAATTCCACCGTTGGGGTTTACGTCAACCAGGTTGCCCTGCCTTATCCCGTAATGACCAGCGGTCAGATGTTTGATATCGAGCGTATCGAAGTGCTCAAAGGCGCACAGGGCGATCTCTACGGCCGCAACAGTACCGGTGGCGCCATTAACTTTATATCCAATAAACCCAGCCAAGACTTTGGGGCCGGCGTTAACCTTGACTATGGTCGCTACGATTACACCAAACTCGATGGGCATGTCACCGGCACTCTCAGCGACACAGTGCAGGGGCGCTTAGCCTTTACCAGTAGCCAACAGGACGCAGGTCTGCAAAAACATCTGGTGACCGGAGAAGAGCTGGGCGAGAAAGACAAGGCCGCTGTGCGTGCGCTCATAAACTGGGACGCCAGTGACGATCTCAGCCTACTGCTTGACCTGCATACCGCCCAGGACAAATCCGATGGCTGGGCACAGCAGGCTTACAAGATCATTGGTATCTCGGGTGGAACCTTGATACCCGTGAACCCCGCTGAGCTCAACCCAGGCGACCCCCGAGATGCCGCCTGGGACCTTAAACCTGAACTGGATCAGAAAAGTGCGGGCGGCTCGATCACCGTCAACTGGGATCTAAATGAGCAGCTGACCCTGACGTCCATCAGCGCCTACGATCAGTTTGAGCGCGACGACACCAGTGATTGGGACGGAATCAGCCTGGAAGACTTCAATATCCGCAACATCACCGAGATCAACAGTTTCAGCCAGGAGCTGCGTTTGAGCGCCGAAGGTACAGGCTATAGCTGGATAGCGGGTCTCTACCTCTCCAGCGACAGTGTCGATGAAATTTATCGTGCCTGGCTGAACGACTCCGGAGCCAGCTTAGGCATTCTCGGAGAAAGCGAAAGCCGCTACAAACAGGACACAGATACCCGCGCCCTGTTTGGCCACGCCGAGTTCGAGCTAACCGAACAATGGCGCCTGACCCTGGGTGCACGTTACACCCATGAGAAGCGCGACTGGCAAGGCTGCAGTTACGATAGCGATGGCGGTATGGCCACCCTCTATGAATTGCTAGGCCTACGCAAAACCGGCAACACCTCATTTGCCCAGGGGGATTGCATAACCGTGGACGGAGCTGGAGGCAGCCTTAACTCAGACGGCTACCTAGAGGTGGACAACACACCCTTTAAAGACCAAATGATTACCGAAAATTTGTCTGGCAAGATCACCCTCGACTATGCCGCCACCGACGACCTGCTGATCTTCGGCACCATCGGCACCGGTTTTAAGTCCGGCGGTTACAACGGCGCCCTGGCAAACGACATTGCACAGTTCGCCCCCTATCAAGAGGAGGAAACCCTGACAGCGGAACTGGGTTTGAAAGCCACCCTGTTCGAGGGCAGCATGCAACTGAACGGTGCCCTCTTCTATTACGACTACCGTGACAAGCAGGTGACCGGTGCAACCGACACTCTGGTGGGGCCCTTGACCACCACCGTCAATGTGCCGCGCTCTGAAATCGAAGGCGCGGAACTGGAGCTGCAGTGGCGTCCGCTCCAAGGGCTGGACGTAAAGCTGGGCGTGGCATACCTGGACACGATGGTGAAACAATTCGATACCATGAGTCCGGTACTCACCCACTTTACTGACGCCAAGGGCGCGGAGCTGCCCAACACATCACAGTGGCAGTATAACGGCCTGATCGGTTATGAGTACCCTCTCTCTGGTGGTTTGTTAGTTCGCGCCGTCACCGACTTCAGTTACACCGACAGCTATTACACCAATATGGAAGGTTCACTGGGCGAAGTCGACGAGTGGCATGTGAAGGACTACTGGCTGGTGAACGCGCGCTTGGCTCTGGTCGCCGCAGACGGCAGCTGGGAAGTCGCCCTCTGGGGTCGCAATCTTGCAGATAAATACTATTACCCCAGCACTACTTGGGGTACCGACACGGTCAATCGATCTGCCGGCCCAGGTAAAACCTACGGCATTAATTTTAACTACAACTGGATGTGACCCCGCAAGGTATGGGGAAGCACACCGTAGCTCACACAACTCTTCATTATCGCATTGCTCTGCGCACGATAATGTTTTTGCCGCCGATTTTTTCGGCGGCACTTTTTAACAATAAGAGCCTATTTTCCGACAAGAGAACAGCAATACAAGATCGCCTGGAGCATAAATATCCGCAGCCCAAAGTAATTTGGTCACAAGGCAATTTTACAGCAGGAACTTCAGTATGAATAAAAGAATAACCCGCCGAGACTTGATTAATGGCATGGCATTTTCGTTAGCCGGCGCGGCGATGGGAGCAAAAATGTCGTTGGCAGAAAGTATTTCTGACATCACCCGATCCCAGATCAATGACGATATGGCAAGCGGTCAGCAGAATTTTACAGACACCTATTACCCGCCATTAAAAACCGGTATCCGGGGCAATCATGACGGTTCATTTGAAGTGGCCCACAAGCTGGCCTGGCAAGGCAATAGACCGGAGCAGTTTGAGGAACTGGAAGAAGAGTACGATCTTGTCGTGGTCGGGGCAGGCATCAGTGGCTTGGCAGCTGCGTATTACTATCAAAAAAACACCGATGGCGAACAGAAGATACTCATTGTCGATAACCATGATGATTTTGGCGGCCATGCCAAGCGCAATGAGTTCCACTCACAAGGGAAAATGTTGCTGGGTTTCGGCGGCAGCCAAAATCTGGAATTTACCGACCATTACAGCGCCGTCGCCAGCGAACTGCTCGAAGAGCTGGGAGTAGATTTTAAAAAAATGGAACAGGCCATGGACCCGCAATACCCGATGGCTAAAATGAACGAGCCAACGGGCATGTTTATACAAACAGAATACAGTGCCAAAACGGTAAATGGCCGCTGGTTGCAGGCAGGTCATGGCGTTGGTGACTTCAAGACCCTGATCCAACAACTGGATTTTTCAGAAGATGAAAAATATCGCCTTATCAGTCTCTATGCGGGTGAAAAAGATTACCTCGAGGGCTTATCGATAACCGAGAAAATAGATTACCTTCAGTCCACCGCTTACAACGAGTTTTTGACGGAAAAAGTCGGCCTAAAGAACATTGGCTTGTCACTGACTGACAGTCTCATTCGTGCCAACTACTCAGTGGGCGGCGATTGTGTATCAGTGGCAGAGGCCTTCGCTCTGGGCGCCCCCGGCTTAAATTCTGTTGGCTGGCTTGGAAAGTTAACGGAGACTTTAGCTTTTGATGCCGAAAAACCCTACGACGCAAAATATTTTCCCGATGGTAACGCCACCATTGCCAGACTGTTAGTACGAAAGTTGATTCCCAATGTCGCGCCTCCGGGTAAGGACATGCACGACATAGTCACAGCGAAGTTTGACTACCAACAGTTAGATCAGCCAAATAACCCTGTAAAACTTCGACTCAATAGTACAGCCGTACAGGTAGAGAACCTGCCCAACGACAAGGTCTCTGTTTCTTACGTCGATAAGTCGGCCAGCGAACAACTGGGCGGCAAGCAAAGGAATGTGAGAGTCAAAGCCAAGCGCTGCATTCTTGCTTGTTATAACGGCATCATCCCCCACCTCTGCCCAGAGATGCCCGAGCAACAAAAAGAAAATTTAAAATACGGTGTTAAATGCCCGCTGGTCTACGTCAATGTGCTGCTGCGCGACGGCGGTGTGCTTAACCAGGCCGGCGCAAAAATGTTCACCTGCCCAAATAGCTACTATGACATGCTCACGGTAGCGCCGCTAACCACCCTGGGGAACTACTCTAACTCAGTGACGGACGGCGAACCTGCGGTGCTGCACATGAGCATGACACCACCACCACAACGCGACCCCAACAACCCTCAGCAAACGGCCCGAGATCTCTATCGACTGGGCCGCCATAAACTCTACACCACGCCCTATTCAGAATACGAAAGCAATATCAAAGATCAACTAAACGCCATGTTTGGTCAATACGGCTTTGATGCGGATCGAGACATCGAAGCCATTACGGTTAATCGCTGGTCTCACGGTTACGCCTATAACTACATGGACTTATTCGACCCTGAGTGGCCATCTGGTGAAGCGCCCCATGAGTTGGGCCGAAAACCCTTTGGCAACATTACCATAGCCAACACTGACTCAGAGGCCTACGCCTATGTAAATGGCGCCATCGACGCAGCATGGCGAGCCGTTAAAGAACAGTTGCTCCGGTAACTGAAAAGAAAAAATAAACCAAAGAATCTAACTAAGAAAATGAGAAGAGTCATGCTACGAAATATATTCATTACTGGTTTTTGTATCGCCAACATAACCCTATTCATACTGATTGGCATAGAGGTGGCTGCGGTCACGCCTGAGCAAGCAATGTTGGAGGGGATGACACAACGTATTTACGCCTCGATAAGTACCATAGATTATATTATGGCAACTTTATGGGGAGTAATTTTATTCACGACACTTACCGCCAATAAAGAATGGTTCTTGCGATCAGCGTGGCTGTATCTTGGCTTTTATCTCTGCGACATTCACTTTGGCCACTACATGGGAATAGAGATGGGCGAGCCACTGTGGATAGTCGCACCTCTGATTCTTGCAGCAATACAATCAGCATTCCTCTACTGGTCTAGAAAGCATATTGACAAATTAACCATGCCAATACCCAGTCAGAAATGGCATGAAACACAGGGTACCTCCCTTTAGAAAATTCATTCATGTCATCTTTCAATGGATTAAAACTGAAAACATAAACCCCTAATTTAGCTTCCGAGGTTTAGCATGAAAAAAATCATATCACTCTTATCCATCATCATTACGACCTTCAGTGTGGCCTCCTGTTATGCCGAATCCAATAGAAATTCCAATAGCGATGCTAAGAATATGAACAACAATCAGGTGATTTCCGCCCAACCAGACAATAAAGCGTTTATAGAACTATTTGATTACGAAATTCAAAATCGGGCCTTTGCCTTAAACAGCATGAAGACTGCCGCTGAGAGCAGTACCAACCCAGCCTTGCCTTTCTTCAAAGCATATTTGGCTCTAGAGCAGCTCAACCAAAATCACTTTTCGCCTATTGCTAAAAAGCATCAACTGAATATGGCGCCACGCTGGTGGACTCGAACACGCACCACTCTCGGTCTCTGGGGCAGCGCTCTATTCCCGGATATAGGCCTAAAAGTTATGCACAGGGTTACGGTAAAATATATCCCTCAACTGGAAGCGTTAGAAGATTTATCGTCAGCGGAAGACAAGAAATTTTTCAGCTATGTTGTGGCTCAAGAGCAAGCACAAGCGGACGCATCCAACCTACTGCTGAAAGGAAATATCGCGCAGGCGGCGGCTTTGCTGAACAACTTTGTCCTGCAAAATAAGCATCATAGCTTCAACTAAATATAAGGTCCTAAGAAATGAGTACAGCTTGGAACACCCTGCGTTGGGTATACGCATCCTACTACCTACTCGCAGGCATAGCGCTCTACCTGTCTATACTCGGCCTCATTCCAGGTCTTGGTGAGATAGACTTTGGCAAAGGCATTAATGGGCTTTTAGCCGCGATGGCGAAAACCGGGTTTGCTTTGGGTGCACTCGGTGCAACCTACGCGGTATCCGGTCTGTTAATGCTCAACAACAAAACCGCCCACCTGGGTATTATTACCCTCGCACCCACTGTCGTGATGATTTTTCTTACTCACTGGTTCGCGGAGGGGGGTTATCCACCCTGGGGATCCCTGCACTTTTTAGTACTGCTGGCACTGGCCTGGCGATACAGACTTGCACACGCACCGCTATTTGACTTTTCTGGCAACTTTCAAAAAAAGACTGAAACAGGCGCGCCGATCTGACCTACTGCAAAGCCCAAATGCGCTTCCCTGCGCACTTGGGCATTTATATACATTAGCGGCAAGCCCTTCAGCGAATAGAGCCTAAACTCGCCGATTAAAATAACAACAGCCTGGCGCTAGTCGGCGCTAAGAATCAGGCCACTGGTCGGCACACCCGTGCCCCCTGTCACCAATACATTCTTGACCTCGTCAACCTGATTGACGGCTTCCCCGCGCACCTGCCTGACGGCCTCAGCGACGCCGTTCATACCGTGGATATAGGCTTCGCCCAGCTGTCCACCGTGGGTGTTGATCGGCAGGCGACCGCCGCGCGCGTGCTCACCGGCGCGGACAAAATCTTTGGCCTGACCCTTGTCGCAAAAACCAAAAGCTTCGAGTTGCGGCAAGACAAACGGCGTGAAGTGATCGTAGATAACCGCCGTCTGAATATCGTTAGCCGTCATACCCGCTTGGCTGTAGAGCTGCTGGGCAACCAGACTCATTTCCGGCAGATCGGTAATGTCCGGACGATAAAAGCTGGTCATCATCTGCGGATCAGAGCAGGCGCCCTGAGCCGCGCCACTGATGATCACCGGCGGTTTGTTGAGCTTGCGCGCTCGCTCGGGCGTGGTGACCACCACCGCCACCGCCCCGTCGCTTTCCTGACAGCAGTCAAGCAGACGCAAGGGTTCTACAATCCAGCGCGACCGCTGATGATCGTCCAGGGTGATCGGCTGCTCATAGAACCAGGCCTTGGGGTTGGTCGCCGCAAAGTCGCGCGCCGCTACCGACACACGGCCGAAGTCCTCATTGGTGGCGCCGTGCTCATGCATATAACGCTGAGCGTTCATCGCCACCCAGGAAGCGGGGGTGATCAAACCGTGGGGGATATACCAGCCGTAGTGAGCGGTTTCAAAGGTTGGGTTGGCTTCGGTCTCGTGCATACCCGTACCGAAACGCATCTCAGAGCGCTCGTTCATGGCGCGATAACAGACCACGACTTCCGCCACGCCCGTCGCCACGGCCATGGCCGCCTGCTGAATCGGCGCACAGGCCGCACCGCCGCCGTAGTGCACGCGACTGAAAAACTTCAACTCTTTGCCGCCGATCAAGCGATGCACTTCGATCTCTGGATTGTTGTCCATGGTGTAGGTAGAGATACCATCGACTTCAGCCGGGTCTATGCCCGCGTCATTGAGGGCACTCATCACACTCTCGACCGCCAACTGCATTTCACTGCGCCCGGAATTTTTAGAAAACTCGGTGGCGCCAATACCGGCGATGGCCGCCTTGCGGCTTAATGTTCTGCTGCTCATGCTACGCTCCCTTTTTCTACACCCGCCACAGCGTCTTTCTCTACACCCGCCGCAGGCGCGCTCTCTTTTGGCACCACCACCGTTACCGAACCGGTGACGTGATAACCCATGCTGTTCTTGCCTTTGATATCCACTTCCAGCAAGTGCGTGTCGCCCTGCTGATCTTTGGAGATCACCTCACCTTTCATCACCATGGTGTCGTCCGGGTAGTTGGGCACACCCAACTTAATTTTCACCGCTTTTAAACGGCTGGCCGGTCCCGACCAGTCGGTGACAAAGCGCCCCACCAGACCGTTGGTGGTGAGGATATTCATAAAAATATCGTCGGTGCCGGCGGCTTTGGCGGCCTTGTAGTCGTGGTGCACGTCCTGGTAATCCCGCGAGGCCATGGCCGTGGCCACCACCATGCGCGGCGTAATGTCGATGCTCAGCTCGGGCAACTCTTGTCCGACCTCCACCGCATCAAAAGCAATCGTGTTAAATACTGTCATGATCAAACCCCCGCTTGTTGGGCAATCTGTTCGCCCAATTTTTCCAGCTGAAAACTGCTGGCACCGCCGGTGAATTCCAACTGCTTGGCCCAGAGAAAATATCGGTGCAGCGGAAACTCGATATCGGAACCTATGCCGCCGTGCAGATGCTGGGCGCTGTGCGCCACGCGATGGCCACCTTCACAGGCCCACCACTTGGCCACCCGCACCTCAGCTTCAGCGGGTTCATCGACGCTCAAACGCCAGGCCGCCTGCCACAGGGTGGTGCGCATGGCTTCGCAATCTATGTAGGCGTCGGCCGCGCGGTGGGCAACACTCTGAAAACTGTGCAGCGCCATACCGAACTGTTTGCGCTCAACCGAATACTCCGCCGTGCGACGCAGGGCATCGTCGGCAACCCCCAGGGCAATCGCCGCCAGACCAACGAGCAAATGCTGTTCGATAATTTTCCAGTGTGTGGCGCCCTGCTCGGGGGCCGACAACAACTGCTCGTCGCTCAGCTGCACATTATTTAATTGCAGCTGCGCCACAGGTTCGCCGCTGGTGGTCTGCTGGGTATTGAGCGTCACACCCGCAAAGCCCGGCTCAACGATAAAGATGGCGATCTTCTCGTCCCCCGCTTCCCGCACTGTTACAGGCACAATAATGGCGGCGGATTGTTCGGCGTAAGCGACGCCATCCACCTGGCCATTCAAGACCCACTGACCGTCCTGCTGCTGTGCAGAAAAAGGCATGGTTTTAACGCTGTGCACCAACTCGGAGCTGACGCCGGTGAGCATAGTTTCGCCAGCGGCGAGACTCGGCAGGTATTTCTGCTGTTGCGTCTCACTGCCAAATTTCACCAGTGGCATAGCGCCCATCACCAGTGAACTGAGCAGCGGCACAGGTGCCAAGCGGCGCCCCTGGGCTTGCAGCAACAGACACAATTCTACAAAACCCAACCCCATACCGCCGACCGATTCCGGCAGCGCCACCGACAGCAATCCTGCCTCCGCCAGCAGCGACCAGAGTGGTTGATCCCAACCACAAGCCGAGTTCGATTTTGAACTTAACAATGAGGAGTCGCGCCAGAAGTCATCGGTGACACGCTCACTGATTATTTTTTCCACCAGCTCTTGAATCATTAGCTGGTCTTCGGTCAAAGAAAAATCCATGGGTGACTCCTAGGCTTGTGTGTCTGAGTTAAGGGAATCTGGGCGAAACAGCGCCAGTGTCAGGTCGTCTTCGGTGGTGATTTCAACGCTGACCGGCAGGCCAATTTTTACGTCTTTGGGTTTGATGCCAACGAGGCCACCAATCAGGCGGGTACCCTCGTCCAGCTCTACCAGCGCGACGGGGTTTGGCGAATCAAACGGCGGCACCTGCGGGTGGTGCAGATTGACGTAGCTGTAGATGGTGCCCTTGCCGGTTGATTGTTTAGTGTCCCACTCGAGGGAGTTACAGGCGGGACACATAGGGCCAGGCGGATGGCGCAGGGTTTGGCAGCCGATGCACTTTTGAATCAATAACTTGCCTTGTTTCAGGCCTTCCCAGAAGAAAGCGTTGTCGCGGTTGATGCCTGGCTTGGGGCGTGAAATCTTGCGGGATGCGGGCTTATCACTCACCGAGTCTTCGGCAGGTTTGGCTTGGTGGGCGGGTTTAAACTTTAAGACCCTGAACAGCATTGAACCGACTTTTTCAGCATTGCCTTCAGCGTCGTCCACATAGAAGCTGTAGACCACGGTGACAAAGTAGCCCTCGCCCAACGGCGTGGTCTTGTGTTCGCTGATGCTCTCAAGTTTGCAGTGATGGTAAACTTTCTCACCCAGCTGCAGGTAGCGCTCGTACTCCTGGTCGCAGTTGACCGCGACCACGCCAGTAAAACCTGCGGCTTCAAGCAAACCCAACACTTCAAAGGCGTCGTCTTCGCAGGAGCCGGCTGGCAGCTGATTGGCGTAACCTTTCATGGTCCAGGCTTGCAACATGGTCGGGGGGGCGACTATACCCTCAACCGGCACAGCCGCTGCTTTTAATTCCTCGTAGGCCGGATCAGTGTAGATAGGATTGGCATCGCCCATGGCTTCACACCAGTGACGAATCATCACCGCGTTAACCGGATCCCAAGCGTGTTGCGGGCCATAGTCGCGCCCCACGTATGAATAGATTTTGGCCTCAAGTGCGGCCTGCTGCTCGCTCATAAAACATTCCTCTCAGTGTTTAGCCAAAAGCCATACCAGCACTTTTGTTTTTATTGACGCCTGAGAAGCAACCAGCAATCCATCTACGCGGAACATCTAACCTTTAAATAAAGCGTTAAAGCTTTACATCCGCAGCGCAGAAATCACTGGCGACAAAATCGAGGCGCCGTGCCAACTCCCGGGACTCACCCGGTGGGTTTTTCAGAAACAGTCCGCGATAAAAAATCACGGCGGCCATTTCGGCCACCTGTTCACGACTCAGTTCGCTGGCACACAGAGCTGAGTTTTTGGTGATGTAGTACTCACGCAATAACATTCCCATGGTGCCGCTCAAGGAGTAGACCAGCATCAAGGCTTCGTTTTCTGAAAGCTCCGCCTGGGGGAACACCTTCGGCAGAGCTTTGGCCAGGGCATTAATCCGGCGCGATGCGGAGGCGTGATAAATCTCGCCAAACTCTGGCTCTTCATCCGACAAGAACAACAGGCAACGCATCACGCCTGGATGGGTGGCATAGTTGTCAACCAGCTCGCGGGCGTTTTGGTAAAGAATGGCGTACCAATCCAGCTCGACTTCCTCGTAGTGCACTATCTCGAAGTTGGCGAGAAAATCCGTCAGCACCTCAACGGTCAGTGACTTCAAGTCAGAGAAGTAGTGATAGAACAACCCCGCCGCAACACCGGCTTCCTTGGTCACATCCGCGACCTTCATCTGGCTATAACCTTTGCTCTCAATCACCGCCAGGGCTGCGCGCTTTAACTTCTCGCGCGCCAGGGCGCCGCGCTTACTGATGGCTTTTTTAGCGGGCGTTTCTTTTGCCGCCATCTTCTTCGCACTGATCTCATTGCTCGCGGCTGTGTCGCCTTTCGCTGCTGTATCGGCCATATCGTGTCTCTTCTCGTGCAGTTACATAAATTTGATGGCGCAAGAATATCAATACCGATCCATTCCAGCAGCCTCTAACGCGTTCAAATTTAAATAACGACTCGCCCAGACGTTTTCAGCTTCTCTCCCTGCTTGAAAACCACAATAGTTGAAATTGAATTCAATTTCAACTATTGTGGTTTTCAAGCCATAGAACCAGGGCCTGAAAGACAAAAACAAGATCACCAAAAGACCGACAAGCGGCACCGGACATCAGCAGAAAAACAAGTTAACCTACTGATTTTAAAAGGCTAACAGCAATAACCGGTGTTTGAGATAGTAAGAAGATCGAGGAATTAAAATGAGCGTCGTTAGCACTAATGAGCCTTCAGCGAGTAACCGAGAGTCCTCAACGGGTAACCAAGAGCCTTCAGCGATAAGCAGAGAGTCCTCAGCGGGTAACCAAGAGCCCTCAGCGATTAACAGCGGGCCTTCAGCTATAGGGCAGTCTGCCACCGTTACTCGAGAAGAAACTCAAGCAAAGCTGGATCGCCATGCGGCAGCCGCCGGCACTCACACCCCGGAGAGCCGCTACACACTCGCCGACCGCTTCGAAGAACGCGCCATCGATAGCACTGACAAGACGATGGTTATCTATCAGGGCCAGACATTGAGCTACGGCGAATGCAACCGCCGCGCCAACCAGGTCGCCCACGCCGCCATCGATCTGGGTATAAAAGCCGGTGATGTCGCGGCGCTGATGATGGAAAACCGCCCTGAGTTCTTTATTACCTACGTCGGCCTCGCCAAACTGGGTGCCAAGATCAGCCTAATCAACACCAACGCCCGCGGCGATGCCCTGCAGCACGCACTCGCCACCACCGGTGCCAGCAGCCTGTTCCTCGGCGCCGAGTGCATTGAGCAGGCGAGCAGCGTGGAGGGTCTCTTCAGCAGCCTGCCCAGTCAGGTCATTCAGGATGGCGACAACGTCTTTAAGCTACCTGCTAACAGCCAAGACCTGGGCGCAAAACTGACCAACTACCCTGTTAACAACCCAGCAAAGTCGCTGCGCGATGGCATCACCGCCAGTGAAGAGCTCTTCTTTGTCTTCACCTCTGGGACCACGGGTTTGCCCAAGGCGGCGCGTATGTCACACATGCGCTGGCTCAACACCGGCGAGTTCAACGCTTCCGTTCTAGACGTAAGCCCAGACGATACCTTCTACTGCTTTCTGCCGCTCCACCACGGCGCCGCCGGCATGTCCTTGGCCTCCACCGCCTTTAGCCGCGGCGCCTGCATCATGCTGCGTCGCCGCTTCAGTACCCGTAATTTCTGGCGCGAGGTGCGCGAACACAAGGTCACCATCGCCCAATACATCGGTGAGATCTGTCGCTACCTGATCACCCAACCGGCCCAGGCCGAAGACGCGGTTAACCCATTAAAGAAGATCATCGGCGCCGGTCTCAGCCCAAGCGTATGGCAGGAATTCCAAAAGCGCTTTGACGTAGCAAGCGTGTTCGAAGGTTGGGGCGCCACCGAGGCCAACTCCGGCATCATCAATGTTGATAACAAGCTGGGCAGTGTCGGCCGCATTCCTTTCAAGGAAAAATCCAACGCGCGTCTCATTAAGTACGACATGGACAACAATGAACATGTGCGCGACGCCGACGGTAATCTGCTCGAGTGTCAGGCCGGCGAGGTGGGTGAACTCATCGGTAAGATCCTGAATATTCCAGGGGTCGCCGCCGGACGCTTCGAAGGCTACACAGACGTGCAAGCCACCGAGAAAAAAATCCTCCGCAACGTCTTTCAACCGGGCGATGCCTGGTTCAGCTCCGGCGACCTATTGCGCGTAGATGAGGACGACTACTACTACTTTGTCGATCGCATCGGCGACACCTTCCGCTGGAAAAGCGAAAACGTCTCCACCACCGAAGTCAGCGATGCACTCAGCCGCTACCAGGCGATCGACAGTTTGAATATATATGGCGTCGCTGTGCCAGAGCAGGAAGGTCGCGCCGGTATGGCCTCCATTGTTATGCGGCCAGGCCTTAGCTTTGATCCGGCCGCCTTCTTCGCATACTGCCAACAACACCTGCCCAAATACGCCGTGCCTGTGTTTGTGCGCGTCAGCGACAAGGCAGAGCTCACCGCCACCTTTAAGTTGCGCAAGGTCGATCTGCAAAAACAGGGCTACACCCCTGAACTGGTTAAAGAGCCGCTGTTTGTCTGCGACGAGAAACTGCAGAGCTATGTACAAGTCACCGACGCCACACTCAAACAGCTGGGTTACCAGCCGTTTAAGCCGAGCACATAACACACTGATAAAAGGCCGTGTTGAGGTGAAAGCCTAATGCCAAGCGCTGAGGTTAGTCACCACAACACGCGTAACCAGTAGATGGGAAAGAGACATGCACATAGATTACACAGAGGCTCAAAAAGAGCTCCGCGATACCCTCAAAGCTTACTTTAGCCAACTGATCACCCCTGCGGTGCGCGAAGAAATTCGCGGCAGCGAGGGTGGCGGCCTCAGCGGCGACATGTACAAGCAGATCATCCAGCAGATGGCCAAGGACAAGTGGCTGGCCGTGGGCTGGCCTGTGGAGTACGGCGGTGAAGGCTTGAGCGCCGTCGAACAGCTGATCTTTTTTGAGGAGGCCCGCTTGGCTGGCGCGCCCATTCCGTTTGTGACTCTTAATACCGTTGGCCCGGCGCTGATGGCCCACGGCAGCGAGGCGCACAAGGCGAAATTCCTGCCGAGCATCGCCAGCGGTGATACCCACTTTGCCATTGGCTACAGCGAGCCGGGCGCCGGTACCGATCTGGCCGCCTTGAGCACCCGCGCCGTACAAGACCCTACCAGCGGTGACTGGATTATCAACGGCACCAAGATGTTCACCAGTGGCGCCGAGGGTGCCGACTACATCTGGCTGGCCGCGCGCACCGATACCGACGCGCCGAAACACAAGGGCATCAGCATCTTTATCGTCGACACCCGGGACCCGGGTTTCTCCCTGGCGCCAATCGATACAGTCGGCGATGTGCGCACCAACATGACCTACTACTCGGATGTGCGCGTACCCAATTCTATGCTGGTGGGCCAACTCAACGGCGGCTGGAAGCTGATCACCTCGCAGCTTAACCACGAGCGCATTGGCCTCGCCGCTTTCAGTATCTTTGGTGTCGGCATGCAGGAAAAAGTCATCGCCTGGGCCAGTGAAACCGATCACGGCGACGGCAGGGTGATTGAGCAACCCCGCGTGCAGGCAGCCCTGGCCGAATCCCACGCCAAGTTAGAGGCCATGCGTCTGCTCAATGTGCGCATGGCTGGCGCGCTGGATCGCGGTGAGGTCAACCCCGCGCTGGCCTCGGCCATGAAGGTTTACTCCACCGAGTGTTTGATACACGTCTACAAGCTGCTGATGCAGGTAGTGGGCAGCGCCGGCTTGCTGCTGCGCGGCTCAACCGGCGCCCAGCTCAACGGCGACCTTGAACAGGAATACCGCCAGTGCCAAATCAATACCTTCGGCGGCGGCGTCAACGAAGTGCAGCGCGACCTGATCGCCCGCTTTGGTTTGAATATGGTGCGTCAGCGTTAAGCGCCGACGCGGGTAGAGAAGAAATCAGCAGGGCCTGCGCAATTTCGACCACGACCGAGGGCGGTAACACGCCGCTTGGTTAAAACGCTTCATCGAAATCCACAGGGCTCTGGCCAACACGAATTACTGAATAGAGGTTTGCCATGCACTCCAACGAATGCCGAGCCAGCACTGAAGAAAGCCAAGCCTTGCACACCTGTGTCGAGCGCCTGCGTGAGGTAATGGAGAAAACCAACACGCTGATCGCGCCCGCCGATACCCTGACAGTACTGACGCAAAAGCTGGATGAATGCCTGGCATTAATGATACCCCACAGCGATAACCGCAAGCGCGCCATGGGTTATTACAATCTTAACTACCCACAGTACAAGCTCAATGATTTGCAGCCCTACAGCCCATTTATCGGTGAGTACAACCCATTGGCACCGCCGCTGAACTGTCGCGTTGAAGGTGACAAGGTGGTCGGGGAAGTGACGTTTAACGAGCTCTACGAAGGGCCGCCAGACTGCTGCCACGGCGGTATTATTTCTGGCGTCTACGATCAGCTGTTGGCCATGGCCAGCACCGTGCAAAACAATGCCGGCCCCACCGCTTTCCTGCACATTGAATACAAAAACAAAACGCCGCTCTATAAAAAAATCCGTTTTGAGGCGGAGGTGGTGCGTATTAAAGACAAAAAGATATTTGTTACCGGTCGAAGCTATTGCGGTGACACGCTGCTCAGTGAAGCCGAAGCACTTTTTATTAACAAGATTTTTTAATCGAATAGTTTAACCGTTTTTATTGCTCGAAATAACAGAGCTCAGGCTGGCCATCATTAAAACTCTAAGGGTTCTCCCTGACCGCTAGGGCACCTCTGATAAATTACAGCGCAAACAACAGCCAAGGAGCTAAAATTGGACAACCAAAGCATCGTCGAAGCGTTTATTGCCGCCATTAACAGCAATAAAAAAGCAGCCATCATGGATTTCTTTGCCGGCAACGCCTGCTATCACAATATTCCCCTGACCGAGCGACACGGCAAACACGAGATTTGGCAGGAGCTCTCCCAGCTCAGCTCGAACGCTAGCAATATCGATTGGAAGATTACCGCCATAGCCTGTAACCAGGGCGGTCAGGTATTGACCGAGCGCCGCGACCGCTTCGAAGTGAACGGCAAGCAGGCCGATTTCAAGGTGATGGGTATCTTTGAATTGACCGACGGCAAGATCACCCACTGGCGTGACTATTTCGATGTAAAAACCTGCATGTCGCAATTGTAAGAAAGCATTGGCATGACAGGCTTTAACAACGGCAACACACACCCTACCCGTGACAAATCCCTTATTAAAATCCAGGAGATAACATGCAAGTGAACGAAAAGATTAACGCCGTCCAGCAATATATTAAGGCCTTCGCCAAAGCCGACATCAATATTATCAAGACACTCTATGCCGAAGATGCCACCGTCGAGGACCCAGTCGGCAGAGGTGTGCACAGGGGCCTAGAAGCCATCTGCCGCTTTTATCAAACCGCCCTCGACAGTGGTGCGACACTGAGCCTTAATGGAACACCCCGCTGCGCCGGTAACGCCGTCGCCTTTCCTTTTACTGTTCATTCAGGCCCAGTAAACATCGAAATAATCGACGTGTTTGAATTTAACGAACAGGGAAAAATAAGCACCATGCGCGCCTATTGGGGGCAAGAGAATATTATTCGCTAGACAAAGAGTCTGCTCACGAACTGGATATTGCCGAGGCCAGGGGGCGCGAGATTTACTGACCAAGCATAAATCACTTCAGCGTAGGCCCGCGCCCTGGCCTACACTCAAACCTATAAACACGATCAGAAGCAGAAACAACCTTAGCAACAAGAGTACAGAGACTTCCCGTCTAAGCGGGCAGGCATAAAGCGAATCCTAACCAGGCGAACCTACTGCATAGTGAATATGATAGGAAGCATGCCCCGATTCATCGCCCTGCTATTCTCTGCACTGCTGGCCGGCAACCTCAGCGCTGCCACCGTGGAGGCGACTGAGCCCCCGCTCAAGACCATTACCCTGAGTACATCACTAACAGCCAAGCCAATGCACGAGCGGGGTATCCCCAGCGTCAATCAGCTGTACAGATCCTTCGAGGCCCTGGGCTACAGGCTCGAAGTCGTTTTTCACCCCAGTCTGCGCTCACTGACACTGGCCAACACAGGCCTGGTCGATGGTGAACTCGGTAGGCCCGCCGCGATCGCCTATCAATACAGCAACCTGCTAAAATCCGACCTAGCCTTCTCCCGCATAGAGGCAGGCGTTTACACACTCGGCGACAGGGCGACCAAGAGCTGGCGCAGCCCTGACATTAAAGTGCTCGGTCTGGGCCGCGGCTCAATATTTTTAAGCAGTGCAATGCAAACTGAACTGCAGAACGCCAGATTGCAACTGACCAGCTCGGCCGATCAGGGCCTGCAGATGCTGAACGCCGGGCGCCTCGATGCGATGCTGCTGAGCAGGATGGAATTCGAGGCCCTGAGTCTGCAGCGACCCAGGCTGACCAAAAAGCTCATCAAGCTACCGCCAGAGCTACCCACCGTGCCCATCTATATTTATCTGCACAAACGTCACAAAGATCTGCTGCCGGATTTGACCGAGCAGTTGCGAAGGGATTTCCCGCTGCAGGGCATCGCTGATTAATGTCGCTGCCACTCAGGCCTTCAGGCGAGTTCTCACCCATCAATAATAATGTCATATGGAAATATAAAGCGGCTCGTAAATTGATCGACTTTAAGTTATACGCCACCCTTGTCTCCCCCACAGTGAAGACCTAAACGTCACTGATCTGTAGCGCCATCCACATTTCCCTCACCCTATACAGCCTCGCCAAGGCTTAGCCGACGGCTGATGTGCGTTTGGCATCGGTGCAGGAGCATTGATTGATTGGACAATTGATTGATTGGGTACTTGTGGTGGTTTGCGTTGGGGCTGGGTTAGCGGACAAAGCGAGTTTGATCTGAGGTCGCCTAAGCGATCTGGTCAATGATGATTGATCGCAACTGCATTGATGTGAAAGCGGCTGACGGATAACTTAGCTATCAATATCAAGGGCACCTCTGAAAAATGGCGGTAGCGCTCAGCGGGCGCCTCAAACATCCAGATTCACCAACAGTAGGCGCTTTTAAGCGAGACGCACTTTGCCGCTAATGGCCGTAGTCCTTAGAAAAAAGTACAACGCCGAAGGTGGGTGTTTGAGGACCCGCCCTACGGGGCCTTCAGGCGACGACTGGTTTTATAAGCCCACGCCAGATGTTAGAGGTATAAAAAAACAGCGACTTATTATTAACGCCAATGATCAGACATACCCATAACCAGACTTAAGAGTATCGAGAGGAAAAAACATGGCCGTTTATGCGATGACAGGTGGTGCCACAGGTATCGGGGCAGCCCTGAAGAAAAAATTAACCGAGCGCGGCGACCACATCATAGTGGTGGACATCAAGGGCGGCGACGTCATCGCCGACCTGTCTAATGAGCAGGGTCGTGCGGCCGCCATTGAGGGCATCAAGGGTTTGGCCAGCGACGGTCTGGACGGTTTTATCGCCTGCGCTGGCCTCGGCCCCCACGTCGAGCCAAAATCACTGATCACCGGCGTCAACTACTTTGGCGCCGTGAGCACCGTCGAGGGCGCCAAGCAGCTGGTCAAGCCAGGCGGCAGCATTGTCGTGGTAGCCTCCAACAGCTCATCGATGGACCTGGACCCGGAGCTGGTCGAGATGCTGCTGGCCGGTGAAGAAGCCAAGTCCGCCGCACACCTGAGCAAGCTCGACTCACAGCGCGCCGGCTCCAACGCCTACTGCGGTTCCAAGCGCGCCATCGCCATCTGGACCCGTCGCAACGCTCCGGCCTTTGCCAATCAGGGTATCCGCCTTAACGCCGTTGCCCCGGGTCCGACCGACACACCACTGGTCGCAGCCGCTTCAGCCAATGAGAACTTCAAGGAGAGCATGGCCATGGCCGCCAACAGTATTCCGTTGGGCCACAAGGCACAGCCTGATATGATCGGCGACAGTATCCTCTTCCTGCTGGGTGAGCAGTCGCGTTTTGTCGCTGGCAGCGTGCTGTTTGTCGATGGCGCTCAGGACGCTCTGATGCGTCCAGAGCAGTTCTAGGGCAGCTCCCCAGGGCTACGCTGTTTCAGCGCAACCCTTGCATTCGGTTTCACGCCAACCCAGAGAAAACATGGGCACTACACAATTCTGAAAGCCCTGTGTGCCCCAACCGCCCGTGCCCTTCGCCGCTCTGGTGCGCATGGGACAAAGGTAGAGAAATAAAGTTGTTGTTGAAGGTGGTTGTTGCGTGCTATTTGCGGTGGGTGGAGAGTGTTGCGGTTCAGGCTAGGGTTGTGTAAAGCAGGCGTTCAGTAGCGCGGAAAGAAAAGGCGTGCGTTATCGCAGCCTTCTTGCTTGATTTGTTAAATCATTTTTCATAATGATAGCGACAAGAAATAATTGTTAGCTGATTATTATCAACGGCATAAACCAACCGGTTTGTTTCATCTATTCGACGCGACAAAAAGCCTGACAAATTTTCTTTTAAAGGCTCGGGTCTCCCTATGCCTTCAGAGGGTGATCTTTGGGTATCTGCGATAAGTTTGTTGATACGTTTTAACGTTTTCTTATCTTGGCCTTGCCAGTAAACATAATCTGAACATGCCTCCCTACTCCATGACAATAACTCAATCATTGACTAGCTCGTGTTGTACAACTTGCCCTTTTTGATACTGCTTTATCGACTTAGCTAGGTGGGCAGCATTTGCAGGGCTTTTGAGTAGATGTACGGTTTCCATCAGTCCGTTAAACTGATCGAGAGACATTACAACGGCATCATCAGCGTCACGACGAGAGATGATAGTATAATCTGCGTCGTTAACTACTTGATCTAAAACGCTTTTTAACTTATTTCTAGCTTCGGAGAAATTAATTACTCTCATTGGAAATCACCACCTGTACAACAATATGGACAAGTATAACTTGTACAGAATATCGTGCAAGTACCGAGTACTAATGGGAGGATGTAGCGCCCTCAGCTCCGAGAATAACTTGAGTGCAGCAGAGAATTTGTCTGGTGCCTGAGATGGTTAAGCTTCGTTTTTATCGTCGTCTGATTTTGATATCAGATTAATACCGTTAGCGGATGGAACGGTCACATTCCGTCGTCGATGTTTTTTCTGGCTTTTCGTCATTTGTCGCGGAGGACCCGATTCGAGCACAATACTACCCAATCTTTGTGATTTCGTTAGGTACAATGGATGTTCGACCGCGGCTATAGAATATTGAAGTTCCATTATTCGCGGACTTCCAGCAGCCCTGAGCGAATCAAGCTCATCTATCGTAATTTTGTTAGTAGAATACTCGCCACACCCAGCGCATCGAATCAAATACCTGCCTCCGCTCCATTCGGGTGACACGATAGTGGCTTTTATTCCACAAAGAGGACAAGTCTCCATGTGCACCTCCAAAGATCTTAACGCTCACATAAGGGGTGGAGCGTCAGCGACGTCCTGTTTTTGTTAAACATGGCTATTCAGCCAAAATTTTAAGTTTGAGCTTTCCGGATGGACTACCTCCACAATACGAAGCGATTTTTAGTTCTAACTTGCCAGGCGAGATTGCTTTGATAGTAGCTTCCGATCCTCGTGTATCTACAAAGCCGTTACTTTCACCGATGGATAAGAGCAAGGGCACGCCAGAGATGAAAGCACCTTCACGACCATAGGCATGGACGGTTAATTGCTCAGGATGCCACGTTTCACCGATAGACAACTCTATTGAAGTTGGCATTATTTCAAACTTCACAGGCACCGGTGTTTTGTCGCATGCCCTCTATGTCAGGCTAGTTGTCGTGCTCATTTTTCATCCAATGAAATTAGAGGGCGCGGTATGAGTAATGAAAAACTACCCACTTGAACGCAAAGAGGCCGCCATCCAAAAGATGATGCCGCCAATTAACATGTCGATATCAGCCCTGTCAGCAGAAACCGGAATTACTCTGTCAACACTGTATAATTGGCGCAAACAAGCAAAAAGTCGTGGTGTCGCAGTGCTTGGAGATGGAAAGAACGCAGAGCAGTGGTCTTCACTGGATAAATTCGCAGTGGTGTTAGAAACGGCTGCTTTAAATACCGCTGAAATCGCTGAGTATTGCCGTAAGAAAGGTCTGTTCGCAGAGCAAATCGAGCAATGGAAAAAAGCCTGTATAGGGGCCAATGCCACTGCTGATGAACAAGAAAAGCAGCAGAAGGTACAAGGCCGAGCTGATAAAAAACGAATTAAGGCCTTAGAGGTTGATCTGCGGCGCAAGGAGCGAGCACTTGCTGAAACAGCCGCGCTATTGGTTCTGCGAAAAAAAGCCAATGCGATCTGGGGGGAAGACGAGGGCGAATGATCCTCACTCAAGATCGTGAAATAGCGGTTGAATTGATTATTGAATCGGTAGGCTCTGGCGCAGCACTTTATAAGGCCTGCCGCGAACTGAGCATTACCGAGCGTACTTATCAGCGCTGGACTAAAGGTGGTGTGGTTAAGGCCGATGGTCGTCCAGGCGCGGTGCGACCCGAGCCTTTAAATAAGCTATCCCAGAATGAGCGTGATGAAATCATTACGCTCATGACCAGCAAGGAATACAAGAGCTTACCGCCGAGTCAGGTTGTACCCATCCTTGCGGACAAAGAGTGCTATATCGCATCAGAATCGACCTTTTACAGGGTTGTACATGAACATAAGATGCAAAATAAACGGGGGCGCGCTCAGCAGGCGGCACGTAAAAATGCGACCACTCATACGGCAACTGGGCCAAATCAGCTGTGGTGCTGGGATATTACTTGGCTGCCTGGTCCGGCCAAGGGCGTTTATTTTTACCTATATCTGATTCTTGATATTTACAGTCGTAAAATTGTCGGCTGGGAAATTCACGACCATGAGTCTTCAGAGCAAGCGTCAGTACTGGTGCGTAAAACTCATCTCAGTGAAAAGGTTGGTTTGAAACCGCTGGTCTTACATTCGGATAACGGCAGTCCAATGAAAGGTTCGTCGCTGATGGCAACGCTCGATAACTTGGGCATCGCCAGTTCATACAGCCGTCCGCGAGTGAGTAATGACAATGCGTTTGCGGAGTCAATCTTCAGGACCTGTAAATACCGCCCTGATTACCCCTACAAGGGTTTTGCGGTGCTGGAGGATGCACGTAGCTGGGTGCTGGAGTTTGCACACTGGTATAACGTTCGGCATCGTCACAGCGCAATCAAATTTATGACGCCAGCACAGCGTCATGATGGTGAAGCTGAATTAATTGCAACAAGGCGATCGGTGATTTATGAGGCTGCGAAAAGGCAGCATCCAGAGCGCTGGAGCGGCAAGACGCGGGATTGGTCTTTGCCAGAAAAAGTACACCTAAATCCAGAGCGAAGTGAACTGGAAATTCGGAGTGCGTTATAGGTGATCACGACAACTACTTTGACAATCACCGCATGCATCTTTTCCTGTATATATAGTAAACATACGAAAGCCAGCTTGAATCTTATCGTTTGGATTGATTGAGCTGAGCCCTTCAGCAATAACTCCTGCTTGTGATGAAGCTGCGTTCATATAAAGCAATATTGCCAAAGTTATCCTTAACATAATTACTTCTCCGTACAGGTTTAACGCTCTGTTAATTTGTGAAAAATGTTAGGCTAAAATCGCGCAACGATGGCCTAATTTTTGGAATAATATTCAACAGTTTGTTATGTGTATCATTTACCAGAGAGTGCGAGAGCAATCCCAGAACCAATAAAAGTACTACCTACAGCTCTCTTTACATACACTCCAACAGTGTTTTTAGAAAATAAGAAGGAAGCCTTTTGACCCCCAATTCCATAAGCCATGAAGCAACAAAACGCACTTAACGCACAGATACTAACAAGTATTATGGCTTGCGGAATTATAGGCATATTGCTATCAATGAATTGAGGAAAAACTGCCCCAAAGAAAATAATTGCCTTAGGGTTTCCAGCAGTCACTAAAAATGATTGGAAATACATTTTTAGTGGAGAGCTCAGTTCAATTAATTCACATTTCTCATTATCTACTCTGGCTTCTCTTGAGGAGCGAACCATACAAACGCCCATATAAACTAAGTACCCAGCACCCAACCACCTAATAACTTCAAAAGCAGTTTCTGAAGCCACAAGGAGTGTGCCCAACCCAACAATAGAAATAAGTGCCTGTATAAAGGTCGCAGTTACATTACCCAGAGCAGATATAACCGTTTTTTTTGCACCATATTGCATTCCATGAGTTAAAGCCAACAACATGCTTGGACCTGGTATTATTGATGTAAGAAATACAGTTAATGAAAATATCATGATTAAATCTAAGGACATGTGGACCTCTACTTTTGAATCGTCGGACGAATTTTACATATAACGCTTATTGAACGGATGCGTCCGTGTTAATTGGATAATCGAGACCTGTCTCGGTTAGGTGCCTATTTTCCAGATAACCCGGAAACGTGTCTGTCTACCCACTTTTTCTACAGTGCATTATTTCACGCATAACTTGCTGATTTTTATGGGGTTTCTCTCTGGCACTTTGAGCGGGCCCTCAAACAATCGACAGCTATGTTTTATGCCCCCGCAGCCGCTTATTTCGCAACCAGCCTATCAACTCTGAAAATATCACTAGCGAGAAACAATAACCCATTGTTTTGTCTGTTAAATATAAGACCGTTGAAATGAATGCCAAAATAAACAGACTTGTTGAAGTGGGCGAAAAGCCGACGCTGGTAAAAAAACCATGTCGTGGAGCTATTGCATTTGACCCTCTGCCATCCCTCATTAATATCGACGCGATAAAACTGAGCCAGAGATAGGGGCCAAACCATCGGCCCCAACACCATTGCCTACATGATTGTTTGGAAGGGGTCAGCTAATAGTCGAGCGCACGGAGATCAGCTGCGCCATAATCGACAGGGCAATTTCCACCGGCGTCTTGCTGCCGATATCCAGGCCTATGGGCGCGTGCAGCCGCTGCAGCTCCGCATCGCTTACCCCCAGATGCGCCAGTCGCTGACGGCGCTTGTCCGAGCTCTTCTTCGAGCCCATGGCGCCGATATAAAAAGCCTCGGTAGCGAAGGCGTCCATCAGCCCCATGTCATCGATGCGCGGGTCGTGGCTGAGGGCGACGATAGCCGTCTGGGCATCGGTCTGTTCGCGCACCACATCATCAGGCATAGCCGTAATGCAGCTCGTGTTAGCCACCCGCCACTGCTCGGCCATCTCTGGGCGAGGATCACAAACCGTCACCCGGTAGCCGGCAGCGCTGGCAAATTCGGCCAAAAAGCGACTGACCTCGGTCACGCCGATGATCATCAGCTGACAAACCGGCTGATACACCTGCCGCAGGCGAGCGGGGTTATTGTCATGGTCGAGGCTAAACGCAAGACAGTCTGTTTCTTTCTCCAGAGCCGTAGATGTCGACATCTCACCGGCAGGCGCGAGCGCAGACCAGTGACACTCGCGGGCAATCGTCCGGCGCGCCTGCTGAGCCTGCTCTATGGCGGCAAACACCGGCTGCTGCTCAGCGCAAAGCGGCTCGATCAATATACCCAAACTGCCACCGCAGGGCAGTTTAAAGCGCTCGACCTCGGCCGGACTCTCGCCATAAACCTTATAGACGGCACTCTGCCGGGCCAGCTGACCCGAGCGGAGCCGCTCGATCAGATCCTCCTCGATACAGCCCCCCGAGAGGGAACCGACCACTTGCCCCTGCCGATTACAGGCCATGAGGCTGCCCGGCAGGCGCGGCGCTGAACCCCAGCTGTGAATCACCGTACACAGCCAGGCGGCTGGCAGGCCCTGCTCCTTTAATGGCTCACCTAGCGACTGATTCAGCCACTGGCGCACCTGGCTGATAACCCTCTCGTCGAGACTCTTCATAGCAAAGTTTCCTCATGGTTTTGCATGGCCGTCTACACCAACCGCAGCGGCAGCTCTCGCAGCCGCTGCCCCGTGGCGGCAAACAGGGCGTTGGCCAGCGCCGGTGCGACGGTGGGCACACCCACCTCACCTATGCCGGTGGGCGACGCCAGACTGTCGACTATATGCACCTCCATCACTGGGGTCTCATTGATGCGCAGCACCGGCAGATCGTGGAAGTTACTCTGCAGTACTCGGCCATCTTCTATGGTCACCGGGTTTTTGATGGCCGCCGTGAGGCCATAGACAATGCCGCTCTGAATCTGTGCTTTGATGATGGCCGGGTTGATGGCCAGGCCACAGTCCACCGCGGCCACCACCCGCTCCACCGTGTATTGATTGCCGACCACCGACACCTCAACCACCATGGCGCAGTGGGATAAAAAGGGTTGCGCCACAGCTATACCCTGGCTGAGGCCGGCACGCGCCTGACCCCAACCGGCTTTTTCCGCCGCCAGCTGCAGCACCGTTTTTTGCCTGGGGGCGTCGGCCAGCTGCTGCATGCGGAAATCCAGCGGGTCGCGCCCGGCGGCCTGTGCCAGCTCGTCGACAAAGCCCTCGCTGGCGAAACTATTGTAGGAGAAACCCACCGAGCGCCAGAAACCGTGGGGCACCCCGGGGTCATGCTCTATCTGCCCCACTGAGACATGCTCCGCTGTGTAGGGAATCTTGGCGCCCTCGGCCGTTGTCGGGTCAAAGCGCGCGGCGGCGCCGCCCACCCACTTGCCCAGTGAACGGGCCACCACGCGGGGCACCCAGGGGGGCAGATTGACCGACATCATGCTGACACCCAGCCCGCGTATGATGCTGGGGGCGACTATGTGATGCTGCCAAGCCTCGATAGTGCCCTGCGGGTTCACCGCACCCTTTAGTGAGTGAAAGGTCGCCGCTCGGTAGTAATCGTGTTGCATGTCGTCTTCGCGCGACCAGATCAGCTTAATCGGCGTGCCGGGTACCTGCCGGGCGATGGCCACCACCTCGGCGACAAAATCCGGGTAGCCGCGGCGGCCAAAACCGCCGCCCAGCAAGGTGGTGTGAATCTCGACATTGGCGTGCTCCAGCCCGCCATACTCGACCGCCAGTTCGCGGCAGATGTCCGGCGCCTGATTGGGCGCCCAGACCTCACAGTGATTGCCCCGCCCGTCTGAGTCCAGGGTGTAGAGCGCGGTGGCATTTTGCGGCTCCATCGGGCTGTGGTGAAAATAGGGCGCGGCATATTTCACATCCAACACCTCACGGGCGTCGCCCAGGGCCGTCTCTATGTCGCCGCGCTGCAACACCAGATGGGGCTGCTGCTGCAGCGCCTGCTCCTGGCCGCGGCGAATCTTTGCTGAGTTCAAGCCCGCCAGAGGTCCCTTGTGCCACTGCACCTGCAGCGCCTGGGCGGCCTTGCGCGCCTGCCAGTAACCGTCGGCGACTATGGCTATGCCGCTGTGGATAACAAAGGCGTCGAGCACACCATCGAGACCGATGACGCTGTCTTTCTGCCAGGATTCTAGGCGCCCGCCAAAGTGGGGACAGCGCACCACCACCGAAGTCTTCATGCCCGGGCGCACCACGTCCATGCCAAACTCTGCCCGGCCGGTAGATTTGTCCGCACTGTCCAGCCGCGCCACCGACTTGCCAATCCAGCGGTAGTCGGCCGCCGCCTTCAGCTGGTAGCTCACAGGTTTCAGCTGGCTGGCCTCACTGGCCAGCTCGGCGTAGCTTAAACTCTGGCCAGCGCTCGAGTTGAGCACCCGGCCGTCGTCTGTGTCGCACTGACTGGGCTCGATACCCCAGCGCTGAGCAGCGGCGACCACCAGCAGCGCTCGCGCCGCCGCCCCCGCCTCACGCAGCGACGTCCAGCTGCCGCGCACACTGGCGCTGGCGCCGGTCATCTGACTGTAGAGATTGGGGTCGGTAAAGTCCGGGTGAACACCGGCCATTTGCACTTCAAAGTTGGCCGGATCAAAGTCCAGCTCTTCACCAATAATGGTTGCCAGAGACGTCATCACCCCCTGCCCCATCTCCACCTTGTGCAGCTGAAAAAGAACTCGGCCATCGTCGGTTATCTGCAGCCAGGCATTGGGCTGAAAGCTGTCAGACAGAGCGCCTGGCACAGGGGCTTTAGCGCTGACCTCAAAACCCAGCAGCAGACCGGCACCGACGCTGGCCGAACCCATTAATAGCTTGCGGCGACTCATCTTCATAACAGGTCTCCCGCAGGTTGTTTGGCAGCAGAGCTGGCGTCATAGAAGAGCTCTGCCGGGTCGGTCGCGGCCAGCGACTGGGACGCCTGTTGCAGCGCCTGAATAATTTTTGGGTAGCTGCCACAGCGACAGATATTGCCCGCCAGTGCCGCCTTTATCTGCTCCTCGCTCGGCTTGGGGTTCTCTGCCAACAGCGCCACTGAGCTGATGATCTGCCCCGACTGGCAGTAGCCGCACTGGGCCACATCGTTATCAATCCACGCCTTCTGCACTGGGTGCTCGCCGCCCAGCCCCTCGATGGTGGTCACCTTTTGGCCGGCAATGGCCGCCACCGGCATGACACAACTGCGAATCGATTGTCCATTGAACAACACCGAGCAAGCGCCACAGAGACCGGCGCCACAGCCAAATTTACTGCCCATAAGTTGCAGTTCATCGCGCAGTACCCACAGCAGCGGTGTATCGGGGCTGGCCTGAACCGTCACCGGCTTACCATTGAGGACAAAAGACGTCATACTATTTCTCACTAGGGGTTAGCTCACGTTGAATTGACGCCAAATGATTTAAGCGAGGCGTTGAGGCTGCGGGGATCTTCATAGACTCAGCGGGTAAATACAAAGGCTTTGCGGTGAATTATTGTAAATCCGAGACAGCTATCATTATTTACGCTAACAGCAACACTCGCTCATTATTTTATCCCCACCCGCCTTTGACCCCCATGACCCAAAAGCGCAATCTTCTATGGCCAAAACCGTCACCTCACTGAATTTTTAGCGCGCCATCGACAAAGCCGCAAGACCGGGTAACATTCAGTCAGGCTCATCGCGCTGAGCGGTGCCTGGCCGTAAAAACGGCGCCGAGCGTCGATACAATAAATACACAGGTGCGACAATAATGATCACAGGGCTCATCATGGCAGCTGGTATGGGCCGTCGCTTTGGCGGCGACAAGATGCTGCACCCAATCGAAAACCCCGGCGGCCCAGCACTGGCCATGGGCCTGCAATCGGCGCTGAACCTGAGGCCCTGGGTCGATGAAGTCATCTGCGTGCTGCGCCCGCAGGATCAGCGGTTAAAGCAACTTTTCATCCAGCATGGTTTTAA
>Ga0209826_1000445_pt1 | contig 30228 bp, 29 predicted proteins | sample GOMGulsemesocosm_5_FD_184637 | JGI IMG/M metagenome (GOLD analysis project Ga0209826, IMG submission 184637) | Methane-oxidizing microbial communities from mesocosms in the Gulf of Mexico - GOM15C Gulf of Mexico (SPAdes) (version 2) | ecosystem: Environmental > Aquatic > Marine > Cold seeps... | reverse complement strand
CGATGCCGGTCTTAAAAACACCGATATTGACGGTATTATTTTACCGCCGGTAATGATTACCGCCGAAGAAATTGCCGCCAATCTGGGCATTGAAGACCTACGCTACAGCGCCTCTATTAACATGGGCGGTGCCAGCCCGGTGACTGCTCTGCAAACGGCCGCCATGGCTATCGCCGCAGGCGTCGCCAATAACATTGTGGTGACAGTCGGCTGGAATGGCTCTTCGGCCCTGCGACCCAAGCCGAATGCCAAGTTCCCTGAATTGATTTCTATTCCTGCACTTGAGCGCACCCTGCAAAATTACTACTTCCCCTACGGTAGTGCCTCGCCGGTACAAATGTACGCCTGGATCGCCATGCGTCATATGCAAACCTACGGTATTAGTCACGAAGCGATGGGTGCAGTGGCTTTGGCTTGTCGTCGCCATGCGCAGTTTAATGATAAGGCGATTACCCGTGGCCAAGAGCTGGATATGGAAGGCTATTTGAACTCCCGCTGGATTTCAGAGCCGTTCCGTTTGTTTGATTGCTGCCTTGAAACGGACGGTGCCTGTACCGTTATCGTCAGTCGCGCCGACCAGGCGAAAGACCTGCGCCACAAGCCTGCCTACATTATGGCGGCGGCGGAAGGTCATCCTTATCCCGCTGATGACATCGCTAACCGGCCCGACATGTTCCATATTGGCCTGGCTAACTCTGCCCCAAAGGCCTTTGCCATGGCGGGATTGAAGCCGACCGATATGGACTTTCTGCAAATTTATGACTGCTTTACCTACGTTGTGCTACTGCAGCTTGAGGCCCTGGGCTTCTGTGAGCAGGGTGGAGTGGGTGAGTTCGTTAAAGACGGCACTCTGGAAATCGACGGCAAATTCCCTATGAATACCCACGGTGGTTTGCACTCTCAGGCCCACGTCTGGGGCTTGAACCATGTGGTCGAAGCGACGCGCCAGCTACGCGGTGACGGTGGTGAGATGCAAGTGAAGGATGCGGAGCTCGGTCTGGTGACAGGCTGGGGTGATTTTGGTGATGGTAGCCTGGTGATACTGAGGAACTAAGACGATGACAGATACACAGTTTATTCCAAACCCGGCACCCCGGCCGACGAACTATCTCGATGAGCAGTTCTGGGAAAATTGCTCAAACAAAATTCTCAGCTTTCAGTGCTGTCATGACTGCGAAACCTGGCGGCATATCCCTCGTTTTATGTGTGCTAAGTGCGGCTCACCTAACTGGGGTTGGCGCGAATCTCACGGTCGCGGCACCATTTACACATGGACAGTTTGTCACATGCCCATGTCGCCTCACTTTGAGAAAGACTTCCCTTATGCGGTACTCGTCGTGGATATGGAAGAAGGTGTGCGTATTACGGCTGGCCTTCGTGGTCTTGATTATCGCGAGTTAAAAATTGGTCTGCCCGTTGAAGTGGTTTTTGAGCCTCTTGAAGAGGGAGGCTTTCTGCCTTTCTTCCGCCCGAGGCAAGACACTTAGTCTTTACTGAGACCCGTACAGTAAAAGGCCGAGCTATTTAAGCTCGGCCTTTTTTGTGTCGCCTGTTAAACCTACTTTAACCCACGGCCCTCCATGTCACTGCGGTTGACCACGGGCGCACGCTTAGTGCCCGGTGCGCATAACCCGCATAATAGTTTTAAGCTTGGGGATTCGGGGGTACCGACGATAATGTGCAGATTGTCTTGAGCCCGTTGATAGGAGGAAAGGCTGATACCCAACCATGAACCACCGGGCGATGTCCGAGCCATGGCGAGAATCGTATAGCCTGGGTTGGCGTAACTATCAAAGGGAGTGCCACCTAATTAGCGTCAGTGATGGCAGGCTGTGCGGCAATCACCAGGGCTCGGTAGCGGCTCAGAGTGGTTTTATCTGCAATGGGGCCGATGCGGGTGGTGACGGTCTTTTGTGTATTGGCTGAAATCGAGCCAATAGGGATCTGCGCCGAGGAACCCGTCACGTAGGGACTCTTCATTTCTGTCACTTGCACAACAACATCCGTAGCGGGGATATTACTTTTGTTGTAGACCGAGAGCAGTAAATAGCCTTCGTTACTTAAAGTCAGTCGATTGATAATATAGCGATTGGGGGCCTGGCTCATTTCAATAAAAGCGAGCTTATCCTGAGCCTGTTGGCCGATGTCTCCTTTCGTTTGGGCGGCTTCGCGATAATAAGTAATGGCGGTCTTTTCGTCCCCGCTATCATTGGCAATATTACCCAGGTAAAGGCTGGCTACGGGTGTTGGCAGCAAATTCTGGCTTTTGTCGAAATCTTTACCCGCAGTCGTTTTCTGCCCCTGCTTAAATCGCAACACGCCTCGGGCCAGATAATGACTGAAATAGTCGGGGTTTTTAGCGATGGCGGTAGAGTAGGCTTTGTCGGCATTCGCAGGCTTATCGAGCATCGCCCAGGCGTGGCCACGCAACTCCCAAAACTGCCCTTCTCGGTTTTGTAATTTGACGGCTTTATCAAGATATCCCAGGGCTTTTTGTGGTTTTTTATCCGTCAGAGCCTTCATCGCTTCAGTCTGTGCTGTATAGGCCGGCTGGTCTTTACGCAGGCGGGCCATCTTTTTCTGGTACAGGGCTCGATTCGTTATGCCCCCAGCAGGGTAAGTCTTCACTTTCTCCCTGTTAGCGATAACACGAGCTTGTGAGGGTGGATGGCTGGCAAACAGGCCGGTGAAAAAATCACTTTGGCGGCCCTTCGAGAGTGCGACAAAGGTTTCTTGTAAGCGAACAGCGCCACGGGGGTCGTAGCCCGCACGCACCATATATTCCATACCGTAGGCATCGGACTCCAGCTCGGCATCTCGGCCATAACTCGCCATCCACGCGGTGCTACCGAATTGAGCAGCCATGCCGCCGAGTTCACCAAAGCCATTATTTTGTGAGGCGGCCCCCAGTGCTTGTACGCCAATGTTGACCAGTGTGCCCCGCGTCATTTGTGCTGCGCTGTGGCGTGCGGCGGCATGGACGATTTCGTGGGAAAGCACGGCGGCAAGTTCCGACTCATCCTGCAAGTGCATTAACAGGCCCCGGTTAATGGCTATTTTACCGCCGGGCAGAGCCCAGGCGTTGGGCACTGAATTATTCAGCACCACAAACTCATAGGGCAGTTTAGGGCGGTCACTTACTGCGGCGAGTTTTTTGCCGATGCTCGCAACGTAAAGCTGTATCTCTGTGTCAATGTAGTAACGCCCGCCCTGGGCTTGCTGAGTGGGTAAATATTGCTGGCGACCAATGGCGACTTCCTGTTCGGCCGAGACCAATGAAAGCTGACGTTCGCCGGTGACTGGGTTAACCGTGCAAGCCGTTACCAGTAGCAGGGTTACAGCGAGACTAATGAGTAATTGTTTGCGGTGCACAGGGTCTTCCTTTTAAAGGGGCAGGGTTCGAAGTGATAGGCTTATAATGACATTATCGGCTAAAAATAGTTTAAGGATACTGCGATGTTAATGGTGATCTCCCCCGCTAAAACACTGGATTTTGAAACACAGGTAACAACGAGTGAGCACACGATGCCAGACTTTCTCGGCGACTCTGCCGAGCTTATCGAGCGATTGCGCGAGATGTCGCCCCATGATGTTTCGGCCTTGATGAAAATCAGCGATAAGCTCGGCGACCTCAATTTTGATCGCTACCTGAACTGGAATAAAAAGTTCACGCCAAAGAATGCCAAGCAAGCACTGCTGGCTTTTAAGGGCGATGTGTATACCGGGCTGGATGCACCGTCGATGTCGGTGGCTGACTTGCAATGGGCTCAGGATCATCTGCGCATTCTCTCTGGCCTCTACGGCTTATTGCGCCCGCTAGATTTGATGCAAGCCTACCGGCTGGAAATGGGCACCAAACTGGCCAATGGTCGGGGCAAAGACCTCTATCAATTCTGGGGCAGCAAAATTACCGACGCACTTAATCAACACCAGGCGGATGAAAGCCTGCCTGTACTCGTTAACCTGGCTTCCAATGAATACTTTAAGTCGGTGCAGAGTAAGCAGCTAGCCGCCGAAGTTATTACCCCGGTATTTAAGGACTGGAAAGGTGACAAGTATAAAATCATCAGCTTCTACGCGAAAAAAGCCCGGGGCCTGATGGTCTCCTACATTATTCGTCAGCGCCTGACCGACGTCGAGCAAATCAAGAATTTTGACAGCGAGGGTTATGTTTACAACCCGGCCATGTCTTCAGCGCGAGAGTGGGTGTTTACCCGCGAAGCAGCGGCGAGTTAAACCCTTGTTGTTATAAGAGAGTGGAGTTAGATGATGTCTGAAAAACCCTTTTCCCAGGCTTGCGACAATAATCAGCAGGCTATTTTTGCCATTCTTGAAAGAGTCTTTACCCAGGCTCAGCAGGTATTGGAAATTGGCAGTGGCACTGGCCAGCATGCCAGCTACTTTGCGCCGCGCCTGCCGCAACTGATTTGGCAGACCAGTGACCAGGCGGAATATCATGCCGGCATCAATGCCTGGCTAGATGATTCAGCGGCAGAGAATCTACGCCGTCCCCTCACGTTAAACGTCGATATACCCCAGTGGCCAATTGACAAGGTGGATGCTGTTTTCACGGCCAACACCTGCCACATTATGGGCTGGGCCAGTGTCGAAAATATGTTCCGCCAATTAGCTGATGTACTCACGGTCGGTGGCACGCTAGCGATTTACGGCCCTTTTAATTATGACGGACAGTTCACCTCACCGAGCAATGCCAATTTTGACCAATGGTTGAAACAGCGGGGCGCTCAACAGGGCATTAGAGATTTTGAAGCGGTGAATAAACTGGCGAGCGAGGCGGGCATGAACTTGCTTGAAGATAACGCGATGCCTGCCAATAACCGCTTGCTGGTGTGGCGAAAGACTTAGGTTTTACAAAAAGTCTGGATTCATTGCTTGAACCTAAAAACAGATTTTCTGTAGAGCTATTGACTGCTTTTAGGATAGTAGTTGACACCTTTTAGGGACTTGAAATCGGCATCTTGTGTCCAAATTTGGGCATTCATTTTTTGGCCCGTGGCGTAAATAATACTGTCAGCTAGCGGTAATTTATAATCAATGGCACATTTGGCCGCATCAATGGCTAAGGCATTATCGAGGGCTACAACCTTGCCTTGCTCCATATGGGCAATAACTTCCAGGGCTAAATCTTCGCCGCGCTGACGCAGCACGAATTTGAAAACTTCGGTGATGGTAATGCTCGGTACAATCAATTCTGCAATATTTTCTATGGGCACTGCGAATGTGCCGGCATTGCCATCACCTGCAAAATAAGACAACCACGCCGAGGAGTCGACCACATTCATAAACGGTCTTTATCCCTGGGTACGTCGGTATCAATCCCCTTTAGCACGCCTTTCATTTCATGCATGGGTTTAATGGGGATAAGTTCTATTCGATTACCGTAGGTTAGCATTTGCAACTTTTGGCCTGATTTTATTCCCATCGGCTCTCTAACTTCCTTTGGAATCACGACCTGAAATTTAGGGGAAACGGTGACAGCTCTCATGGTTTTCTCCATCGATACTAATATGGTATTACCATATTAGTATCGATAACCTTTGTCAAAGCGCATTCCTGGCGGCTTTTTCAAGACGAAGAAAAAGCCCCTTCTTTGTAAGGTAAGCCAGACTTTGCTTGCTCAATATAGCGTTTGATTTCTGGCGTTTCTCTATCGAGAAACTCACCGATTGCTGAAGCAAAACCGGGGTGGCGAATCCAGTGTAGTGAATGGGTCTCCATCGGCTCAAAGCCTCGCACAATTTTGTGCTCGCCCTGGGCACCAGCATCGAAACGTTGCAAGCCCTGTGCAATGGCAAATTCAATACCCTGATAATAACAAAGCTCAAAATGCAGATAGTCGTACTCAGCGGCGCAACCCCAATAGCGGCCATACAGCGTATCGCCGCCGTGAAAATACAGCGCACAGGCGATGGGTTGCCCTTCTTTGCGGGCCACGGCCATGGCAATATTGTCAGCCATCGACTCACCCAGTTGCAGGAAAAAGCTGGGGCTTAAATAGCCATTATTGCCACTGCGTTTGCGATAGGTGGATTGGTAAAGCTGATAGAAAAATTGCCAAAGCTCGGTGTCGATAGCACTACCCGGCAACACCTCTATTTCGAGTCCCTGCTCGCCAACACGGCGGCGTTCGCGCTTTACCATTTTGCGTTTGCGCGAGGCAAAGGTGGAGAGGAAGTGCTCGAAGCTTTCGTAGCCACGATTCAGCCAGTGGTACTGCACCCCAGTGCGCAGCATCAGTTCCGGGTGTTTAAACCAGTCGAGGGTTTCGGTATCGGGAAAGAGTAAATGCCAGCTATGGGCCTGCTCTTCATCGGCGAGTTCTCGCACTTGTTGAAACAGGCTTTGGCAGGTTTGCTGGCGATCACCCTCGCCGCTGAAAACAACCCGTGGCCCGGTGGCGGGAGAAAAGGGTATTGCCGACACCAGCTTGGGGTAGTAGTCGAGGCCATTGCGTTGGTAGGCATCGGCCCAGGCCCAGTCAAATACGTACTCCCCCCAGGAGTGAGTCTTCACATAAGTGGGCATAAAGGCACTGTTGCCAGCGGCATAACACTGTTCGATATGGGCGGGTTGCCAGCCGGTATCGGGGCCTACGCTGTTGCTGTTTTCAAGACTGTTGAGAAAGGCGCTGCTAAGAAAGGGGTAGTTGCTCATGGCGAGGACGATAGCGTGATCTTTAGGCCCGATCAAATCGGCAGGTAAATGTTGCGCCTTTGCCGAGGGTACTTTCAATTGTTAGCTCGCCGTTATGGCGTAGCAGCACATGTTTAACGATAGCCAGCCCCAGGCCGGTACCGCCAGATTGTGTTGCCCGGCTACTATCGGCACGGTAAAAACGCTCGGTCAGTCGGGGGATATGCAGGGGGTCTATGCCCAATCCGTTGTCGCTAATGCTGACTTGAAGGACTTCGGCATCGCGCGCAATGTTGATGGCAATATCGCAGCCCTGGGGGTTGTGCTTAACGGCGTTGTAGACGAGGTTCGACAGGGCGCTATGCAGCTCTTTGGCATCGCCTTTGAGCAGGGGCTGGTCGCAAGAGGTAAAGGTGATGTTGTGCTTGTTACCGCTCAAGGCCTGAGCACTGTCGATAATGGGGCCAAATAACGGCTCGAGATCAACCGGTACTTTGAGTGGCAGAGTGGTGGTTTCGAGGCGCGACAACATCACCAGATCTTCGGCGAGCAGATTCATGCGCTCAGTTTGCTGGCCCATTTGTTTGAGTGCTTTCGGCCAGGCGGGTGGCAGGTTTTCCATGTCCTGGTCTTGCAGTGTTTCGATATAGCCAGTGAGTACGGTCAAGGGAGTGCGCAGTTCGTGTGAGATATTGCCGACAAACTCTTTGCGCATTTCTTCTAATTGCCGCAAGCGGGTGATGTCCATAATGACCAGGGCAATCTCATTGTCCCCGAAAATACGTGGCGAAAACAGCAGTAGCCGTTGGGGATCGTTAGGTGCCGCTAGTTCCAGGGGTAGCTCAAAGTCGCCACTCTGGATAAATTGTACAAAGGCGGGAGTGCGCAGCAGGTTGGTGATGGGCTGATGTAGGTCTTCACTACGCAGGCCCAGCAAGCGGGCGGCGGCCGGATTCCACCAGTCGACGCTGCGCTCTGCATCGAGAAGAATGAGCCCTTCATCGAGGGCGCTGGTTATTCTTCGGATGCGTTTAACCACGGCGCGCAGGTCATCCCGAGCGCGAGTATTACGCTTTTGCAGACGATAGAGCTGATCGGAAATATCGCCCCACACACCGGTGGATTCAGGGGGAATACCTTGCCCGCCGCCGTCGAGCCAGTCATAGAGACGGAAGACTTTAAGCAGAGTCCAGGCCATGTACAGACCGCCGCCAAGCAGCAGGGTCAGGGCGATATGGCCATTAAAAAAACCGGCAATACCCAGTGCCAACACCAGCATAATAAGGCGTTGCAGTTCGACGCGTAACCCTCGTTGCACCCGTTAATCCCCCCTGCTATTTACCGTTTAAATTTAGTCGGCGACTAGCTTTTGTGAAAATCGATAGCCTGCGCCGCGCACAGTTTGAATAAAACGTTCATGGCCATCGATACCCAGGGCCTTGCGCAGACGGCGAATATGCACGTCTACGGTGCGTTCGTCCATATAAACATTACCGCCCCATACATGGTCGAGAATCTGACCGCGAGAATAGACGCGATCTTGATGGCTGAGAAAAAAGCTTAATAGGCGAAACTCGGTGGGCCCCATTGATAGCGCTTTATCGTTGATGCTGACGTGGTGGCTAATCGGGTCAAATAGTAGGCCATCGACCTGAATGGGTTCTTCTTGGTTTTTAGCGTCCTGGCGTCGCAGGGCGCTTTTGATACGGGCAATCAATTCGCGGGGTGAAAAGGGTTTGCTCATGTAGTCATCGGCCCCGGAATCGAGGCCTTGAATCATATTGTCCTCTTCCGCCTTGGCGGTGAGCATAATCACGGGTAGTTTGGCGGTCAGCTCATCGCGGCGCAAGCGTCGCAACAGCTCAAGACCGCTGGTCTCGGGCATCATCCAGTCGAGTAAAACCAGGTCGGGGCTTTCATCGATAATCAGAGCGTGAGCGTCCCGTGCATTTTCGGCCTGTAGGCAGCGATAGCCCGCGACTTCCAGTGCTACGGTGACCATATCCCTGATGGCGCTTTCATCATCGACAATTAAAACGGTAGATTCTTCCATGTCTGCTTACCTTGACTAAGTAGCCCTTATTAGATGACGACAGCGTGACAATTATATGACACTAATGGCTTTTCACTGTGCTTTCAGACTAAAAACGGTCGGCAATGATGGCGATGAAAAGCACCAGCCCGACCCACTGATTATTGCGGAAGGCTTTAAAGCAGGCCTCTGGCTGGCGATGACGAGCGATAATCTGCTGAAAAACAAACAACAATCCGACGGCTAATACGCCGATAAAATAGATCGTGCCCAGTGTAAAGGCATCGCCGGTGACGACCAGGCCAAGCAGGGTAAGCGCCTGCAGCACGCCGATTAAAAACAGGTCGAGGTCGCCAAACAAAATAGCGGTCGATTTAACGCCTATCTTTAAATCATCTTCGCGATCGACCATGGCATAAAAGGTATCGAAGGCTACCGTCCACAACACGACGACGAAATAGAGCACCCAAATCTCTTTCACCAGCGTACCGGTCTGAGCCGCGTAGGCCATGGGGATGCTCCAGGCCCAGGCCGCGCCGAGTACCACTTGCGGCAAATGGCTATAGCGTTTCACAAAGGGGTAAATAGTGGCGATGGCGATGCCGCCGAAGGACAGGGCGATGGTCAGTCGGTTGGTCATCAGCACCAGAAAGAAGGCACTTAAACACAGGGCGCCAAAAAGGATGAGGGCTTCCTGTGGGTTAATGCGGCCATCGACAATGGGTCGGTTGCGAGTGCGGGCCACAGCGCCATCGACCTTGCGGTCGGCATAATCATTAATCACACAACCGGCGGCGCGCATCACAATCACGCCGAGCACAAAAATAATTAATACCGCGATAGAGGGAAAGCCGTCCGCCGCAATCCACAGTGCCCACAGCGTGGGCCAAAGTAACAGCAGGGTGCCGACCGGCTTGTTGAATCGCATCAGCTCGAGAAAAGCGCGGGTTCTGGGTGACGGGTTGAACATAGTTAATGATGGCCTGATAGGTCGTTGGGGGCTGAGTCGGAGGGGGTGAAGGTTGGCAGAAAAATCTCGCTCACCAATAGGGGTTTATCGGCCAGATAAAATACTGAGCGCCGGCCCCATAGCGGCGTGTCAAAGATACCAAGTTCTACCGGTAAAGCCACCTTCGCTGGCTGCACGCGGGCAAGTTCGAGTTTACTGCGCCGCATCGAGGGGTCGGCAAACAGTATCGCGCCAAGAGGGCGCTCGTCGAGATTACGCAGTCTGGCCAATCTGCCGGTCAAACTACTTAAGGGCAGTACGCTGCGGGCGTAAACCCAGGGCTGGTCTTTGCCATAAAGAATGACTTCTCGTATCACCGCGAGATGTGAATTGGCAATGCCAAGTACTTTTGCTTCCGAGCGCCGGGGTTTAGCGATGGCCTGCGATAATATCCGTACCCGGAACTGTCCACCGCTGGCGGCGACCAAACGTTGGGTGAGTGAGCCCCGGTCGAGCAACCAGTGTCGCCAGTGCGAGGGTACGACATAGGCAGGCAAACGCCGATAGCTTTGCCAATGGGCTTCACGGTGCTTTGCAAGAATCTGTGGACTGGGATTGAGGTGCGTCATTTATTAGAAGCTGTAAGACAGGCTCAGCGAGCCGTATTTGTGATGATGGGGTTGTTGCTTGAATTCTCGGGTGCGAAACACCTGGGCGTAGGACACTTTCCAGCGGCCAGTAATAAAGCTTAAGCCTAAAGAAAAATCGGCGACGGCGTTTTCTTTGTCGACACTGTGGCTATCGCGAAAGGTATTGCCGTCAAGGAAAATATCTCGCGCCACCAGCCGGCCATCCATTGAGAAAAAGGCATGCAGACTGTGAAAAAACCCATTGGGTGACAGGCGACGATAGTCGTGCCGCCCGGGGGTGCTGTTGTCACCACCGGTGCGCACAGCCGAGGTGCCAAAATCATCGGGCAACTGCCAGCCAATGCGGTACTCGCCGCCGACATTAATATAAGTCGCGACATTGCCAAGACTAACGCCGCCGTGGGCAATAAAATCGTGGCTTATAGTGCCGATAACATGCCCTCTGAAAACTTTCTCTTTGTGTTCGTAAATTAACTGCAGGCCGAGTTCGTTGCGCAGTTGGTTATCCCAGCCATTGTACTTTTCAAAGCCGCGCAGGTCGTGAATAAAATCCTGTGTCTCATGGGCGAAAGCGTCAGGGCCAACAATGCCAATATTGAGCTCAACAATATCCAGCTGCTCATCGCTGCGGGTGTGGTAGGCAATGCCGCCGTAAAGGTAGCCTGCATAGGGGCGCTCATTCTCAACGACATCGTAACGCTCGGTCGACGAAGGCGTGTACATCAGCTGCCCAAGGCTGAGTACCACATTGTGTTCGAGATCGGCATTAATACGGTTAAAAAAGCGTAATTTCTGGTTTAGCACTTGCAACCAATGGGGATACAACGGTTCGTCGGCCAGCGTATTCGTATCGGGAGACACCCACGAAAATCGCAGGCCGTTAGTGTAGTTTTGATCCGTTTCACCAAACAGATCATTTTCAAAATACACATTGAATGTCCAGGGCACCGGCTGGTCGTGACGGCCTTCAACGTGTGCTTGAACGATGCCGGGTGCCAGACAAGCAAGCAACATGAATAAGCTAACAAAGCGAGGCATTGGACAGTCCGAAAGGGGGGAGGTAATTATGGGGGCAGAAGACAGAGAAGGACACCGTTGTAAAACCGCGCAGGCTAAGCGAGCTGCGCAACGGTGTAGTACCATCGGGGCAGCGTTCACTTGGCCTTTACAGCCAGGGGCTGCCCCAATAATTCAACAGCGCATAGCGGGTGATCTCGCTTAGCGCCCTAATGACATGTTTTAAAGCGAATACACAGGAGAGAAAAATGACAGCAACAAAAAGCGACTACAAAACACTGCTCATCGAACACAAAGACGGTGCCGACTGGCTAACCCTCAACCGCCCCGATGCCTTCAATGCTATCGATCAAGTAATGACAGACGAATTACTCGACTACTTTGGCAAGCTCTATTTCGACCATGCCGTACGCGTTGTCGTGCTACGTGGCGCGGGCAAACACTTTTGCTCAGGTCTTGACCTTAACGACGCCGGTCACTTCGGTGCCAGCAACCCCGCCGACCTGCGTGGCCAACGCCTGATTTCAGAAATCATTATGCGTATGCGTCGTTGCCCCCAACCTATCGTTACGCTAATGCAAGGTGCCGCTACCGGTGGTGGCTTCGCCTTAGCCCTTGCCAGCGATATTCGCTATGCATCCGACAATGCCCGCATGAATGTCGCCATGGCAAAAATCGGCCTCACCGGTTGTGATATTGGTATTAGCTACTTCCTGCCCCGCTCAGTCGGCACCTCCAACGCTGCTGAAATGATGATGAGTGGCCGTTTTGTTAACGCCAAAAAAGCCCTACGTATTGGCCTGGTTTCAGAAGTGATTGAATCTGAAGACCTCGAAGCCGCCGGCCAGGGTTTGGTCGCTGAAATGCTCGCCATGTCACCCATGGGCCTGCGCCTAACCAAAGAAGGTCTCAATATCTCCCAGGATGCCGGCAACCTCGACGCCGTGATCGCCATGGAAGATCGCGGCCAGGTACTGTGTATTTCGCCGTACATGGAAGAGGGTGGCAAGGCCTTTATGGAGAAGCGCCCAGCGGTTTATAACGACGACTAGATTTTTAAATTACACGCTGTAATTAAGGTGTTAGGCAGAGTCTGTTTAACACCTTAATGTCTCATTCTGTGTAGTGAGTTGTTATGTAAAAAATCATAGTAAGGAGTAATCTGTGAGTGATTATCAAGATTTCTGTGAAAGTTTTGGAGGTTGCGCTAGTGATCCTGATTTCATGGATAAATGGATGGATGAATATCTAGTTGATGAGGTAAAAAGAAAACCTATTAAGGTTAAAACTAAAACGACATCAACCATTCAACGTGACATCTTACCTGCGGGTAAAATAGTCCATATCATTAAACTATTGGCGTCATACCCAGCAAAACCTATGGGAATTATTTGGAATAAAGAACTAATTGAACCTTTGATATGCGCTAGTGCTAATCATTTAAATAGCACTGATCACGATGATCCAGCTAGTTGGTTTGTACGTAAGGGATTTACGGTTCGTTCAAGTAAGACAAATGGTTACTGGTATCAAATTGTTTTTAAGAAAACTAATCCTGAAACGCAACTTGGAGAGCACGACCGTAAAGACTACGAATCAATTTGCTCAAGTTTAAATTCCGAATGGCTTAGAAACTGCAAGTAAATTTCACCTAACAAGTTTCTGCACTCGGACTCAGTAAGTTGTCGGTGAGTAAGGCTTATGTGCTTAGGATACTATCAAGATTGTGATGAGGTTTGACGATTTAGCTGAAAACTTTAAGAGTATTCGAGGATGTCGTATCCCTTGTAAGCAAAGGTAATATTTGTTTTTCTGCCGTAGAGGTCAAGCCAATTTACCTTTGTTCTCTAGTCGAAGTTTACTTACATTCAATTTGTATAAAAAATCATGATCGTATACCTCCCTTAAATAAACAAATTGGCTAATATCAACAGCACCTGGTATCAGGTTCATTAGCTCTTCTCACTGGGGTATGCAAAAAACCACACACCCCTTATGTAAAACGTTGCCAATATTGAAAACAAGGAATAATTATGATCGTTTGGAAAGGGTGGGGGCTGTTAGCTTTGATAATCCCTTTGTTTTTCTCGTTACTTGCGGGGTCAGTATTTGATGCAATATACGGTGAAAGCTTTTATAAAAATAGTGAATGGGCTATGCCAATGATTCTAAGTTTATCATCTGTATTGCTTTACTTTATGGGCATTAAATTAAATAACAAGCCTGGAAGAATACTCATTGACCCGGAAAATAATGAACAAATAGAGCTTAAAACTAGACACACAATGTTTTGGATTCCAATTCAGTACTGGGCTTTTATTGTGGTAGGTATCAGTATCTGGATGTATATTGCAAATATAGGCTTAATTTATCAGTGAATGGCTAACCTGAACCTCATCCGGTTTACCAGATACTTTAAGTTAGCGGCAATATCGCCAAAGTCGTATCCCAATGATCCGCAAAGTTGTTACTCAGATAGCGATGCAATTACGTGACGAATCCTGGCGATTGATGCCGAAGTTGGTTGTTAAATACAGGGGTGTTAATGACGTTTAGTAATTAACAATAAGCTGCTGGTTTCTGAGTTGCGGGCAATGGGGCAGTGGCGGTGAGGTGATAATGAGAGCGTTGCCAGATTTGTTTTTAGCCATGGTCTTGGCATCTGTCATGGCTTTGTTAATTGCGTCACTTGTCTGAGGGATGTCTTTTTCTGTTAGATTAACGCTGCCGATGGAGAGGCTGATAAGTGGGAAGCAGCGAGCCTGATTGTCGCGTCCATTGGCGATGACGCATTTGTTGTTGCGGTCTTCAACACTGTAGCGAAGAGGGATTTCTGCAGAAAACTCGGCAAGTATGTTGCTGCAAATTTGTTCCCAGTCTTTGCTGCTAAAAAAGAGGATGAAATCGTCACCGCCAACATGGCCAATAAAGTCGCTTTTTTTACAAACATTTCGACGCAGTATTTCAGTAAACATTAATATGACTTCATCGCCTTTCGCGTAGCCATAGCTGTCGTTATAGGGTTTGAATTGGTCAAGATCACAATAGGCCGCGACAAAAGGTTGTTGGCTATTCAGGCGACGCTGTAACTCGTACATAATGGGTACATTACCCGGTAGCATGGTGAGTGGATTGGCATAACGGGCCATTTCAATTTGTTGCTGAGTAATGGCCTGGAGTAAATCCAGCAGTGTGCCCATACCTTTGTAGCAGCCTTTTTCGACGAGTATAAACTCATCAACATATACGTCGAGTGCTTTAGTTAAACGTTTGCTTATGATTTCAAGGGGTGTATTACTTTCAAAGCAAAGATGGTTTTTTTCAATAAATTGATAAACAGGTTTTTTACCGTAAATTTCAACGCCAAAGCGATGGGCATATAGGTCCATTAATTGGTTGCGTAATAAGAGCCCTGCGGGTTGTTCATTAAAGACAACGGCAATGGTATTTAATGTGGGTGTGCGCATAAATATTTCGACTGCTTCATTCACGCTGCAGCTGCTTTCTATGCAAGGTTTGGGTTTGAGTAAACTTTCTGCTGTGTTTTTTCTGGCAATTACCGCACGCTCTTCTTGTGTGCGAAATAATGCAGGATCAAGTATTACTTTTGGCTCAGAGTCTGGCCTGGCAAAGTAATAACCCTGAGAAAAACCGACGTCGAGTTTGCGTATGACGCGGTATTCTTCTTTTGTTTCAACGCCTTCTGCGATGACATGGCAGCCGAGGGTTCGACTAATTTCCATAATTGAGTTGATAAACTGCCGCTTGACCTTGTCTTTGTCGACACCGCTGATGAAATGACGATCAATTTTGACAAAATCGGGTTTCATTTCTGACCACAGCTTTAGCCCAGAGTAACCCGCGCCCAGGTCATCAATCGCGATAACGAAGCCTTCTTTGCGGTAATGTTCGATGGCGTTGCGGATCAAATGGTATTCATCAATGGGCTGGGTTTCGGTAATTTCAATAACGATGCGGTTTGGATTAAGCCCAAAGGTAGCTAAAAACTGGGTGGTGAGACCGTTCTTGAAATTGGGTGACATCAGCACGGAAGGGTTAATGTTGAGAAATAGGCGGCCCGGTAATTTCAATTGTGCAAATTGTTTAATGAGTGTTCTTCGGCATAGATGGTCGAGTTCATTGAGACGTCCGAAGCGTTCCGCTGCGGCAAACAAGTTTACCGGTGCATGCAAAGGAGAGTCTGAAGGCCCTCGAATTAGTCCTTCGTAGCCGTAGATGTCTTGCTTGTTCAAAGAGACGATGGGTTGGAATAATGGCAGTAGTTTGCCCTGGTCGATAATGTCGTCAAGCTGTGTTTGCAGTGTATTCGCTGAACTGGATAGTGTAGACATAGCGGCTGTAGATTCAATCTGCTGAAAGCGTTGGCACAGGTTATGTCGAAAAGATGACAGAAATATGTCATCGAGAAGGTGCCAGGAAAATAATGCGAGTCATGGCTCAGTAAGAGGAAACAATGACAGCAGCTGATAATCAACAACAAGTAAAGGGACAAGTATCATCTTGGTTGTTTGCATGTGGGGCTATAGGTTTTCATTGCATGCCAAGACCACGTCGAATCCATAATCCTCTTTAGACCGGGTGTATCTGAGATTGCGGAACAGGTGGATACTGAATTGAGGATGTCACCGGGATCTATTGTGGGAACCGCGGGAGGTGGGAGCAGCGATGGGTGACGGTGTACCTTTGTCATGAAGTGGTAGGGCTGAGCATTGCAAAGACGGTTGGTCAGAAGTGAACCGACAGTATTCCGACCACGAATAAAAAGTCGAAAGAGATGATGGAAAGCGATAAAACGTTAGTTCGAAAGGCCGAACCGATTCGGCTGATACCTGCTCATTAATAGCGGTTAATATGATACTTTATGTTTCAATTTTTTGATTAACGTATTCATTGGCGGCTGATAAGTAAATTAATGTGAAGTGTAAAATACAAGACGCTAGAGAGATGTGCCTATACTCTGGCAGGAATCTTGGCATTAACATAAGTGCACAAACAAAATAAAAACCAGACTAAGCTTATCAAGTATCGTTCCGACGTAAAAATTAGCGTCTCTATGGGGTGGTGAAAGTGCTGGCCTTTGTGTGCATTCAGTTCGCAAATGATGGCGCAAAATACCCGTTACTTTGTCTGTCGTATAGTAAGGCGTTACACTTAAATTTAGCATGTACAAGGAATGTTGTTATGTGGAATATTTTTAAAAAACAGAAGAATAATATTTTCCCTGGTTCTGATGGAGAGCATATTATTCAGAAAAACTTTAATACAGATAAAAAGGCTCTTTCGTTCTACAACAAACAAGTTATCAATGAGTTGGCGCCATTGATGATAAAGTTTATTGAGGCTCAGGAAATGGCGTTCATTGCTACTTCAGATAAAAAAGGAGAATGTGACTGCTCATTTAGAGCTGGCCCTGCTGGTTTTATAAAGATTGTTAATAACAAAACGATTATATATCCAGAATATCGAGGGAATGGTGTTATGGCATCTATGGGTAATATTTACGAGAATAAGAATATTGGACTGTTTTTTATAGATTTTTATAGAACTGCCGTAGGCCTTCATGTAAATGGGGCGGCTGAATTTATAAAAAAGGAAGACTTAAGTCGCTCCCTAGGTGAAAGAAAGGATATTGTTAGCACGTTACAAAACACTGAGTCACTAAATAAAGTAATCGGTTATGTCCTCATAGATGTAGAAGAAGCCTATATACATTGCTCAAAACACATTCCTCTACTACAAAAAATAGATAAAAAAATACACTGGAGTACCGATAGCGAACTTCACAAGGGTGGCGATGCATTCCAGGTTAAAAATCACCCAAGACCATGGAGCAAGGCCTAATAAATACTTCAAGATGACATAAAGGGTTATGCATTTTAAGCATTAATATAATGCGGAGACATATATGAAAACTATGAGCTGTAAACAACTAGGTGGTGCTTGTGATGAAGAGTTTCATGCCAGATCATTTGATGAAATCGCCGAAATGAGTAAGCAGCATGGTATGGAGATGTTTCAAAAAAATGATGACAATCATCTTAAAGCAATGAACGAAATGCAACAGCTTATGCAAAAGCCTGAAGCAATGACCGCATGGTTTGAAAGTAAGAGGAAAGAGTTTGAAGCATTGCCTGATAGCTAGAAGTTGGACAATTCTAAGCCTCCTCTGGACAGCCTAAGAGTAAACCTCTTTGTGCATTTATTTCGCAAATTATGGCATAAAGCGCCATCACTTTATCTCCTGCATTAGAAAAGCGTTAAGCAGAAAGGATCATATATCGTGCCAGAAATAAGCATACGCAATGAAAAAGAAAGCGACTGCACAAGAATCAGTGAAGTTATCACTCTTGCGTTTAAGGATGATCCTCACAGCGATGGGCGTGAGGCGGAGATTGTTGAGTTAATGCGAGAGGATTCGGCACTAATAATTTCTCTTGTTGCCGAGGTCGATAATAAGATAGTTGGGCATATTGCCTTTTCAAAAGTGACGATTAATGATGAGTTTATTGATTGGTATGGTTTGGCACCCGTCAGTATTGCGCCGAAGTATCAAAACCAGGGTGTTGGCTCACAGTTAATCGAGGAAGGACTTAAGCGTCTAAAAAAGTTAAATGCAAAGGGTTGTGTGCTGCTTGGAGAGCCAGGCTACTACCAGCGTTTTGGCTTTGAAGCTGATGAAAAATTAATATTGCCCGATGTTCCCGCTGAGTATTTTCAGGCCCTATCATTCAATAGTTCTATCCCTGATGGCATCGTAAAGTATCACCAGGCCTTCGGGGAATAAAGTTGCCGAGACTGTAATTAAAACTGTGTAACTGTCTATCATTAATCCCTAATGGGAAGGATAGACAGCCATGAACAAAGAAGACCTCGAAGCCTTTGCTCTCGAAGCAGTAAAAACCTTAAAAACAGAACAAGACCTCAACGACTTCAGGGCCATGCTCACCAAAGTCACCGTTGAGGCAGCCCTCAATGCTGAACTGGATGACCACCTCGGCTACGCCAAAAATGAGAAATCCTCTACAGGTAATAGCCGTAATGGCGTTACCCGCAAAACGCTACGTACCGAAGATGGCCAATTTGAACTGGACACACCGCGTGATCGGCAAGGTGATTTTGAGCCCCGGTTGGTCAAGAAACATCAAACGCGTTTTACCTCTATGGATGACAAAATCCTGTTTCTGTACGCTCAGGGTATGACCACGCGTGAAATTGTCACCACCTTTAAAGAAATGTATGGCGCTGACGTCTCTGCCAGCCTCATATCCAAAGTAACCGATGCTGTGATTGAACAAGTGGTTGAGTGGCAATCCCGACCTCTGGATGCGGTTTATCCCATTGTTTATCTGGACTGTATTGTGGTCAAAATCCGTCAAGATAAGCGGGTCATCAACAAGGCCTTTTATCTTGCTCTGGGCGTTAACATGGAGGGTCACAAGGAGCTGCTGGGCTTGTGGCTCTCTGAAAATGAAGGCGCTAAATTCTGGTTAAACGTGCTCACCGAGCTTCAGAATAGAGGCGTGAAGGATATATTGATTGCCTGTGTTGACGGCCTCAAGGGCTTCCCCGATGCCATCAACACCGTGTTCCCAGGCACTCAGATACAACTCTGCATAGTTCATATGGTACGCAATTCAGTGAAGTACGTGCCCTGGAAGGACTACAAGGCCGTCACGGCTGACTTGAAGAAGATATACCAGTCCATCACTGAGGAAGAGGCTTTGCTGGCACTGGATCAGCTCTCTGACCGCTGGGACGATAAATACCCTCAAATCAGTAAATCGTGGCGTGCTCATTGGCACAATCTCAACACCTTATTCAACTACCCGGCGGATATTAGAAAAGTGATCTACACCACCAATGCGATTGAATCTCTGAACAGTGTTATTCGTAAAGCCATCAAAAAACGAAAGTTATTCCCCACTGATGACGCGGCTAAAAAAGTCATTTATCTGGCCATTCAAAATGCAAGTAAGAAATGGACGATGCCAATTAGAAACTGGAAGCCCGCCCTCAATCGCTTTATGATCGAGTTCGAAGACCGTCTTACTGATTACATTTAACCCTGACAGTTACACAGAACTATTTACAGGCTCAAGTTGCCAGGGCGCAGTAGCCATTAATTAAAAGAAATGGGTAAGTCTCGAGTTGGCTTGGATGTGGCTTTTTGTTTTACTAAAGTGACCCTGGCGCTATTTTGTACTTAATTACCTAAAACATTGGCTTTGGCTTTCTTTTTGGCTGCCTTTGCTGCTTTCTTTTCTTTTGCTGTTAAAAGGGGTTCCTTTTTGGTGCTTTTTTTACTGTCTTGTCCTTTACTCATGATACTTTCCTCTTGAGGTAATTTCTTAAGCCCAAAGTCAGCTTGAGCCAACCTAAGGATTGGGGCTACGCAGTGGCCTCAATTCAAACTGTCTAGTCAATGCGTAACAATATCAGTATGTTCCTGTGGACTATAAATTGATAGGAATAGCTTGGATTTGCTGGCTATGTGCGTCAATGTTTCTTATTGGCACATGCTGAACTGTGGTTGTTAAGCTGAACGGGTAAATCAGAAAATAATAGAAATAGAACTGAGTATTTTAATACCATGCTATCTCTTCGAATTATGCCTTAATAGAACTGCGTGCTGCCTTTGCATTGTTTGTAAATTTTGGGGAGTCGCTTAGAGGGCACGTTGTACGTGCTTATGCTGTAAGAACTTAAGCAGGCAGGATTGTTGTAAGATCACGCCGTCCCAGCTAAAAGTGTGAATATGCAGCCCCAGACCGAGCCCTTTATCGTCCCCCTGTGTACGGAACAGATAGAAATTGTCTATCAAGACGAGTATTTACTGTTGATCAACAAGCCCAGCGCTTTACTGAGCTTGTCGGGGAAGCACCCCCTCAACAAAGATTCCGTCCACTGGCGCCTGGTGCAGGACTTCCCCACGGCGACACTGGCTCACCGGCTTGACTTTGGCACCTCTGGTTTGATGATTGTCGCTTTAAATAAAGTGGTGAATGGCCATCTGACTCGGCAGTTTCAACAGCGCAGTGTGGCCAAGAGTTATATGGCCCTCTTGCACGGCCACCTGCCGGAGGACAGTGGCGAGATTGATTTGCCCATCGCCAAAAACCGTATCCAGTTCCCGTTGCAAAAAATTTGTTATGCCACTGGCAAACCTGCCCAGAGTCATTACCAGGTGCTTGAGCGCCTTGAAGTCCCCTTTGCAACACGAGTGCTCTTTACCCCTCTTACTGGGCGCACCCACCAGTTGCGTATTCACAGTGGCGAGATTGGCCATGGCATTTTGGGTTGTGACCTCTACGCCAGTGACGAGGCTTTCAGGCTGGCCCCGCGTTTAATGCTGCACGCCGAGCGTATTGAATTCGAGCATCCGGTGAGCGGTGAAAATATCAAAGGGTTTTGCCCTTGTCCTTTTTAGGCCTGAGCTTTAGGCATCCAGATTGTCGATAGTGTTTTACCGTGTTTAGAATCCAGTGATATTCTTTATACCTTCGCCCAGGGCACAATAAAGAGGGAAAAATGACCGATACCCACATTCCGCAGAAGGATTCTGCCGAGCAGAAAAGCCAATTCACCCTGCTCAAATCGCGGCGCTTTCTGCCGTTTTTCCTCACCCAGTTTTTCGGTGCTCTGAACGACAATCTGTTTAAAAATGCCCTGTTGGTGATTCTCGTTAGTAGCGGCGTGGCGGCCAATGGTTCGGAAACAAACACGCTGGTGAATATGGCGGCGGGCTTGTTCATCATTCCTTTCTTTCTATTTTCAGCACTCGCTGGGCAATTGGCGGATAAGTACGAAAAGTCGGTGATTATTCGCCGTATCAAGCTAGCAGAAATTTTTATTATGCTCGGTGGTGTTGCCGCGCTGTGGTACAACGAAATTTGGTTAATGATGCTGGTGTTATTTGCCATGGGCACCCAGTCGGCCTTTTTTGGGCCAGTGAAGTACGCGATTATTCCTCAGCATTTGCGTCGCGAAGAGCTGATTGGCGGTAACGCGCAAATTGAGATGGGCACCTTCGTCGCCATTTTAATCGGCACTATTGCCGGCAGTTTGTTGGCCGGGGCTGAGCAGCCCGCCCCGTTGGTGGGTGTGATTGTGGTGAGTGTTGCCATCGTGGGCTGGTTGAGTAGTCGCCAGGTTCCCATCGCCGAAGCCAAGGCGCCGACACTGAGCATAGACTTCAACCCTCTGCGTGAGAGTCGAAAGCTGTATCACCTGGCCCGTGAAAAGCGCGAGGTGTTGTTGGCCATTTTGGGCATCTCCTGGTTTTGGATGATTGGTGCCAGTTACCTGACGCAGATTCCGAATTTTTCCGTTACGACTCTGCACGGCGAGCCGAGCTTAATTGCTCTGCTGTTGAGTGCCTTTACGGTCGGCATCGCCATTGGTTCCCTGCTGTGTGAGCGCATGAGCGGGCATAAAATTGAAATCGGTCTAGTGCCCTTTGGCGCGCTGGGTATCAGCATATTTGGCATTGACCTGTTTTTTTCGGGATTAAATTATGGCGGCACGGCTGCGGTGGGGGCCATGGGTTTCTTTGCTCAGCCCGGCGGCATGCGTATATTGCTCGACCTGGCCTTGATCGGCATGTTCGGTGGTTTCTATATTGTGCCCCTTTACGCCATGGTACAGATGCGTACGGAGGAGAGCACACGGGCGCGGATTATTGCCTTTAATAACATCCTCAATGCCTTTTTTATGGTGCTATCGAGCCTGCTGGGTATTCTCTTTCTGGGTGTGCTCGATATTGGTATTCCGACGTTCTATCTTATTATCGCGCTAATGAATATTGCCGTTGGTATCTTCATCTTCTACCAAGTGCCCGAGTTCACCATGCGCTTTATGATTTGGATATTCAGCCACAGCCTGTACCGGGTGAGCCATAAAGGGCTGGAAAATATTCCCGATAAGGGTGGGGCACTCATCGCCTGCAATCACGTCAGCTATGTTGATGCCCTGCTTATCGCTGGCGCGGTGCGCAGGCCCATACGTTTTATTATGTACAAGCCAATCTTTGAAATCCCCGTACTTAACTTTATTTTCCGCACGGGTGGCGCTATACCTATTTGCTCGCCGAAGGAAGATCAAGCGGTGTACACGGCGGCGATGGATGCTATTGCCGAAGGCCTTGAACAGGGTGACTTGCTGTGTATCTTCCCCGAGGGCAAGTTGACCCAAGATGGTGACATGAATGAATTTAGGGCGGGCATAGAACGCATTATTCAACGCAGCCCCGCGCCGGTTATTCCCCTTGCCCTGCAGGGGTTGTGGGGTGGCTTTTTCAGCCACAGTGGCCCCGGTGTGTTTAAAACACCCTTCCACCGTGTGTGGAGCCGAATTTCGGTTGTCGGTGGGCAGCCGGTGCCACCAGCAGAGCTATCGGCCCCCGCCTTGCGGGAACAAATTCTGGCAATGCGCGGTGAGCGCAGGTAAGTTGGGCGGTCTTATAAAAGCGCATCGTTAATCCTTCGGAAAAATAATATGACATTGTCGACCAAAATTTTACTGGCCATGGTGCTGGGTGTAGCGCTGGGTGCCATCCTCAATACCCTGGAAACGGCAGAAGGCAGCTTCGTTGCCAACTTGATAGCCTGGCTGGTGAATTCAGTATTTGATGTGGTCGGTAAAATCTTTATCGCTTCATTAAAGCTACTGGTGGTGCCGCTGGTTTTTGTCTCACTGGTGTGCGGTTCTTCCGCCATGGGCGCGAATGCCAGTATGGGTCGTATGGCGGGCAAGACATTGGCTTTGTATCTGCTTACCACTGCCATCGCCGTTACCCTCGCGCTTTTGTTTGCCAATTTAATCAATCCGGGCCTGGGCATTGATATGAGTTCGACCGCGACCTATGTCGCCAAAGAGGCCCCTTCTGTAAAAGAAGTACTGATCAATATTTTCCCCACCAATCCGGTTAAAGCCATGGCCGAAGGGAATATGTTGCAGGTGATCGTCTTCGCCATTTTGATGGGCGTGGCCGTTAGCCACAGTGGCGAAAAAGGTAAAGAGGTGCTGAGCTTTTTCGAGAGCTTTAATGAGGTGGTGATGACGATGGTCACGCTGTTAATGCATCTCGCGCCCTACGGTGTGTTTTGTTTGTTGGCCAAGTTGTTTAGTCAGCTGGGTTTAGCGGCCATTCTCGATTTGGCGAAGTACTTTTTTACCGTTGCTTTTGTATTGCTGGTTCATGGGCTTGTGGTTTATACCGGTATATTTAAGTTGCTGACTCGCCTCAGCCCCTGGGTATTTTTAAAGAATGTTCGCCCGGCGATGTTGTTCGCGTTTAGCACTTCATCAAGTAGTGCCACCATGCCGGTGACCATGAATGTCGCTGAAAAGCGCCTTGGCATCGACAACGGTATCGCCTCTTTTACCGTGCCCCTGGGTGCGACCATTAATATGGATGGCACCGCCATTATGCAGGGCGTGGCCACGGTGTTTATCGCCCAGGCCTTTAATATCGACATCAGTATCGGTGGCTATGTTGCCGTAGTGTTAACGGCAACGCTGGCCTCTATCGGTACAGCCGGCGTGCCCGGTGTGGGTCTGATTACTTTGGCGCTGGTACTTCAGCAAGTCGGCCTGCCGGTTGAGGGTATCGCACTGATTATCGGCGTTGATCGCCTGCTCGACATGATGCGTACGGCGGTGAACGTCACGGGTGACTGTATGGTCTCTAGCGTTGTAGCGCGAAGTGAGGGCTTACTTGATGAGGCGGTGTTTCACGAAACATCGGATCGAGACGAGTATGAGGAAATAGCGAAATAGCGTATTCCGGTTGCGTTATAGGACCTTGGAATTAACCTGATCTGTAGAGCTTATACGATGAAGTTTCCTGTCACAGCGTTACTCACAAGCGGCATCAGGCTCACCTTATGCGCCGCTTTTTTGCTGCCGTCAGGGGTGAATGCCAGTGGCAAAAAAACAGCTGAACAATGGTATGCACAGGGTCGGCAGGCGGTTATTGATGCCGCGCATCATCGTTTCATAAGCACGAGTAAGGCTAAAAACATCATCTTGTTTATTGGTGATGGCATGGGCGTTTCCACCGTTACTGCCGCACGCATTCTCGATGGCCAGCAAAAAGGCGGTTACGGCGAAGAGAACCTGCTGTCATTTGAGCGCTTCCCCTACACAGGGCTTGTAAAAACCTATAACACCAATCAGCAAACCCCCGACTCCGCAGGCACCATGAGCGCGATAATGACGGGTATTAAAACCAAAGCCGGCGTGATTAGCGTTAACGCGACGGCCACTCGCGGTGACTGCGCGACCCTCAAAGGCGCAAAGGTGGTGACTTTTCTTGAAGAGGCGGAAGCGCGGGGTCTATCAACGGGGATTGTTTCCACAGCACGGCTGACTCACGCCACACCAGCAGCAACTTATGCCCATACGGTTGACCGTAATTACGAAGATGATCGCGATGCGAGCAAATTCACCCAGCCTGCGCTTTGCCCTGATATTGCCAGCCAGTTGATTGATTTCCCTCATGGCGATGGACTTGAAGTCGCCCTCGGCGGTGGTCGCCGCAGCTTTATCAAGCGGGAACACGGAGCTGACCCGGAAAGCGATGATAAAGGCGAGCGGAAAGATGGTCGTGACCTAACTCAGGAATGGCTGAGTCAATACAAGAATGCAGCCTACGTTTGGAATAAAGCACAGCTCGACTCCATTGATAGTAATACGACCAGTCACTTACTCGGCCTCTTCAATATGTCGCATATGCGTTATGAAGCTGACCGGGGTAGTGATGTCGGAGGTGAGCCCTCGCTAACGGAAATGACCACGAAAGCCATCGAGGTATTGCGTAAAAACGACAAGGGTTATTTTCTAATGGTTGAGGCTGGCCGTATTGACCACGGCCACCATGCGGGTAGTGCTTATAATGCCTTGAGCGAGACCATCGAGCTGTCGAAAGCCGTACAAAAGGCACGGGATCTGACCGGTGATGACACCCTGATTATTGTTACCGCCGACCACAGTCACGCGTTCACCATCGCAGGCTACCCTACCCGTGGTAACCCCATCCTCGGTAAAGTCGTGGGCAATGACGCCAGCGGCGAGCCCCATCAATCCCCAGCGCTGGATAAAGAGGGTATGCCCTATACCACGCTTGGCTATACCAACGGACTCGGTTTTGCCGATTTGGGTGACGAGACCAATGCCAATGTGCGTTACGAGAAAAAGGCGGCCGCTGGGCGTCAAAATATTAGGGATGTTGATACCGAGCGTAGCGGTTACCACCAGGAAGCCCTGGTTCACCTCGGTGCGGAAACCCATGGGGCTGAAGATGTCGCCATTTATGCAACCGGCCCCGGTGCTGAGTTGGTACACGGGGTGATGGAACAAAACGTGATTTACCACATCATGCGCAAAGCATCACGGGTATTCAGCCCTGTAAGTGATGCACCGTAGGGTCAGGGATTCGGGCTTACTGGGCGACCGATAATGACAAAATCTAAACAGGACTTTTTAAGAGCCAGAGCTTGATTGGCCTCAGCACCAACTGGCCTCTTCGGATGGGTTTTTAGCCAGCTCCTCAATATTGGCGTGCAGCACTCGGTAGCCAACATTGCCGTATAAAACTTGGCGGCCACCGTCGATAACGTAAGAGGGGCTGCCTTTAATGGTCTGCAACTTACATATTTGATAGTCATTCATTAAAGCGGCAATGGCCGAGCCGTCGCCAATACGGGTTTGTAAAAGCGCGGGGTTCAAGTCTTTGGCTGCGACGAGTTCATAGAGAACATCCAGCTTGCCAATATCTTTGGCATCGACAAAAAAAGCTTCGCGCAGCATCAGTGCGGTGTCGATGCTTGTCTGTTGGTCGTAGCTAAGCTCAACAGCTTTTAATAGCAGGTGAGCATTGGCAGACGTTGCCGGTCTAACCTCCGTCCATATTTTGGGGTTGATGGGTGCGTGCTCATACTCAGTGGCAGAACTCTGCACATGCTTTGCGAAGCCGGCATAGCCGCCTTTTTGCTGCCAGACCCCCTCCATTTTTGCCCGGGTATCACCAAAGATATCGACGTAGCGATAGCGGAATTCAAGTCCGTCACCAAAGCTTTGCTTAAGCTCGTCGATACGGCGCTGGGCTATCCACGCCCAAACACAGAGGACGTCGCTGTAATAGTCGATGACTAAAGGCTTATTCATGAAATTCCTGTTACGTCTCGCTATCTGGCAGCTTCAGCAAACGCTCGCTACGCCACACCCGTATAACGTGAACTGAATTTTGCTCTTTCAAGTAAACAATTCGAAATGGCGAATGGATTAGCTCTCTTATTCGCTCCTCCCCAAATTCGGGTACCACACGCCCTATGCTCGGGTTATCTATCAGCGTTTGTGCATGTTCCATAATCGCTGCTATAAACTGCTTACCGATATGTGGCATGCCTTGATTGTTATAATTTTTCCCGATATTTTCTAAATCAATATAAGCTGAACTGGATACAAATACGTCCACTTATTCAATACCCAGCTTTTGCTTTACTTCAGCAAGCGTCAGCTCTTTGCCTTCGCGAACCTCCATTAGACCTGCCGCTATAGCCTTCATAAACGCCCTTTCTTCTTCGCTTTTCTCATAGTCATCAAGGCCTTGTACCACCGCCACACCTCGTCCTCGACTCGTGAGCAGTACAGGGCGGTGGGTATCCTTGGCATGATTAACCACCTTTCCAGGGTTAATCTTGAGATCAGTAAGAGGGATTATGTCTTCTGAAAACTTGGTTCGCATCAAAAGCACCTTATTAAAGAAAAATTAACAGCCCTGATTATAGCAGCTGTTAACAGCTCATTTAAGGTGAGGTTAAACGAGGTACAGGGGCTTCGGCTCTTGTGAAAAATAAAACCATATTAACCGGGCGCTTAAAAAACGGCTTTTAGAATAAAGAAGAAGACAATCGACAGGCCAGCGCCAGCGGGCAGGGTTACCAGCCAGGACATAAAGATGGTGCCCACCACACGCAGGTTGATGGCGGCAATACCGCGGGCAAAGCCGACACCCAGTACTGCACCGACCAGTGTGTGAGTGGTGGAAATGGGTAGCCCGGTCGCTGAGGCGAATACCACAGTTGCGGAAGCGCCCAGCTCAGCGGCGAAGCCTCGGCTGGGGGTCAGCACAGTGATTTTCTGGCCGATGGTGGCCATCACTTTAAAGCCGTAAGTGGCGAGGCCGAGAATAATACCCGCACCACCCAGTAGCAGTATCCAGCTGGGCATAACGCTCTTCGCCGCTATCGTGCCACTGTTGACGATGCCGACAATAGCGGCCAGTGGGCCGACGGCATTGGCGACGTCATTGGAGCCGTGGGCAAAGGCCATGCTGCAGGCGGTGAAGACCATGAGTACCGCGAACACGCGCTCGACACTGGCGAAGCGGTCGTCGGCATCGCGCTCGGGATCTTCTTTAATACGGCTGAGAAAGTAGCTGCCAATCAGGGTGACAATCAAACCGGCACCGGCGGCATAGAGAGCGCATTCGCCAAAGCTCATGCTCACACCTTCATCTTTGAAGACATGCTTAAGGCCCTTAAGCATGGTCACCATGGCCATCAAAAAGCCAACGGCGAACATATAAAAGGGAATAAAGCGCTTGGCGCGGGTGAAGGGGTCGCTGTGATTGAGGATCAACGACTGCACACTTTTAAACAGGGCGTAGGACATGACGCCTGCGAGCACGGGCGAAACCACCCAGCTGGCGACAATTTTACCGACCTTCGGCCAGTGCACGGCGTCGACTGAAATACCGACAGCGGCGAAGCCAACAATGGCACCGACAATAGTGTGGGTTGTGGATACGGGCCAACCTTTAATACTGGCGATCAGTAGCCAGGTGCCCGCAGCGAGTAGTGCCGCGAGCATGCCAAAGACCAGTAACTCCGGTTGATCTTCGATCGATGCCGTATCGATAATACCTTTGCGAATGGTGGCCGTGACTTCGCCGCCTGCCAGATAAGCACCGAGAAACTCGAACAGCATGGCGATCATAATCGCCTGCTTGACCGTCAGCGCGCGCGAGCCGACCGAGGTACCCATGGCGTTGGCGACGTCGTTGGCACCAATGCCCCAGGCCATAAAGAAGCCAAAAACGCAGGCGAGTGAAAGGAGCAAATATCCGTGTTCAGCAATAATTGTCATAGGGCTAGTCAGTCAAAAAATGAAGGAGGAAGGAGGTCTGTAAAAAACAGTGTCTAGCGGGCTAGCAATAGCTGCAGCCGGGCACCAACGCGCTCGGCGTCATTAGCCATTTCGCCAACGATGTCGATAATTTTGTAGAGAAACATTACCTCGACGGGGGGCAGACCAGCTTCCAATGCAAATAGTTTTTTACGGAGTTCCTGCTCCAGTTGGTCATTCTCGTGTTCAAGCTTGTCGAGGGCTTCGATTAAGGTGGCGATAAAGCTCACTTCACGCTCACCAAAGCCGGTTTCGAGTAGCTCGTCCAGTTCGTTAATGGCGACGAAGGCTTGCTCGGTAGCGGCGATGGCCGTTTTCAAAAAAGCCATGCCATCATTTTGAATAGATTCAGGAATGACCATTTTGCGGCCCAGCATCAAGCCGGCAATATCCCGTGCGCCATTGGCGATGCGATCCTGCGTTGTGACCAAATCGAGCAGGTCGGTGCGTGGCATCGGCATAAACAGGCTTTTCGGCAGGTGCTGGCGAATCTGCTTTTTCAGCTCATCAGCTTGCCGCTCGCTAGTACAAATTTCGTCGTAAACAGAACTCGCCTTTACCCAGTCGGCATTGTTAGAGGCAGCAAAAAAGCCCTCCAGCAATTTCACACAATTCACCACTTCGCCCATATGCTGCTGCATGGGTTTAATGGGTGAGCGCCCGAGGATTTTGTAAAACGGGTTGTTAATGGCCATAGCTTGTTCCCGAGTTTATCTGGTTTGTTTATTTACGCTGACGGCATTACGTAATTATTGTTCGGAATTATAAGGCGAGTGACTGCTGTCGTCATGCAGATTGTGCTGTCTGACTTGATAGGGCGCATGGCGAGCACGCGTTACAGGGCCGAGAGCGTTAGAGGGCAAGTAATGGCCTCGGCATCAGCGGGCAGTATGATGGGGTCTTTGGCGATTTGTAGGCGTGTTGAATCCAGCGCCACAGCCCCTTCATTATTGCCAGTGAGATAGTTGAACACAGCTTCTGCGCGTTGCTTTGCGAGGCTTGCTAGCTGCTCGGGAGTGAGTGCTTGCTTACTGACTAGCTCTTGTAATAGCAGGCTATCTAGCCGCTTGGTTTGAGGGCTGCCCGCGTCAGGGTGTTGGCCATTACCTGTTTGTTGTGGCGCTACCTGTTCACTTTCAGCTTTAAGCAATGCCAGTTTTTCAGTACTAAAAGCGGCACGATACATTTTTTCCAAAACGGCACTCTGGTAATTGATAGGTGAGGGCGTAGGGATGCCGCTATTTTTGTTGCCATTACCTGAAAGAACTTGATAGGCCTGATTAAATTGTTGTGTTTGCAGAGCCAGGCTATCGCTTTCAGGCTGATAACAGGCACTGACGATCAGCGCGAGTGCGGGCTTTTGCTGTAAAGCCTGAGCGAGTTTACCGAGCTTTTGTTGTTCACTTGCCGCGAGTTCGCTAGCGCCTGGGGTAAACAGGGTGTGCTCAAAATCGCCTTCATCGCCGTTATCAAACAAGCCGCCCAACATTTTGAAAGGGCTGGCAACGACTTTGACCAGCAAGTTGCCAAAGGCCTTCCAGACGAGACCGCCAATACGCACCTCGGGGTTATTGAGGTCACCCTCGACGGGCAGGTCGATATCGATATTGCCATTGACGTCTTTCATTAGCGCGACCGCTAGTTTCAGGGGCAGGCTCACGGCATCGGGGCTATCGACAGTATCGCCCAGAGTTAAGTGCTCGAGCAGCATGTGGTTG
>Ga0209826_1000444_pt1 | contig 30241 bp, 29 predicted proteins | sample GOMGulsemesocosm_5_FD_184637 | JGI IMG/M metagenome (GOLD analysis project Ga0209826, IMG submission 184637) | Methane-oxidizing microbial communities from mesocosms in the Gulf of Mexico - GOM15C Gulf of Mexico (SPAdes) (version 2) | ecosystem: Environmental > Aquatic > Marine > Cold seeps... | reverse complement strand
ATTTCCAAAGTCACATTTTTAAAACAATGGTTACTAAGGTCGTTGAATGGAGATACGCAACGCTAGCCGCAGCGGTGGCAATTCTTATGGTGGCTTTTGGCTTAATGGCGGGGGGGCGGGTTGGATTTACGTTTTTTCCAACGCCTGAAGCGGATGTCGTTCAGGCAAACATTGTATTCTCCCCCGGTGTACAGCGAGCTCAAACCAAAAGAATGATGCAAGAAATGCAGCGCGCCCTTAATCAGGTGGAAGCCGACCTTACGGATGGAAGGAGAGGGTTAATTGCCTCTTCGTTTGGAAAGATTGGGGTTAGCGTTGGCGGACAGTTTAGCGCCGTATCCGGAGATCATCGTGCCGGTCTGCAAGTCGAGCTGGTTTCTGCTGACCATAGGGATATTCGAACGCAAGATTTTATTCGGGCGTGGCGGGCAGAGATAAAACCGCAAGCTGGATTGCTGCGAATTGCTCTGACGGAAAGGATCGGCGGCCCTCCTGGTAAAGAGCTGGATATTCGATTGAAGGGTACTGAAACCGAGGCTCTGAAGTTGGCAGCAGAAGAAGTGAAAAGTTTGCTGAAGAGGTTTAGTGGAATTTCCAGCATTGAAGATGATCTCCCAACAGGGAAGCAAGAACTTATTCTGGAATTAACCGCCCGTGGACGAGCCTTGGGCTTTACAACCGAGGATATCTCAGCGCAAGTGCGTGCAGCCTTTGAAGGCTTAATTGCTAAAAAATTTGCTCGTGGGGATGAAGAGGTAACAATTCGAGTGCAATATCCAAGAGACAAAATTTCAGTAGATACACTTCAAAATTTTTACTTAAGGGGCAAAAATTCTGCCGAAGTTCCTTTGAGCGAAGTTGTAAAAATCAGATCTGAACAAGGGTATGCTCGAATAAAACGTGAAAATGGTGTTCGTGAGGTTTCAATCACCGGGGAAATTGACGAAAACATCACATCGGCTGATACCATTTTACAAGCCTTGCCTGAAGGTGGTTTGCGAGCCATTGTCGAAAAATATGAATTGAAATACCGCTTCGCTGGAAAATCTGAAGAACAAGAAGAAACTCTTGGTGATATGAAGTTTGGAGCCACGATCGGGTTGTCAGCAATATACCTGATTCTGGCTTGGGTTTTTGCATCCTACACCCGCCCAATCGTCGTCATGTCGATCATTCCGTTCGGTTTGGTTGGGGCTATTGTCGGTCATTATCTGCTTGGATTTAATCTCACGATTTTGTCGCTTATCGCATTGCTTGGTCTATCGGGTATCTTGGTCAATAACTCGATTATTCTGGTGAGCGTGGTCGAAGAGCGTCTAGAAAAAGGAGAAAGTTTTATAAACGCTGTTATTGATGGGACTTGCGATCGCTTACGGGCAGTTTTACTGACTTCGCTAACAACAATCGGAGGGCTGTGCCCCTTGTTGTTCGAGACAAGTTTACAGGCACAGTTTTTGATCCCCATGGCAATCACAATGGTCTTCGGCTTGATGGTCGCCACATTTCTCGTCTTGTTCCTAGTCCCAAGTCTGTTGTTAATTCAGCAGGACTTTGGGCGCATGGTTTTGGCCGTTAAAAGAGTTGTGAATGCTTGAACTTGTCCTTTAATCTTTCTGAATAAAGGACAATAACTCATTGCGGGTGATATCGGATTTTCTGAAAATCCCGAGCATACTACTTGTGATCATAGTAACGCCGTCTTTATGAACGCCGCGGGTTGTCATGCATTGATGAGCGCTTTCAATGACAACAGCAACGCCTTTAGGCTTTAAAGCCTGATCGATTGTGTTAGCGATTTGCTGCGTCAGTTTTTCTTGGATTTGAAGGCGTTTGGAAAAGGCGTCGACAACGCGGGCAAGTTTGGAAATCCCAACAACCCGGCTATCAGGCATGTAGGCCACATGGGCGACACCCGTAATGGGAACCATATGATGTTCACAGTAGCTTTCAAGTCGGATACCTTTGAGAATAATCATCTCATCATATCCGGCGACCTCATCGAAGGTGCGAGCCAGATAATCAGCGGGATTTTCTTCATATCCTGCAAAAAACTCACCGTAAGATCGGGTGACCCGGTCAGGGGTTCCGCGTAATCCTTCACGATCAGGATTATCACCAGCCCATCTGATAAGGGTTCTTACCGCTTCTTCAGCTTGTTCCTTCGTTGGTTTATCCGTATTGCCCATATTCAGTTCCTATATCCATCCCCGATGGAAAATTTTAATCTGTTCAATTTAATGGCCCAGCTTCATGCGGGCTGTCCAGTGAAAAGGCAGGAATCTCAACAACAATCCAACGTCCACCATCTACTTCCATATCGTAAGATCCAAACATTATCCCAGACGGCGTTGTCAACGGGGTGCCGCTTGTATATTCAAATGACTGCCCCGGCTCCAATACAGGTTGTTCTCCAATGACGCCTTCGCCGCGAACAACTTCGGTGTGGCCTGTTGCATCAGTGATATGCCAACTGCGTTGGCGAAGTGTCACTTTGTTCTCTCCTACATTTCGAATGCGGACCTTATAAGCCCAGACATATAAATTGTCTTCTGGATCAGACCGACCACTCATATAAGTCGGTTGAACCGAGACTTCAATTCCGTTTGTTGTCTTGGTGTACGGACTATTCCATTGCATCAAAATCGGCCCTTAGTTCGAACAGCAATCTCGCCAACTCGAAAGTAGTTGTCTGCTCAATATACTGACTTTGCACCCCACCGCAAATACCAATTCATACACAACCTAAAAGCGAAGTATTTCGACGCGTCTATTCTGCTTTTTAGAAACGGAATAGTTTGCTTTGGTCGCATGTGGTCTTGGTCGGGTCTCACCCCAAATTTGAATTTTTAGTGATTTCGGTGAAAATCCCATTGAGAGTAATTTCATTTTTACGGCTGTGGCTCTTTTGCGTGCAAGTTTGTAATTATATGCTTTTGTCCCCGTTGGATCGGTATGACCTTGAATTAACAAGACCCTACCGGGTTTTTGCCGCCAATCAGTTGCGATTTTTTCAAGATTTTTTTGCGCTTTTTGTAACAGTTTCGCGCTATCGAATGAAAACTGAATCTGGGATGTTGTTGGCGTATATCGTTGGGCCGCATTCTGACAGGCTGCAATATGCGATTGCTGCCAGTTTTCTTCTTTTTGTTCGACCCAACAGTCAAAACTTCCTTGGGCTTTCGCAGCTCGTATTGGATGAGTTTGCCGTGCATCGGTGTTGAGCCAATGAACGAGATCAGCTCGGGAATTGCTCAATGGAATACTATCGGCTTTAGATATTCCCCAATTGTGGGGATCTTCGGGCAATGGGTTTTCACCCTTAGCTGCCGTCAGTCCCTTAATTGACATATATTGCTGGTCGGGCCAGTCATATTGGTCAATTTCAGATTTTGCAAAAATCTTGTAATTTGTGGCAAGCTCAACTGAGAAGGGATCACCCTTGAGGTCGCTGTTCGCCAGTTCCTCATATTTCTCTGTATCGCACCCAGCTAAAGCCAACAGTGAAAAAATCACACTGGCTTTAGAGGTTAAGTGTTTAAAGTTTTGCATAGATCGCTCCTTTTTCTGGAAAGATCATGCAAAAGTATCGTGGCATCAAATTGCCGGTATAAGGAATATTCTACGGTTTATTTATGGCTTTTACTTGCCATAGTAACCATTGAGATTGACATTCTTCTTAAAGAAATAGGTAAAAGAAGGCGAAGTTCGCGTTTCTTTTACCGTTATTTTCTAGCTCAAGGCAGACCCAAGATCGTCTATAATATCATCGACATTTTCAAGTCCAACAGAGAGACGCACAAGTCCATCAGTGATGCCAAGTTCTGCTTTGAGGGCATCGTTGACACTTGAGTGGGTTGTTGTTGTCGGATGGGTGATCAAGCTTTTTGAATCACCTAGATTGTTACTAATATCGACGACGTTAAGTCGGTTTAGGAACTTAAAGGTAGTCTCTTGGCCACCTTTGATCTCGAAGCTAATCAGTGTACTGCCGCGCTTCATTTGCTGCTGTGCAAGGGCAGCTTGCGGATGATCGTCTCGTCCGGGATATATGACTTTTTTAATGGAGCCGGCATCTGAAAGGAAGTCTGCGATTTTTTCGGCATTGTCAGTTTGTTTTTCAACGCGAAGTTCTAATGTTTCCAGCCCTTTTAGAAGGTTCCATGCATTGAACGGGCTCAGGGCCGGTCCTGTATGTTTGATATAGGGGAACAATGTATCTTCAATAAATTCTTCACTGCCAAGGACAATACCGCCAAGGCAGCGACCCTGCCCGTCGATATGCTTCGTTGCCGAATAAACAACAACATCAGCGCCAAGTGTTAAGGGTTTTTGAAAAATGGGTGTTGCAAAAACATTATCGACAATAACAATGGCACCAGCTTTATGAGCCATATCTGAGACTGCTGCGATATCTACAATTTCAAGTGTAGGGTTTGACGGTGTTTCAAGAAACACTGCCGCTGTTTTTTGTGATAGTGCAGCCTTCCACTGATTAAGATCCACACCATCAACCAATGTAATATTGACGCCAAAACGCGGCAATACTTCTTCGATGATATATAAGCAGGATCCGAATAACGCTTTTGGGGCGACCACATGGTCGCCAGCTTTTACATGGCTCATCAACGCGGCATTTACGGCAGCCATTCCACTTGCAGTGCCGCGGGCGCTTTGGGCGCCTTCAAGCAGACGCATACGCTCTTCAAAAACGCTGAGCGTCGGATTGGCGTAACGGGAATAGATATATCCCTCGTTTTCGCCTTTAAACCGTCCGGCGGCTTCTTCTGCGGAATCATATACGAAACCCGAATTCATGAAAATGGCTTCGGATGTTTCTTTGAATTGGGTGCGTTCAGTTCCGCCGCGCACAAGATTAGTCGCAGTCTTAAAGGGTTTGTTCCCTGGTTTGTCTTTCGATGAGTTTGTCATTGTTACCTCGAGGCATATTAACCCCAACCACCAGTCAGGGTTCACTCGACCCCGACCTTTTAGCGTTTCTTTAACGTGGCCGCAAGCCGGTCGGCACAAATCACCACGTAGCGCCAATATAGGGAACGGGTTTTGACTGTCAAGAGGCGGGCCTGCAGAAGGGCTCGTTAAAAAGTGTAGAAAAGCAGTGCTTGAAGGACAAGATAGACAGCAATTCCGATTAAACACATATTCAAAGTGTGATCAGCGACCTTCCCAAGTTCTTTGAGTTTTTTTGCGAAAAACAAACGGCCAATGAACAGGGCGACAAACAAGAGAAGCATTAATTTTAAAAGCACAGATCAGATCTCTTAGTTTGACGCAATTTGAGAGGCTTCAGGTTCCGCCGTAAAGACGCTGAAATCATTCTTGCCATTTGTTTTAGCGATATACATATGCGCATCTGCCAATTCGACGAGGTCTTCCCAACATTCAGCCTTTGCAGTTTGAAGGTCTGCAATGCCGATACTGGCGGTGAGCGGTGTATTATCAGGCCGATTTCCAAGACCGTTTGCCCGCAACCTTCGAACAGCTCTTGCAGCGCCTTCCGCATCCGTATGCGGTAAGATCATCAGAAACTCTTCACCGCCCCAACGGACAAGGATGTCTGAATCTCTTAAATTACGGCGAATAAGGTCGGCGGCACGACTTAAAGCGCGATCACCGGCTTCATGGCCGTATTTATCATTTATAAATTTGAAGTCGTCGATATCTAGAAACGCTAAAGTAAGGTCGGAGTTTTGCCGGCTGGCAATACGAAACTGGACTTCCAATATTTCTTCGCCGCTATTTCGGCTAAAGCAATTGGTGAGGCTGTCAATGGACGCCTGTTCTACTAAGGATACCATATAGCTGAGTTGGCTGATGGCTGAGAATGAACAAAGGGCGCAAGCACTGACAAGTGAGATCAAAATACCGAGGCCCGGTTGCGGGTTAAGCTGGTCGGTGGCGAGGGTGACAATGAGCAGCTCGGCCACAAGAAATAGAACAACAGCCAAAAACGTTTCTTTGATAGAGAGCGGAAAGATGGAAATACAGGCTGCAATTAAAAACGGGAAAATGGCGTACCCGGCGGTTGGGAAATCGCCAATTGACTGAAAATACTCAGGTAACACCAGTGGCTGAAACAAGGCTTGAAAAACAAGATTAGCCGAGAAAAATATGAACATTGCGCGGTATGCACTTTGTATGCTGTCTGCTTTTCGAATACCGAATATTAACAAAAGAAGCATGAAGGCCGATATACACCTGAAAATCACTAATGATTTAAAGGTCGCACCATCGAAATACATTGTGTCTAGAAGAATGCCGGTGACGAAAAAAATTGCAGCAATCAGGGACAATAATCTAATGCGAGACAGGATAACAATCGCGCGTTTTCGCGTGAGTAAAGGAGAATGGTTTTCAGCCGTAAAGAGGTTGCTTATGCGCTCATTGGTCAGTTTTTCGCTGTTAACCCCGGTCATCGTTGTCATTAGGGCACGAAATACGGACACACTAGCTCCTTAGCGGCATCTCTGCCGATTATTACGGATGGTTACATTATTTCTTTCTTGTAACAAATTTTTAACCATACGGGTAACAAATATTGCATGTTACCCGTCAATTGGTTGTTTTAATCGGGAGAATTTCGCGAAATATGCCCTATCGAGGGCGATTTACGAAAGCACTCAGCATTTTTGTAGGTTCATCCGTTTCAAAGGATTTTGCGAATGCATCGATGCCAAGTTGTACAGACGTTGTCATTTTCTGTTCTTCCCACGCATTACAAAGCTCTTTTTGTATGCTGAGAGCCTTCGGTCCGGCTTTTAGAATTTCCTGAGTGACAAGTTCAGTAGCCTCGTCCAATTTACCGGGAGCTGCAAGTCGCTGTACGAAGTTAGCTTGATGAGCCTCTTTGCCAGAAAGGGTTCTACCGGTCATCACCAAATCACGGGCAAGCCCCACGCCAATGATCTGTGGTAGAACGGCAGCTTCAATAACTGAGGGAAGGCCTATATGAACTTCAGGCATTGCAAATTGGGCCGTCTCTTCGGCCACAATGATATCGCAGATAGCCGCAATTTCCATGCCGGCGCCGAGGCATAAGCCGTTTATACGGGCGATAACGGGCACATGCAATGTTCGAATAGCAACAACAACAGTGTGCAAGTTGGTGATGAATTGGCGGGCGGTGTCTGGATTGAGCTTGGCCATTTCATTAATGTTGGCGCCGCCAATAAAGGAAGTCTGACCTGCGCCAGTTAAAATAACAACGCGAAGGGTTTTGTCGTTTTTCAAGTCTTCGAAGATAGCGCGAAGCTCTTCAACGGCTTCAGAGCCTAGTGTATTAAGTTTCCGCTCGTTGGTGATTGTTACCCGGCATACGCTGCCGTTTTCGGTGTCTAATCTGGTGGTCGTCACATAATTGCCCATTTATCTCTCCTTTTTATTATTTTGGCGTTATATATGTTAGATAAGTATAGCGGCCTTATGGTGAGGCGAGAGACTAACCTAAGCGTAAGAAGTTGAGAAGAGAACATGTTTATCCAAACCCAACCAGGTGATCAGGAAACTGTTATGGATTTTTATCCGGGCTGTGCCGTTTATGAAGCCGGTTCGCTGAATGTTTCTTCTGATGATGCGCCCGAAACGTCTGCGCTCGCAGCACGACTTTATGAAGTCAGTGGTGTTTTAAATGTAACTCTGAATACAGATAATATCTCTATTGAACGCGAAAAAACGGCTGTTTGGGACACTCTTCGCACAGAGGTATTCTCAGCCATCATGGCGCACTTTCAATCTGGAGATCTTACCGTGAACGCAGAAAAATCCGGAGAGTTTGACACAGAAATCATCGCGCAGGTGCAGGACTTACTAACCACGAGGATTATTCCAGCGGTTACGCAATCTGGCGGAGATGTCTCCTATCATAGTTTCAAAGACGGAAACCTGTATTTGAAAATGCAAGGATCTGCTTTTGGGATGCTAACCGGCATTACCAATATGCTAAAGCATTACGTTCCTGAAATTAAAGTTGTTCTCGATCACAGAGAAGCATTAGATCGTCCCGGTTTGACATCATCTGATGGTCAGGCCGTTAGGGCAATGCTGCAAACGAGCATCAACCCATCCATTGCAGCGCATGGGGGGCACATCACGTTGGTCGACGTTCAGGATGATAAAGTCTATGTGCGCCTCGAAGGCGGTTGCCAAGGCTGCGGTATGGCGGATGTCACTTTGAAACAAGGCGTTGCAAAAGAAATTATGCAAAAACTTCCCAACATTACAGAAGTGTTGGACGTAACAGATCACGCGGGCGGCGCAAACCCGTATTACCAACCAAGCTAAGAAACGCTTTAATTTAAGGTTATGTTAGGCGGAAAATTTTAACTTTTCCGTCTCGCCCCTTTACGCCGTGTTCACCGACATTTTCAAAGGCTGTTATGTCGTTTACTTCAGATCTAACGGCGTCCGAAATAAGCACCAACACCGCATCTGGATAATCTTTGGCGAGAGATTTTCCCAACTGTTCGATGCGCTGGGCGATGTTGACGGTATCGCCAACAACGGTGTAATTTAAACGCCCGGAAGAGCCAATATTCCCCACAACTAGCCGTCCAGTATGAATGCCTATTCTGACGTGGATTGGTTGTTCACCGTTTGCGAGCCGCAGTTTGTTGTCGGCCTCAATAGCTTTTTTTATGGCGAATGCAGTCCTGCATGCCCGCGCAGCATGATCCGTTTGATAATCAGGTGCACCCCAGAATGCCATAACGGCATCCCCGATAAATTTATCGACAGTACCGCCTTCGGCTTCAATGCATTTTGTCAAAAGCTCAAAATGGTGATTGAGCATGTCAGCAACTTGCTCAGATGTCATTTTTTCGGCGAGCGGTGTAAAACCCACAATATCTGTGAACATAACGGAGACACTGCGGGTTTCGGATTGAGTGGCGCCGGATTGCATCAACTTACGGACCAAAGATTTTGGAACGTAGTTTTCAAACCAATTCAGACCGCGCAGCATGGTATTATAGGCATCGCTTGCCTCGTTTAATTCCTTCAGGCGGCTTGGCGGGAGTTGTGAGACATTATCAAATTCAAGGCTGGATATTTCTTGCGAGGCCATAGCCAATGCTTTTATGGGGCGGGCAATTTTCCGTCCGATGAAATAGGCGATTAAGATGCTAATAACTAAAATGGCAAGGCCGACGACTCCGGCCCAAACTAATCTAAAAAATTGTTTCGCCGCATCCTCATAAGGGAGACGGTATCCTACAATCAACGGTTTGTCGGTGTAGCCTTCAAGGCTGGAATAAATAAACTGGTGATAATCTCCATCAATATTGGTGAAATGTCCTTCAAAATTGGTGCCGCCTTTAATAAGCCTGAACGCTTGGCGAGGGGCTGTCCAGATTGTTGACAGAACAGGGTCTTCAATTTCCGATAACTTCGGTGCTACACCTTCGTATGTCACGACAGAACTATTAACGTGGAAGCCTTCTTGACTGAGTACATGATCCTTGCCGTATAGTATGAAGCGGCCTTCGTCTTTCCCAAGGCCTTTCGTTTTTACAGCGTCACTGACAACAGAAACGGGTACCGCAACGATGACAAGACCGATAAATTCACCTTTTTTTATGACAGGTTGCTGATAACTCATCAAAGTCGCGTCAGCCTCAGGCGAGTATATAAGCGCTCCCCATGAACCAACGGGGTTTTCGCGCATCTTGTTTATTAGATCGAGACTAACAAAGTCCTTATCTTGATGGGTTTCAACTATTTTTCGGCTTTTCCTGTCTGCCAATTTCAGACTTAAATCAGGTGTCATAAAACCGACGCCAATAATGTACCGGGAGCCGGCTAAGCTAGCGACTAACCCGTCGTCCATGCTGTCAGGGTCATTGATGTCAATTTTGCCTTCATAGATGAGATCAGCAATGAAGCGGGCCCGGTTCTCCATGGGATCAAGGACGCTTGTCAGATTGCGGTGAACTGCTGACATTTGAAATGTGGCTTTATCCAGTAAAAGTTCACGGGTGTTGGTTAGGCCTGAATAGAGGCTAATACCGAGAACCGCGAGGACAGCGACGAAAACGAGAGATCCAAAACTGATGGCGAGAACACTGCTAATAGAGAAGAGTCTGCGTTTTTTAGTCTTGTTGGTAATTATGGGTCTTCTCCCGCTGGTATTTTTGCTGCTCAATTTACAGCATCACATGTAGTCTGCCAATGGGCGGCGACAAAATGTGTGCGCTGGATCATATTATTATCCGAAGATGTGCAGGGTTAGACAAGGCTTTAGTTTTCAAGTATTGAATTAATCTATGAACACATTGGTAATATTTGAAATTATTTTGGTAGCGAGCGCATTGGTTTCGCTTGTCCTTATTCGCCGCACTTATTTTCCCATGAATTTATTCTGGGCAGTTGGTGTTTTGTCTATTGGAATAGCCGCTGGGCTTGGTGCCTTTGTCTATGGCGGATTTGGCGAACTGAAAGTCTATCATTCGCTGGCTTCGGGTTTTGCCGGATCGGTAGGTGTTGTCAGCTTTACCATTGCTGCTGTTGGTGGGGTTTTAGCTCGCCAATTTCATCAGGCTGGATGGTGGATTGTTTTGTTGGCAATCGCCGCGTTGTCTTCGGTCTTGTTACTAGACATTTGGCGTCTAGGCGAAAATGCGCAATATGGTGTGGTTGGTGTGCTGGCTCTTTCAGCGCTTTACCGGTTGTTCGTGAACGTTCGTACGGGTGTTTTCCTAGTTTTGGGTGTGACCGCTCTAGTTGTTGCGGGTTTGGCGAATAAGTGGATCGCCTCTCAGTTTGGGGTTGAACCATTGAATATCTATCACGGATTTTTAAGTGCCTCTTTAATATGTTTTGGCGTGTTCGCTTCTAAAGAATAACCATACTTGTTAAACATCTTGCATTCCTACTCCGTAAGTCATAATAACCTTAGAAAAAATCCCTAATAATAATTTAAGTATTTTATGTTGAACTGGCATCGATTAGTTCACGGCTATAATTGATTTTATTAAGAGCATTTGAAATGACTGACACAACTTCGGACGTTACCGGGAAAAAAGAACTCTTTGCTGTCTTTGGTGGTAAAGTAGCGGACACACGCGGACGCGATTTCGCTGACCCTGAAAAAATTGATATGCGGGGATTTTTTGACAGTCACGATGCGGCAATTAACGCATGGCGTGCAGCGAGTCAAATGAACGTGGACGATGCCTTTACCAAATATGTAATTGTTCGTCTTTGGTAGCTTCTTGAAATAAGTCCACGTTAGGAATGTCTTAGAAACTGGTTTGCACAGCTTTTACCCTCAGGTAAGCTGTTGGAAATTTTTTCTAACAGACAGGTTTGGCGTGCGTAATTTTTCTTATCCGGGACGTTCCGTCTCGTACGGCTTAAACGGTGCCGTAGCAACTTCCAGTCAACATGCCTCTCAAGTGGCCTTAAGCATTCTCAAAAAAGGCGGTACTGCGATGGATGCCGCCATTGCCGCTTGTGCAGTGCAGTGTGTTGTGGATCCAATGCAAACAGGTATTGGCGGTGACTGCTTCGCTGTAATAGCTCCCAATGGATCCGCAGAACTTACAGGCCTAAACGGATCAGGGCGGGCACCCGCTGCTTTGACTGCTGGCCGCCTTCTAGAGAGTGGCATTTCAGAAATTTCTCTAATCAGTCCTCATTCAATAACCACACCGGGCGCGATTGATGCCTGGGTAACTTTACATGAGAAATTTGGATCGCTGGATTTTGCAGAATTGCTTGCTCCCGCCATTGATTGTGCAGAAAACGGTTTTGTTGTTACCCAGCGCACAGCCGTCGATTGGAAAGCAGCCGAAGAGAAAATTCAAGGAAATGTGGCCGCTGCTAGCCTATTTTTACAAGGCGGGCAAGCCCCAACAGCTGGCACCGTTTGGCGGATGCCAAAATTGGCGAACACGCTGAAGGCAATTGCGAAGAACGGCCGTGCCGCTTTTTATGAGGGCGAGATCGCTGAAAAAATGATCTCGACTTTAAACGCTGCGGGCGCTTTTCACGAAATTTCGGATTTTGAAAATACGTCTGCTGATTATGTGGATTTGATCTCCACAAGTTACCACGGTCACGACGTGCATCAAATTCCGCCCAGTGGGCAGGGCGTTATCGCTCTTCTCATGATAAATATTCTAAAAGGATATGATGTCGCGGATCTTGATCCTGTGGGAGCGCAGCGCTTTCATTTACAAGCTGAGGCCGCCCGGCTCGCATATTTAGCTCGAGATATATATGTTGCTGACCCCGCGCAGACTGATGTGCCTGTTGAAATGTTACTCTCTGATGAGTTCGCAGCTCACCTTAGAGGACATATTTCTGTTGGTAAGGCCGGTGACCCAACGGGCGCCAATGCCTTTAATAAACATAAAGATACTGTCTATGTGAGTGTCGTCGATAAAGACGGGGCCGCGGTGTCGTTTATTAATTCAGTGTTTCATCCATTTGGCTCAGGCATTGCTTGCGCTGACACCGGGGTTATATTCCAAAACCGCGGAGCGGGGTTTGTGGTTGATGAGGGGCATCCAAACTGTGTGGCACCTAACAAACGCCCGATGCACACGATTATTCCAGGAATGGTAACAAAAGGCAGTAAAGTCACCCATTGCTATGGCGTCATGGGCGGCGGGTATCAACCAGTGGGCCATGCCCATGTACTGTCCAATTTGATGGATTACGGGATGGATGTGCAAGAAGCCATTGATTGCCCACGTGCCTTTTATAACGCCGGTGTGCTGGAGTTGGAAGAGAGCATTGATCCAAAGGTTCGCGGTGAACTTGCTGATATGGGCTATGAGATTAAAATACCAAATAAGCCCCATGGCGGCGGTCAGATGATTATGGTTGATCATGAAAACGGCGTGCTCGCCGCCGGATCAGACCCTCGTAAAGACGGTGTGGGATTGGCGTATTAAGGTCTCGGATCTATGTAGTCGTCAGTAAAATTCACGAATATCATGTGAATTTTACTGATATCGCGGCCCTACATGCGTTCAGGAACGTCAATTCCCAGAATGTGGAGAACGGTCTCGATTTGACGTAATGTCATGGCACAGAGGGTAAGTCTGGACGCCCGTACAGCTTCATCTTTTTCGCCAAGCACATGGCAATCATGGTAGAAGCTGTTAAATTCTTGTGTGAGGGCATAAACATGATCGCACAGAAGGTTGGGCGCATTTTTATCAGCAGCGGCCAAAACGGCTTCTGGTAACAATGAAAGTGCCAGCATTAGATTACGTTCCGCATCTGCGGTGAGAACAAGCGGGCCATGTGCCAAGCCTTGTTCGTCAGCTTTTCGGAGCATTGATTTAATGCGAACCGCAGCATACATCTGATAGGGACCTGTGCGGCCTTCAAATTTGGTGAACCGTTCAAGATCGAAGATGTAGTTGGACATGCGCGGGTTGGACAAATCCGCATACTTAATAGCGGCAACACCGACTTTAGTTGCAATGTTTTCGAGCTCATCTGCGTCGAAGCGGTCATTCAATCCAGCCTCCACAACAACTTTGCGGGCCTCTTCGATGGCATCTTCAATCAAGCTACGCAAGCGAACCACACCGCCGTCTCGTGTTTTAAGCGGCTTGCCATCTTTTCCGTTTACAGTGCCAAAACCGACATGTTCAAGTTTGGCAGCCTCGCTAATGCTATGGCCTTTACGAGCGGCCCGGAAGACTTGTTCAAAATGCAGGCTCTGACGTCCATCAACCACATATAAAATGGTGTCGGGCTTGTGATCTTGCTCGCGCATTTCAATAGTTGCAAGATCCGTGGTGCCATACATGACCGCGCCATCTGATTTTTGAAGGATCAACGGCGGCATTTCTTTCTTATCGGTGTCTTGGGCCACATGAACAACGACGGCACCTTCGGAAAGCTCTGACAGGCCTTCTTCTTTAAATCTTTCCAGCATGACAGGCATATGATCGTTGGTGTCAGCCTCGCCTTTCCATTCAGTGAAGTGAGCGCCAAGAAGATCAAAGTCGATCTTGGTCTCAGATACTGAAACATCCAGCATATGTTGCCATAGTGCCCGGTATCCAACATGTCCTTGCTGCAATTTAAAAGTGGCTTCGCGTGCCGTCTCCAAAAACTCGGCGTCTTCTTTACTGCGACCGGATGCTGCGGGATAGAGCAACTGTAATTCATCTACACTTACAGGCGAATCTGCCGGGAAGGGGCCGGAATTACCTTCATCGAAATAGGGAAGGTCAGGTTTTGCCAGTTCTATTTCCTTGATGAGCATACCCATGGGCAAGCCCCAGTCACCGAAATGAACGTCACTGATGACTTTATCGCCAAGGAAGACATGAAGGCGGCGGAGGCTTTCGCCAATAATGGTTGCGCGTAAATGACCGACATGCATGGCTTTGGCAACGTTCGGTCCGCCGAAATCAAGCACAACTGTTTCAGCTTTGTGGCTGTCAGTCGCACCAAATGCTGGGTCATTTGAGATCATCTCAATATGTTTAATGAGGAAATCATCGTTGAGACGCATATTAATAAAGCCCGGTCCCGCTAAGGATAGGTCGCGAAACAATCCTGTGTTTTCAAGCTCAGTTACGATGGTTTCTGCGATTTCTCGTGGGTTTTTCTTGGCTTTCTTTGCAGCGCCTAGCGCTCCATTGCACTGAAATTGACCCAGCTCTCGGCGTTGAGAGATAACAACTTTGCCAAAGGAAGGGTCCAGATCACATTTTGCAAAGGACTGACCCACAAGGGCGCTCAATTGGTTCAGGAGTGAAGTCGTCACGCGGATTATCTTTCGAATAAAGGAATATGAGGGGCAGCCATTGAAAATAGAGTTTGGTGATGCCCCCTCTGTTGGCGACTTGTCTAATGGAAAAATGAGCAAACGCCAAGGGTTTACAGCGGTTTTCCAAAATAAAACCATAAGAAATATTGTTTTTATGTGCCTGTAACCTTGACTCTACATGTGACAACACCTACATCGGATATGAATTTGTTAGCACTCTACCTCGGTGAGTGCTAATGGCTATTTAGAAAATCTATGAAGCTCAATTTTTGGGAGAGTTTAATGTCATTTCGTCCGTTGCACGACCGTGTGCTTGTCAAACGCGTTGAAAGCGAAGAAAAATCTGCAGGCGGTATCATCCTCGTAGAAAGCGCTCAGGAAAAACCATCTGAAGGCGAAGTTATCGCAATCGGTGGCGGTTCTATTAAAGAAGACGGTTCAGTCCGCGCACTTGACGTTTCAGTTGGTGACAAGGTTCTGTTCGGTAAATGGTCCGGTACAGAGATCAAGCTCGACGGTGAAGACCTGTTGATCATGAAAGAGTCCGACATCATGGGCATCTTAGCCTAATCAACGAACTACGAATTTAAGGAACCATAAGAATGGCTAAAATAGTAACCTTTGGTACAGACTCACGTAACAAGATTCTTGAAGGCGTGAACATCCTGGCTGACGCCGTTAAAGTAACGCTTGGCCCTAAAGGCCGTAACGTTGTTTTGGATAAATCTTTTGGCGCACCACGCGTAACAAAAGATGGCGTTTCAGTTGCAAAAGAAATTGAACTTGAAGATAAGTTGCAAAACATGGGCGCTCAGATGCTCCGTGAAGTTGCTTCTAAAACGAATGATGTTGCTGGTGACGGCACAACAACTGCGACAGTTCTTGCGCAATCCATCGTTCAAGAAGGCCTGAAAGCAGTTGCTGCTGGCTTGAACCCAATGGACTTGAAGCGCGGCATTGATCTTGCGGTTGTGAAAGCTGTTGCACACATCAAAGAAGGCGCGAAACCTGTTGCAGATAGCGATGAAATTTCTCAAGTCGGTACAATTTCTGCAAACGGCGAAGTTGAAATCGGAACAATCATTGCTGAAGCTATGCAACGCGTTGGCAACGAAGGCGTTATCACTGTTGAAGAAGCTAAAGGCCTCGATACAGAACTTGACGTTGTTGAAGGCATGCAGTTTGACCGCGGTTACTTGTCACCATACTTCGTGACAAACGCTGAAAAAATGCTGACAGAAATGGAAAATCCATACATTCTGCTTCACGAAAAGAAATTGACTAACTTACAGCCAATGCTTCCTATCCTTGAAGCGGTTGTTCAAGCCGGTCGTCCACTGCTTATCATTGCAGAAGACATCGAAGGCGAAGCGCTTGCAACTTTGGTTGTTAATAAATTGCGCGGCGGTCTGAAAATTGCTGCTGTTAAAGCACCTGGCTTCGGCGATCGTCGTAAAGCGATGCTTGAAGATATTGCGATTTTGACTGGTGGACAGCTTATTTCTGACGATCTGGGCATGAAGCTTGAGAACGTTGAACTTGGCATGCTTGGTACTGCTAAAACAGTAACAATCACTAAAGAAGAAACAACAATCGTTGATGGCGCTGGTACTAAAGACGCTATCGAAGCACGTTGTGGCCAAATTCGCGGCCAATCAGAAGAAACGACTTCTGATTATGACCGTGAAAAACTTCAAGAACGTCTTGCTAAACTTGCCGGCGGTGTTGCTCTGATTAAAGTCGGCGGCGCTACTGAAGTTGAAGTTAAAGAACGTAAAGACCGTGTTGATGATGCGTTGCATGCAACACGTGCTGCTGTTGAAGAAGGTATCGTCCCAGGCGGCGGAACTGCACTTCTTTATGCATCTCGCGCTCTTGTTGGTCTTGAAGGTGTTAATCACGAACAGACTGTTGGTGTTCAAATCATCGCTCGCGCATTGCAAGCTCCTCTTCGCCAGATTGCTGAAAATGCAGGCACAGACGGCGCTGTTGTTGCTGGTAAATTGCTTGAGCAAGACGACCTTTCACACGGCTTTAACGCTCAAACAGGCGTTTACGGCAACCTTCTTGAAGATGGTGTTGTCGATCCAGCTAAAGTTGTTCGTACAGCTCTGGAAGATGCGGCTTCAATCGCCGGTTTGCTTATCACAACTGAAGTAGCTATTACAGATGCTCCAGCGAAAGATAGCGGACCTGCTATGCCTGACATGGGCGGCATGGGCGGTATGGGCGGTGGTATGGGCTTCTAAGCCTCACCAACCAGTTGCTAGAATTAAGGGCTGCGATGAAAATTCGCAGCCCTTTTTCTTTGGAAATTTGCGGACTTCAGTTTTTTGAGAAAATCTGTAAGAAATTATTTGCAGGCATAGGGCAGCTTTCCAAATGGGAAAACCCACTGTGTACAGCAACTGATTTTACGTCCTCCAAATCACGAACGCCGAAAGATAGATCTATATCCTTCAGCCATTGTTCAAATTTGACATTGCTGGGTGCTGTCTGTTCGCCGTCCAATTTGAACGGCCCATAAAGGAACATCATCCCGCCAGCTTTAAGGCTGCGCGCGGCACCTGCAAATAGACCTTCGCAGACAACCCACGGCGATATGTGGATCATGTTCGCGTTGAACATTGCATCAAAAGGGGCGTGAGGATATTCGATATCTTCAGTGGGCCAAACGGAGGCCGTCGCATCCAGTTCCATAACGGGTAGGAAGTTTTGCAAGGCGCAGTGTTCTTGCCAGGCAATGGCACTTTTTAAATGCTGCGGATCAAAATTGGTCGCCTGCCACATGATTTCCGGAAACAGCGGGCAAAGATGGGCGGCATGTTCACCGCTACCAGAGGCAATCTCCAAGACAGATCCAGACTTGGGCAGGTGATCTTTCAAGCAGTCATAAATTGCGTCTCGATTTCGCGTAGTCGCGGGCGCATATATCCGATTATCTGTTGTCATTATTGCTCTTGCTTTTGGGTTTCAGATTTAAAACGTTTACCTGAGTGATGGCGGCTTTTCCATCTTTTAAACCCTCTCCAGAAAAACTTCTTTCGGTCATCAGGCGGCAGTGCTTGTGCGGTTTCAAGCAGGGCAGAATATAGGGTGCCTTCCACAGCATTGCGTTGAGTATTCATTGTTACGAAAGCTGAATTAATAGCGTCTTCATCCATCTCTTGGCTTGATAATAGCCGAGATAACGCATTTTTGGATTTCCGAAAATCACGCAGCTTTTCTTTTAATTCAGGTCGATGAGATTTCCAAATCTGATTAATCTCTTTGCGTTCAGCCTCTTCCAATGTGGATAGGGCCGCCCGGCGATCGAACATCATACTCGCCTGTTGAGGTCCAAACCCTGAATGACGAAACCATTGGGCTCCGACAAATCCAGCGATGGAGAGGTTAATAGCAACAGAAATAAGGAGTGCTGCGAGCATCCATTTAGATTTAGCTGTTTTCATTGCCGACCTCCCATTCAAGGAGTGAGTCTGAAAGGGAAATTTCATCGAGTTGAATGCCTTGCTCTGAAATGACAAGGTTGGGACTAAACCAGCCCAGACTAACGCCAAGGATAACAGCTGCGAATAGGCCGCTGGCAGGCCGCAACGATGGAGTTTTCCAAAAATTCATGTACCATTTTGGAGAGTGATACAGATTTTGAGCATCTTGAATAACCGCGCCGTGTAAATGCGATGGCGCACTTATGGGAGAAAATTCCAGATCTAAAAGATCATCTATTTCACGCGCCAATTTCAGTTGCTTTTGGGCCTCATCTGACGTTGCCAAAAATTCTTCCATGGCAACGCGTTCATGGGCGGGCCAGCGGGTCGCATGGGACCCGTATATGTCAAGGATTGCCATCAGGCGTTCATCTTCAGGAGTGTTTATGTCGGTCAATTTATACCTCCTTCAATCTCAGATTTTCGGGGCGCCAAAAGATCTCTTAGTTTTCGTCGGCCCCGAGCGAGTAATGATTCTAGTGCATCCACAGAAATATCCATCTGACTGGCCGCATCCTTGTTCGTGCATTCATCGAAATGCACTAAAGTTATAGCAACCCTTTGGCGTGTGGGCAATTTTTGTAAACCTTCTGAAACCATATCTTGCACCTGTTTTTGCTCACGCAGTTGACTTGGATCTGGAGATGGATCAGCAATATCGGGGACTTCATTGTCTGAAAAACGCTTTTCTTTTCGCAACCGATCAATACATAAATTGTGAATAACGCGGTGTAGCCACGTCCCAATTTGGGCCTTTGGTTGCCATTTTGGAGCGATCTTCCACAGACGCAAAAACGCGTCCTGAACCACGTCTTCAGCATAGGTATTATTGCCGAGCAAATGACAGGCAAGACCGTACGATCGGTCCATATGACGCGCACTTAAGAAACGGCATGCTGTCATGTCGCCTGCCGCCACCTGAACCATCAGAGCAGCGTCATTTGTTATGGGATCATCCTGTTTCATTGCATTCAAACAATAGCGTAATTCTCGAGCATTCGGATCCTTCTAGAATATCTTAGTATGAGTGAAACGGACTAATCGAGCAAACCTGTCGTTTTATTTTATATTTTGTATGCTGAGTTCGAGGGGGAGCAAAAAAACACCCAGACGCAAATCCATATTAAGGTTTGCGCGGGTGCTGTGTTTTGAAACTTGCTTGTGGGACGCATAGTTATTGCAGAAAAGTGGAGCCGTCTTTTGCTGTATCCACAGGGATTGTATAGTCATCGCTTAGGTCAGTTTTACTTTTAGGTGATGACGTTCCGCCTTTTTGCAGATTGCCTAAAATTTCTCCGCCGGGTTCGATTTCTATTTCGGTGTATTTAATATCGCCGCTGACGCGTCCGGTTTTTCGGATGATAAGATGGGTTCTTGCTGTCATTTTTCCTTCGAAAATACCTGAAATATCGGCACGATCGATATTAACTTCGCCTGCGAAAACGCCGCTTTCGCTGATCTCAATTTCGTTGGAGTTCATGGAAGCTTCGACTTTACCTTCGACAATTAATCGATCGCAGGCTGTTATTTCCCCTTTTAAGTGAATGTCTTTACCCACATGCAGCCGGCTACCTGCCACCCGTGAAGGGGTTGTCGATGGTGTCTCGGCTCCCTTTAACGGGAAAGGTGACGCAGTAGCATTTGGTTTATTGTGAGAGGCGGCCGAATTGATCGCAGCCTTTGCTGCCGCTGTCGGATATTCGGTTTTGTCTGACGGTTTGTTTTCGGCTAAATCATCGTGGCTTTTTTTCTTGGTGAACATGTTACCCCCATAGGTCGTCATTGGTGAGGGGGACAGGTGATCATTTAAAAGTGGCAAAGCCACGGTCCAAACTTGTTCAAAATTCGGTTTTTTTGTGACACGCCCATAGCATCTCTTCCCAAGGAAGCAATTGCCGGGTAAAAGAGCAGCAATTGGAGAACTTACGATGCACAGAAGAAAAATACTTGGCCTGGTTCTGTTTCTAGTCTTAGTCGTTGTCTATTCATTCGCAGCGATGTTAGTGGCGGTTCATTTATTACCCGATAACAAATGGGCTGAACTTGCGTTCTATCCTGTCGTGGGTGTGGTGTGGATTTTTCCAGCCATGAAAATTGTTCGTTTAATGTTACCCGGTGATCCAGAAGCCTAATCTGCTTAGGCAAAAAGAAGCCGGATCGAAAAGGGGGGATGTCGACCCGGCTATAGCTACGTCAGTGGGAGAGGGGAGTTTCTCACCGACAAGCCGTAATTAACTAAAGTACTCACTTACTAAGTGCATATAGTGTTTCTCGCAAAAATTTCCAGATCAATGCGTCAATAATTCGTGATAAATTGCTGATTTAGCGGGGATTTTCTATGAAAGGTAGCCTTTAGATTTTTCTATAATCTCTATGGTTCTGTCCATGAGTTCATAGGTGCTCAAATCCGTGGGGTGGACCCATCGTACGGCATCCACATCGCTATCGGCTTTAGCCGTTCCGGAAGCGTAACGAGCCGCATAATCTATTAACGTATAGTGGTACAGAATTTCACCATCGGCAGACTTATCAATGGCGTCGACAACGTCAATAATGCGGCCTAGATGAACGGTTAAGTGTGTTTCTTCTAAGATTTCGCGGATGATGGCTTCTTTGGCCGTTTCGCCAAGCTCCTGCCCGCCGCCGGGAAGACTCCATTTTCCTTTACCTGGATCTTTCCCGCGCTGTATCAGCAGAACTTCATTGTCTTTCCAAATGACAGCGCCTACCCCCACATGGGGCCGGGAAGGTTTAAGCCGGTCAACACTCATCGCCCGCCCACTTGCGCGCATGTTGTCTCTACTGCCAAAACCAGTCTGTTAATATCATCAAGCTCAGACAACCGATGGTCGCCGTCTTTAACTAACGAGACAATTACATTATCGCTGGTGAGTTTTTCTTGAATGGCAAGGGCTGTTTGCCACGGAACGCTATCGTCTTTCATGCCTTGCAAAAGATGAACAGGGCCATCAAATGGAATTTGATTTTCCAAAACAAAATTGCGTTCCCCGTCATCAATGAGCTTTTTCGTGATGGTGTAGGGCTCGTCTGAATATTCTGATGGTTCTTCCCAGTAGCCTTTAGTCTCCAAATCATTCAAGGCGTCGGCGCTCATATCAGCTTTCATTCTTTTCGTGAAATCAGGGGCTGCCGCGATGCCAACGAAGCCGGCAATTCGCTCGGGCCTGATCAGTGCCATCCGAAGGCCGATCCAACCCCCCATAGATGATCCAACAACGACTTGCGGACCTGCAGTGCATTCGTCAAGAACTGCAAGGGCATCGTCCGTCCAGCGACTAATTGATCCGTCTTTGAACAAACCTGTCGATTGTCCGTGCCCCAGATAGTCAAAGCGTGTATAGCTGCGTCCAAGTTCCGTCATCGCCTGTTCTAAAGCAATGGCTTTCGTGCCCTCCATATCGGACATGAAGCCTGAACAAAAGATAACGCCGGGTGCATCGCCTGCTGTGTGATGATAGGCTATTGAGTGTCCGTCAGGACGATTAAGCAGTTCAGGTTGGGTCATGGGTCAAGACTTATGCAGTTAGAGAAAACGAGTGACGAGCAGCATAGCACTCCTTCGGGGTTAAGTGAAAGCCGCAGGGGAACCGTCTTGCAAGTGCTGCCAAATTTGAACGGCGGCGGTGTGGAGCGGGGAACCATTGAAATGGCACTTGCGCTGCAAGCTGAAGGATGGACACCTATTGTTGTCTCCAACGGCGGCACTATGGTGTATGAGCTTGATCGTATTGGCGCAAAACATATAAAACTCCCTGTGCATTCGAAAAATCCACTTGTGATCCACAAAAATGTGAAGCGATTACAGCAGATCATCACTGAAAATAACGTGGATATTGTCCATGCCCGCAGCCGTGCTCCTGCTTGGAGTGCAATGGCAGCAGCACGTTTAACTGGACGCGACTTCGTAACCACATTCCATGCCGCATACACACGGGGTGGTGTTTTAAAGAACTGGTATAATTCAGTAATGGCGCGCGGTGATAAGGTCATTGCTATCTCTAATTTTATTGCCTCCCACATCGCCGAAAATTATCACGTTCCAGAAGATCAGATCGTTACAATTCCGCGCGGAGTTGAGTGCCGTAAATTTAATCCGGGCGCCGTGAGCGCCGAACGGATCATTAAAATGGCAACGGACTGGGCGCTTCCAGATGGCGTTCCTGTGGTCATGTTACCTGGTCGCCTGACCCGGCTTAAGGGCCATGTAACGTTAATTGAAGCTTTGGCAAAAATCGACGGCGGGAATTTCTTAGCCCTTTTTGTTGGCGCTGGTGCGGGGCGTGAGGCCTATCGTGCTGAATTAAATAACTTGGTGATTAGTAAAAACCTGCAAGGAAAAGTGCAGATCAAAGACTATTGCGCTGATATGCCTGCGGCCTTGATGTTGGCAGACGTTGTGGTGTCCGCATCTACAGTGCCAGAGGGCTTTGGGCGCGTATCGGTCGAGGCTCAAGCTATGGGGCGGCCTGTAATTGCAACGGCTCATGGTGGGTCGCTTGAAACAGTTGTTGATGGGCACACAGGATGGTTGGTGCCGGTGAATGATGCCGATGCAATGGCTGCCGCCGTCAAAGTTGCCCTTGGGATGACCGGAACAGCCCGCGAGAAAATCGCAGCCCGGACCCGTCAGCATGTTGTAGACAATTTCACCGTTGAAAAAATGTGTGATGCTACAATGGATGTCTATCGCTCCTTCCTTAAGACGAGCAAGCCACCAACGGGCGATCAATGAGCGCCAATGCCGCAAACCAAAATATACTTGTGATTAAGCACGGGGCGCTTGGCGATGTTATTCTTGCTCAGTCGCCCTTTCAGGCTATTCGAGATCACCATCCGGCAGCACATATAACTTTGCTGACAACGCCGTTGTTCGAACCGTTTTTGAAAACCGCTAACCTGTTCGATGACATTTGGATTGATGAAAAACCGAAGCTTTGGCAATTGCTAAAAATATCGGCGCTTAAAAACCGATTGCGCGAAGGAAAATTCGATCGGGTTTATGATTTGCAAACGTCATCCCGTTCAAGTTCTTATTTGAAGTTGTTTGGCTCAAACCATGTGCCTGAATGGTCTGGTACCGCAAAAGCTTGCAGCCATCCTCATAAAAATGAACAGCGCGGAAAACTTCATACCATAGAACGGCAGGCGGAGCAGTTACGGGACGCGGGCATCGATCGCATTCCGGAGGCAGACTTTAAGTGGGCTATGGGCGATATCACGCAGTTTTCGCTGCCTGCAAAGTTTGCGCTTCTTGTGCCGGGCGGGGCTGCCCATAGGCCAGAAAAAAGATGGCCGTTAGCCCATTACGCTGAACTTGCCATTAGACTAGCATCGACAGCAATTACACCTGTTCTGCTGGGCGGTAAGGCTGAGGCCGATGTGATTGCCGACATTATGGAAAAGTGCCCACGAGCAATAGATTTATCGGGTGCAACCAGTTTGTCGGACTTAGCGGGCTTGGGATCGAGCGCAGTTTTTGCAGTTGGTAACGACACAGGACCGCTTCATATGATCGCAGCGGTTGGATGCCCTGTCACAGTTTTGTTTTCTGCAGCGTCTGATCCCGTAAGGGCCAGACCGCGGGGCGCCGATGTGACGGTTCTTCAGGATGACGATTTGACTAATTTGTCTGTTGGGGCTGTTTTGGAAACCCTAAAAATGGCAAAAAGCGACGATTAAGCGACAATAATTGCGATTATCTGAGAAAATCAGGCGCTTTGAGCGGTCTACGGCTTGACATCATTGCCTATATTTTTACAGTCGCAGCTCTTCTAACTCGGTTCAGGTCAGGGTTTTGATCGGAACACAACATTATGGCGGTAAATTGTGGAAAACAAAAAAGTAAACATCACTCTTCCAGACGGAAGCGTTCGCGTCTTTGATGGCCCGGTTTCAGGATTGGAACTCGCGGCGGACATTGGCCCTGGATTAGCCAAAGCGGCATTGGCCCTTCGTATTGACGGAGAAATGGTTGATCTGAAAAAGACGCTTGATACGGATGTTTCTGTTGCAATTGTTACGGTCAAAGAAGAAGGTGACGATGTTCTTGAATTGATCCGCCATGATGCGGCCCATGTGATGGCAGAAGCGGTTAAAGAGCTTTACCCTGAAACACAGGTTACAATTGGTCCGTCTATCACAGATGGTTTTTATTACGATTTTGCGCGGGCGAAACCTTTCACACCTGATGATTTGGAAAAAATCGAAAAGCGGATGCATGATATTGTGGACCGCGACGAATCTATTGACCGTGAAGAATGGGGCCGGGATGAAGCGGTTAAATTCTTTGAAGATAAAGGTGAGGCTTACAAAGCCGAAATTATCGCGTCCATTCCTGTGGATCAGCCGATCGGAATTTACACGCAAGGTGACTTTCAAGACTTGTGCCGTGGCCCGCATTTACCGTCAACTAAGAAATTGGGACATGCGTTCAAATTGATGAAATTGGCCGGCGCCTATTGGCGCGGCGATTCCAATAACGAAATGTTGCAACGCATATACGGAACAGCCTGGCGGAATGAGAAAGAGCTGAAAGCCTATCTCAATCGGTTGGAAGAAGCCGAACGCCGGGATCACCGTAAACTTGGTAAGGAAATGGATCTCTTCCATATGCAGGAAGAGGCTGTGGGCATGGTGTTCTGGCATTCTAAAGGCTGGACACTTTATCGGACCCTTGAAAATTACATCCGGAACAAGCTCGAGCAAGCTGACTATCAGGAAGTGAAAACACCACAGTTGGTGGATCGCAAATTGTGGGAAGATTCTGGTCATTGGGAAAAGTTCCGTGAGAATATGTATACGACCGAATCTGAGGATCGGACTTTTGCACTGAAACCAATGAACTGCCCGTGTCACGTGCAGATCTTCAATCAGGGCATTACCAGTTATCGCGATCTCCCGTTGCGCATGGCTGAATTTGGATCTTGTCATCGGTATGAGCCATCTGGTGCATTGCATGGGATTATGCGGGTTCGCGCCTTCACACAAGATGATGCGCATATTTTCTGTACTGAAGATCAGATCACATCTGAAACTGAAGTTTTCTGTGCGTTGTTGCTCGATATCTACAAAGATTTCGGCTTTACCGACGTGCGCGTGAAATTCTCTGACCGCCCTGAAACCCGTGCGGGCGATGATGCGATTTGGGATAAAGCGGAAGGTTCGCTGAAAGAAGCGATTGAAGCCACGGATCTAAGTTACACCATGAATCCAGGTGAGGGTGCGTTTTACGGGCCAAAACTTGAGTTTGTTCTGACCGATGCCATTGGTCGTGATTGGCAGTGCGGAACGTTGCAGGTGGATTTCGTTCTGCCTGAGCGCTTGAACGCGTCTTATATCGGTGAAGATGGTGCGAAACATCGTCCTGTAATGCTTCATCGGGCAATTTTTGGATCAATGGAACGCTTTATTGGCATTCTGATCGAAGAATATGCAGGCCGCTTCCCACTTTGGCTCGCGCCAAAACAAGTTGTTGTGGCAACCATTACCGATGACGCTGACGACTATGCACAGAAAGTGCTGAAAGAGGTTGAAAAACGGGGCTTACGGGTAAGTCTTGACGTTCGTAACGAGAAGATCAATTACAAAGTTCGCGAGCATAGTTTGGCAAAAGTACCGGCATTGTTGGTCGCTGGCCGCAAGGAAGCTGAAGAGGGAACTATATCTGTTCGGCGGTTGGGCGAGAAGCACACGAAAGTCATGAGCCTCGAGGATGCGCTGGACGCATTGGTTGAGGAAGCAAAAGTTCCGGGTTCTTAAAATCGGGGTCGCTTTTTAAATATTGGTGCAAAATAGATAAAGATGTAATATAGACATCAGATCAGGTTCTAACCGACTGTGATCTGATGTAACTGCTAAGGAGAAGGTAAATAGCTCGTCCACAAAGAAACACGCTTCCGCCAAAAGACGGCCCGCGTATGAACGAAGACATCGATAACGCTGAAATTCGTCTAATTAATGATGATGCCATTAACATTGGCGTTGTTTCATTGGAAGCTGCCGCTGGGTTAGCCGATGAAGTTGGACTTGATCTGGTTGAGGTGTCTCCCGGTCAAATTCCTGTTTGTAAGGTTATGGATCACGGTCGTGCCAAGTTTGAGGCACAGAAGAAAGCCGCTAAAGCCCGCAAGAAACAGAAAACTGTCGAAATCAAAGAAATTAAGTTGCGTCCGGGTATCGACCAACATGATTACGAAGTCAAAATGCGCGCTGTCGTGAAATTCTTGAATGAAGGCAACAAGGTCAAATTGACCATTCGTTTCCGTGGCCGTGAAATGGCCCATCAGGAACTTGGCATGAAGCTTTTGAATCGGGTTAAAGACGAAAATGCTGAAATTTGTAAAGTTGAGCTGAGTCCGAAGATGGAAGGCCGTCAGATGATGATGGTTATCGCACCGACGCAAGCTAAATAACATTAAGTCAGCGGATGATATTCGCTGAATATGAGAAGGCGCCTCGGAATATCGAGGGCGCCTTTTTTTGTAACCAATTGAAATAGCTGATTTTTATATCAGTAAATCGGAATTGGTTGCTGAAGGGGCTGCGCGAAAGGGGAGCTGTATAGCTTTCTGCTGACAACGCCCTTGAAAACTGCAAAACTAGGGCTTGATATCTTTGAAAACCAAAGGTATAACCCTCGCTTCGTCGAACATTCCGGCTAATTAGGGCTGCCGAGTTTGTTCAACTGCTTCAACTCTTTTTATAAGGGAAGCCAAAATGCCCAAAATGAAGACCAAGAGTGGCGTCAAAAAACGTTTCTCTCTGACCGCCTCAGGTAAGGTCCGTGGTAGCCAAGCTGGTAAACAGCACGGCATGATCAAACGGACAAACAAACAGCTACGGAACCAACGGGGTACTGCTATCCTGTCTGCGCCGGATGCTAAAGTTATTAAAAAGTTTTTACCTTACGGCTAAGGAGTGTAGACCATGGCACGTGTTAAACGCGGTGTGACTACTCACGCCCGCCACAAAAAAGTTATTAAAGCAGCTAAGGGTTATTACGGTCGTCGTAAAAACACTTTCCGCGCTGCAGTGCAGGCCGTTGAAAAAGCCGGCCAATATGCCTACCGCGACCGTCGCGTAAGAAAACGGAATTTCCGGGCTCTATGGATTCAGCGTATTAACGCCGCATCTCGTGAACTTGGCATGACATACGGCAACTTTATGCACGGCCTCAAGTTGGCTGGCATTGATCTTGACCGTAAGGTTCTTGCTGATATCGCCGTACGTGAACCTGAGGCCTTTAAGGCGTTGGTTGAAGCTTCTGAGAAAGCATCTGCCAAAGCCTGATTATGTCGGGCCCTCGAAAACTTCATGTAAGTGAACTGGATTTTTTCGAACACCACTTTATTAAAAAGGGGGCCCAACGCTACGGGTCCCCTTTTTTTATTGAAAGAGACGATGCAGGATATAGAAACGCTTGAAAGTGAGTTGTTAAGCGAAATTAACAACGCTAAAGATCTGGATACGCTAGAAGCTGTCCGAATCTCCGCCTTAGGTAAAAAAGGTCGGGTTAGCCTGATGATGCGCGGTTTGGGGAAAATGTCTCCAGATGAGCGGCAAATTGTGGCTCCTAAGCTTAATAACCTGAAGCAATCCATTGGTGATGCCATTGACGATGCCAAAGCGACCCTAAATATGGCCGCGATGGAAGCACGCCTTGCATCAGAACGTGTGGATGTCACGTTGCCAGTAAGACCTGAGATGCAGGGACGTATTCATCCCATCAGTCAGGTTATGGACGAAATTACCGAAATTTTCGCGGATATGGGCTTTACCATTGCTGAAGGCCCGGATGTTGAAGATGATTTTCATAATTTCACGGCGCTTAATATCCCGCCGGAACATCCTGCACGTCAAATGCATGACACTTTCTATTTTCCTGAGAAAGAAGATGGAAGCCGCCAACTTTTGAGGACGCATACGTCTTCTGTTCAAGTTCGCACCATGCAATCTATTAAACCACCGCATCGGATTGTCGTGCCTGGCCGCACGTACCGGAGCGATTCTGACCAAACGCATACACCGATGTTTAACCAGATCGAAGGTTTGGTTATTGATAAGACAAGCCACATGGGACACCTCAAAGGTATTTTGAAGGAGTTTTGCCGGGCTTTCTTTGAAGTTGATGATGTGGAAATGCGGTTCCGCCCGTCTTATTTCCCGTTCACAGAGCCGTCTGCTGAAATGGATATTCGCTGCACATTTGCCGGCGACCATATCAAAATTGGCGAAGGTGACGACTGGATGGAAATTCTCGGTTGCGGAATGGTAAATCCAAAAGTTCTCGCCCATTGCGGAATTGACCCTAATGAATATCAAGGTTTTGCTTGGGGCATGGGGATCGACCGGATAGCAATGCTGAAATATGGCATTCCTGATCTACGGGCATTCTTTGATTCTGATTTGCGCTGGCTAAAACATTACGGGTTCGTGCCAATGGATGTGCCAACACTTGGTGGAGGATTGTCCCGATGAAATTTTCCGTATCATGGTTGCGCGAACATTTGGAATTTGATGCACCGCTAGACGTTCTTTCTGACAAACTGACGGCCCTTGGCTTGGAAGTAGAGGGAATTACTGACCGTGCGAAAGAGCTTGAAGCCTTCCGTGTGTGTCACGTCTTGAAAGCAGAACAGCATCCAGATGCTGATCGCTTGCGCGTGTGTCAGGTTAATACAGGCACCGAAACTGTTCAGGTGGTCTGCGGAGCGCCGAATGCCAAAACAGGCATGAAAGGTGTGTTCGCACCTTCAGGTGTTTATGTTCCGGGAACAGATTTACTGTTGAAGCCATCGAAAATTCGCGGCGTTGAAAGCAACGGCATGCTGGTGTCTGAACGCGAAATGGGCGTATCAGAAGAACATGACGGTATTATTGAACTGCCAGAAGATACAGAAATTGGCCTTCAATATGCAGTGCTAGCTGGTCTTGACGATCCAATTATTGAAATTGCAATTACACCAAACCATCAGGACGCACTTGGCGTTTACGGCATTGCCCGTGATCTTGCCGCCGGTGGCTTTGGAACGTTGAAGGCGCCGAACTTGTCGGTTGTCGAAGGCGTTTTTGATAGCCCAATTGATATTGAACTGAAATTTGACGCATCAGACGCGCCGCTTCCTTGTTCACAATTTAAGGGTCGTTATGTTCGCGGTGTGAAAAATGGACCAAGCCCGAAATGGATGCAGGATCGCCTGATGTCTATCGGTTTACGTCCGATTTCTGCGCTAGTTGATATTACGAACTTCGTGACATTTGATCTAGGTCGCCCGCTTCATGTTTTTGATGCGGATAAGCTGAACGGAAATATTCAGCCGCGCCTTGCCAAAGACGGCGAGACAGTCTTGGCGCTAGATGGTGAGGAATACACTTTGACTGCGACTGATTGCGTCATTGCAGATGACGCCGCTCCGCAAGGTATCGGCGGAATTATGGGCGGCGAGCTAAGCGGTTGTACCGAAGAGACTGTAAATGTCTTTATCGAAGCGGCTTTGTTCGATCCTATTTGCGTTGCCACTACAGGCCGTCGTTTGGGAATTGAATCTGATGCCCGGTACCGGTTTGAACGCGGCGTTGATCCTGATTTTGTTGCAAGCGGTATGGAAGTTGCCACACGTCTTGTTATGGAACTTTGCGGCGGCGAGCCAAGTCATGTTGTTTCCGACGGCACTGGTCCTGAGTGGAAAAAACAGGTGAGTTTACGCAAAACACGCGTGAAGGATCTGGGTGGCATGGACGTGTCCGTAGCCGAAATGATGCAAACATTGGATCGTCTGGGCTTTAATCCACAAGATGCTGGCGACAGTATTCTAACAGATGTGCCTTCATGGCGCATGGACATCGACGGTGAAGCTGATCTGGTTGAAGAGGTGATGCGTGTGCATGGGTATGATAATATCCCAGCCGTGCCATTGCCGCCTCTCAGTATCGTAGCAATGCCATCTGTTAATATTGGACAGAGGCGTGTTCGCAC
>Ga0209826_1000442_pt1 | contig 30261 bp, 21 predicted proteins | sample GOMGulsemesocosm_5_FD_184637 | JGI IMG/M metagenome (GOLD analysis project Ga0209826, IMG submission 184637) | Methane-oxidizing microbial communities from mesocosms in the Gulf of Mexico - GOM15C Gulf of Mexico (SPAdes) (version 2) | ecosystem: Environmental > Aquatic > Marine > Cold seeps... | reverse complement strand
TGTAGGAATAGAAACACCAGTAGTGCCGGGAACACGAGATCAAATGGATTTGAATTATTCGGTGACTGAGAAGTCCTCGGGTAATTTAATGGCAGGTATTGGTTACTCACAAACACAAGGTGTGATTTATAATGCCAGCGTTACTCAAGATAATATGTTTGGTTCAGGTAAGCGTGTTAGTGTGAACTTTAATAAAAGTGATGTTTCAACCTTATATAGTTTAGGATTTACCAATCCCTATTTCACCCGAGATGGCGTGAGTGTTGGTTATAATTTGCTGTATAAATCTACTGATGCAGAACAAGCAAATATTTCAAACTACTTAACCGATGTCATTAGTGGAGGTGTCAATTTTGGCTTTCCAATTAATGAAGATCAACGCTTTAATTTGGGTTTCAATGTTAAGCATACGACGCTTAAGGCTGGCGATACACCGCCACCGGAACTGCCTGTTTGGATTGACGAGCATGGAGACAATTTTTTAACTCTGCCTTTTTCGGTTGGCTGGGTGCGTGATACTCTTGATCGGCCGACTTTTCCGACGGCGGGAAGTCAGCAGAGACTTTCCGGTTTGGTGGCTCTCCCTGGAGGGGACTTAACTTATTTTAAAGTGAGTGCAAAAGATCAGCATTATTTTAGTATTGCCAAAGATTTAGTCTTTAAAGTCATGGCTTCAGCGGCTTATGGTGATGGTTTTGGGGATACGAATCAATTACCTTTTTTTGAAAACTATTTTGCCGGCGGTGTAAATTCTGTGCGTGGTTTCAAAGATAATACCTTAGGGCCGCGTGATCACTGTAATGGAACTTGTTTAGGTGCTTATGAACCACGGCCATACGGTGGTAATTTTAAAGTATTAGCTAATACGGAACTTATTTTTCCGGTTCCTTTTATGTCTGATATAGACTCCATACGCTTAAGTGTCTTTTTTGATATGGGTACTGTACAAGGTAGTTATATTCAATATCATGAAAATGATACTAACTGCCCGCCTAATCAAACACCTGATGATTCATCTTGTTATACGCGAGTAAACCCAGGGCTTACATTTGGTGATTTCAGGTATTCAACGGGTATTGCCGCACAATGGCTATCTCCTTTTGGTGCGTTACAAGTGAGTTATGGTATTCCGCTGAACGACCAAGAGGGGGATGAACTACAATCATTCCAATTTAGTTTTGGGTCGCAGTTTTAAATGAAATAAATTTATGCCTGTCTTAAGTGAAACACTCTCACTTTTCTGGATATGCAGTATAATGCTCAGCTAGGTTTTGTTTTTTTGAATAGATATATGGAGAATTTTTAATGTTGAAAAAAATGTTTTTTTTAGCGGCTTTGATTATGACAAGCCAAGCAGTACAAGCGGAAATAAAGATTGGTGTGGTTAATGTGCCTTTATTGATGGCGAATGCGCCTCAGGCTGCAGATGCTAAAAAACGTTTGGAAAAAGAGTTTTCTCCTAAAGATAAACAGCTAGTCTCGCAAGGCAAAGCAATCAAAAAGCTAGAAGAAAAACTAGCGAGAGATGGCATGACGATGACTGAAACGGAAAAAAGAGATTTAGAACGCGATATTATTGCTAAGCGTAGAGATGTTCAACGTGCGCAGCAAGAATTTAAAGAAGATTTTAGTATTCGCCGTAATGAAGAGTTAGGCAAAATGCAGAATAGAATCATTGAAGCTGTTAAAGCCTTAGCTGCCGAAGGTAAGTATGACTTGTTACTGACCGAAGGCGTTATTTATGCAAGCCCTCAAGTAGATGTAACGAATAAGGTACAAGAAAAACTTTCTGCAATGCCTTAATCAGTTCAATTTTCTATTGCAGAGAAAAGTTTCACATTGATTTAAGGTTGATTCTGATTGAAAGAATCAGCCTATAAAACAAAAGATAGCGCCAGTTTATTTTGGTATTGAAGCATTAATTAGATTAAAGTTAAAAGGTTGTTACATTGAAAACATTACTTGATATAAAGCAAATTCAAGAGTTTTTACCACACAGATATCCATTCCTACTTATTGATAAAGTTGTGGAATGTGAGCCAGGTGTACGCCTATTAGGCGTAAAAAATGTTACTTATAATGAACCCATTTTTCAGGGGCATTTTCCACACATGGCGATTTTTCCTGGTGTTTTAATTTTAGAAGCATTGGCTCAAGCGACAGGCTTATTAGCCTCTGAAACAAAACCTGATGAATTAGGTCATGGCATGACTTATTTTCTAACCGGTATTGATAAGGCTAGATTTAAAAGGCCTGTGGTACCTGGTGATCAAATGATGCTAGAAGCTGTTTTTGAAAGAAGTAAACGTAATATTTGGTCTTTTAACTGTACTGCAACGGTTGATGGTGAATTTGTTGCAAGTGCTAATATTCGTTGTGCTGCGGTAGTCGATGAAATTGATTGATCCGACGGCTATTATTGATAACCATGCCGAGATTGCGGATGATGTACAAATAGGCCCGTTTTCTATTATTGGCCCAGAAGTAAGCATAGGTGAGGGCACTGTTATTGGTCCTCATGTTGTTATGAAAGGGCCAGTTACGCTAGGGAAAGATAATCATATTTATCAGTTTGCATCGATTGGGGAAGATCCCCAAGATAAAAAATATGCTGATGAAAAAACCAGTTTAGTGATTGGCGATAGAAATGTAATCCGCGAATTTACTACAATGCATCGTGGTACTTTACAAGATCATGGTGTTACTAAGATTGGTGACGATAATCTGTTTATGGCTTACACGCATGTTGCTCATGATTGTATCGTAGGTAATAACGTTATCATGGCAAATGGCGCGTCTTTAGCGGGACATGTACATCTTTGCAATAATGCCATTTTAGGTGGCTTTACTTTAGTACATCAATTCACCCAAATTGGTACGTTTAGTTTTGCCGCTATGGGTAGCGCAATTACTCAAGATATTCCGCCCTATGTTATGGTTGGTGGTCGGCCTACGCGTCCTCATGGTATTAATTCTGTGGGTATGGAACGAGCAGGAAGTAGTGCTGAAGCGGTGCGCTTAATTCGGAAAGCGTATAAGATTTTATATAAAAACAATTTGCGACTGGATGATGCCATAGAAGAAATGGAAGATTTAGCCGCTGAATGTGATGAAATCTCTAATATGGTGAGTTTCTTACGCAATGTATCGCGTGGCATTTTAAGGTAATTCAATTGCCTCTTGCCCAAATACTTACTGCTGGAGTTGACGAAGTTGGGCGTGGCTGTATCGTTGGGCCTGTTGTCGCTGCTGCGGTTATATTAGATCCGCAGCGACCTATTCAGGGCTTAACGGACTCTAAAAAACTCTCAGCTAAAAAGCGTGAAACACTTGCAAAGCAGATAAAAGAGAATGCTTTAGCATGGACGGTTACGCGAGCAGAGCCTAGTGAAATCGATAGTATTAATATTTTGCAAGCTTCATTATTAGCAATGAAACGCGCAGTCGAGTCATTATCAGTTCAGCCTACCTGGGTTCAGGTTGATGGCAATCAATATCCTGATATAGATTATCCTGGGGAAACTATTATTCAAGGTGATTTGTTAGTAGCAGAAATTTCAGCTGCCTCTATCTTAGCTAAGGTCTATCGAGATAGTGAAATGACCACTTTAGATAGGCTTTATCCCGGCTATGAATTTGCTAAACATAAAGGTTACCCAACAAAATTACATAAAGAAAAGCTGCTCAGTTTAGGGCTTACTGAACAACACAGACGTTCATTCTCACCTGTTAAACAGATGCTATAGAATAAACGAGTACTTGCTACAGTCTCGATTATCAATGTCTATTGTATGCAACTGTGCATTAGCATCATTTCTTACTTAACTCTCCTATCTTATGCAACCTAAGTTTATTCATTTACGCCTGCACTCTGAATATTCCTTAGTGGATGGTATTGTCAAAGTAAAGCCGCTAATTAATGAGCTTGCAAATTTAGGCATGCCTGCAGTTGCTATTACTGATCAATCCAATCTTTTTTCTCTAGTCAAATTTTATCGCTCTGCTTTAGGTAAAGGAATTAAACCGATTGCTGGCGCCGATGTGCATATTTTTAATCCAGATGACCCCGCTCAGCCTTTTCGGCTTACCTTGCTGGTTAAAAATAATGTCGGTTACGTTACTTTAACTGAATTAATTTCTATTGCTTATCAGGAAGGGCAACATCAGGGTGTACCTATGCTCAGGCGGGAATGGATTGAGCAAAATAACGCCGGCTTAATTGTTTTATCTGGCGCGATGGAGGGTGATATAGGTACAGCCTTATTAGCTGATGATCAGGTACTGGCAAAACAGGCAGCGCAATACTGGCAGTCTCTATTTCCACAAAGTTTTTATTTAGAGTTACAGCGCGTCGGTAAACAAAATGAAGAAGCTTATATAGCCAAAGCCGTTGCCTTGGCGATTGAGTTAGATTTACCCGTTGTTGCTACTAATGATGTTCGTTTTCTAAAATCTTCCAATTTTGATGCACATGAAGTTCGTGTGTGTATTAACCAAGGCCGTGTTATTGATGATTCGCGCCGTCCTAAAGATTATACCAATCAGCAGTATTTACGTAGCACCGGTGAGATGTTGGCATTGTTTGTCGATATTCCAGAAGCTACAGCGAATACTATTGAAATTGCTAAGCGCTGCAATCTCAAATTAACCTTAGGAGAAAACTTTTTACCTGACTTTCCTGTGCCAGAAGGTATGTCCTTGGATGAGTTTTTTATTGAGGAATCAAAAAAAGGCTTAGATGCGCGTTTAAAAAAATACCCCGCTGTAGGTAACGGCACACCCGAAGAAAACCGTAAAGCTTATGATGAGCGCTTAAAAATGGAATTGGACACCATTGTACAAATGGGTTTTCCGGGTTATTTCATGATTGTTGCCGACTTTATTCAGTGGGCTAAGGATAATCTTATTCCTGTTGGTCCAGGGCGTGGCTCGGGTGCAGGCTCTCTAGTGGCTTATGTACTGAATATTACCGATTTAGACCCGATTGAATTTGACTTATTATTTGAACGCTTTTTAAATCCCGAACGGGTTTCTATGCCAGATTTCGATGTCGATTTCTGTATGGATCGACGTGACGAAGTGATTGATTATGTAGCGAGCCATTATGGTCGTGAAAAAGTATCGCAAATTATCACCTATGGTTCGATGGCTGCAAAAGCGGTTATTCGTGATGTAGGTCGAGTTTTAAGTCATCCTTATGGTTTTGTCGATCGTTTATCAAAGTTAGTGCCGTTTGAAATTGGTATCACGCTGACCAAGGCTTTAGACCAAGTGCCTGAGTTTAAGGAGTTGTATGAGACGGATGACGATGTAAAAGCCTTGATGGATATGGCTTTGTCTTTAGAGGGTACAGTTAGAAATGCCGGTAAACATGCCGGTGGTGTGGTTATTGCACCGACTAAATTAACTGACTTTTCACCTTTATATTGTGAGCAAGGCGGCGGAAATTTAGTTACTCAGTTTGATAAAGATGATGTCGAAGCGGTGGGTTTGGTCAAGTTTGACTTTTTAGGCTTACGGACTTTAACCATTATTGACTGGGCATTACAGACGATCAATAAGAAACAATCGGAACTAAACAAGCCGTTAGTTGATATTACGCAAATCCCTCGTGATGATGCGGCTTCGTATGAACTGTTAAAAAATGCAGAGACAACCGCGGTATTTCAGCTGGAATCGCGCGGTATGAAAGAGCTGATTAAAAAGCTAAAGCCAGATTGCTTTGATGACATTATTGCTTTAGTGGCTTTATTTAGACCAGGGCCGCTAGAGTCGGGCATGGTTGATGACTATATTAATGTTAAGCATGGTGCGAAAGCCGAATATGCGCATTCTATTCTCATTCCGGTATTAGAGCCGACCAATGGCGTTATTTTGTATCAAGAACAAGTAATGCAAATTGCACGGGAAATGGGCGGTTATAGTTTAGGTGGCGCGGATTTATTACGCCGTGCCATGGGTAAGAAAAAAGTGGAAGAAATGGCTCAGCAACGAGCTATTTTTACCAAAGGTGCTGTAGCGGCTGGTATTGATGAAAGCATTGCTACTTATGTTTTCGACCTTATGGAAAAATTTGCTGGGTATGGTTTTAACAAATCTCACTCAGCCGCTTATGCTTTGGTGGCTTACCAAACCGCTTGGTTAAAAGCGCATTTCCCTGCTGCTTTCATGGCTGCGGTATTATCCGCTGATATGGACAATACTGATAAAGTGGTCATTTTGATTGCTGAATGTCAGGATATGAAACTAGAGGTTTGTTCACCTAATATTAATGTCTCTGATTTACATTTTACTGTGAATGAACAAGGAAAAATTGTTTACGGAATTGGGGCAATTAAAGGTGTTGGTGAGGCTGCAATTGAGGACTTGTTGCAGGAGCGTAAAGAAAATGGCCCTTTTAAAGGTTTATATGACTTATGTAAGCGCGTGGATTTGCGCAAGGTTAATAAGCGCGTATTTGAGGCTTTAATTCGTGGTGGAGCATTTGATGTTTTTAATGATAATCGAGCCAGTCATATGGCTGAATTACCAACTGCGATAAAAGTAGCAGAGCGTCATGTGAAAATGGCTGAAGTCGGACAAAATGATTTATTTGGTTTAGCAGTTAATGCAGAAACGAGTGAAGATGAAGTAAAAGATTATTCGGCTAATGTTCCACCATGGTCGGAAAAAGAACGCTTAGCTTTTGAAAAATTAGCCTTAGGTTTGTTTTTAACCGGCCATCCGATTGATGAATGTAGTGCTGAATTACAAAATATCACGCATGGTAGTATTGCGCATATTTTAGCGAGTGTTGAAGGCTCACGCGGCAAATCTGATACACGCTTAGCTGGCTTATTAATTGGCATACGTACGCGTCAAGATCGTAAAGGCCGCATGATGGGTTTTGCCACTTTAGATGATAAAAGTGCGCGTGTTGATGTGGCTATTTACAGTGAAACCTTTGAAACGTATAAAGACTTACTAAAAGGTGATGAGGTTTTAATCGTAGAAGGCTCGGCACGCATGGATGGTTATTCAGGTATGCTGAGTATTACCGCTGACAAACTATTAAGTATGGAGCAAGCACGAGAGAATTTTGCACGCTGCTTGATGTTGGATTGGGATAGTGTGCATTCAGTAGAGCGGGGGCATGATTTTGTGCATAAATTACAGGAAATAATGCAGCCTTTTAGTGGTGGACAGTGCATGGTCGTGGCTAATTACCTAGCGTCAAGCGCGAAAGCCAGTGTGCAGTTAGGTGATGCATGGCGAGTCCACCCAACTGATGAGCTTATTACTCGGCTACAGAAATTAATTGGTAGAGATGATGCGGTCAATATTAAATATCGATAATGTTCAGCATTTAGAAGCATGCCCCGACTGTGATTTGCTGATGACTGCGGTACAGGTAAAAGAAGGCTATGTGAGTCAATGCCCACGATGTGGACATACCTTAGAGCATCCAACGCGGCTGTCTATTAGAAGTAATTTCTTTTGTGTTTTTGCTGGATTGATTTTTTATTTTCCAGCGATGTTATTACCTATTTTACAATTCACGATGGTTGGTAATACCGAAGCATTGTCAATTTTAGTTTGTGTACAAACACTGTTTAGTACTGGAAACTGGGACATTGGTATAATTATATTTTTTTCTTTAATGCTCGTCCCTTTAGTGCAAATGGTATTGATTATATTTGTTATCACTCGATTTTATTATCAAGTTAAAAGCCATTATTTGGCACTTTGTTTTAAGTGGTACGGCTATTTAAATGCTTGGGGAATGTTGGATATTTTTATGTTAAGTATTATTGTTGCTTCGATTAAATTAAACGATGATGCGGAGTTAGAACCAGGGTTAGGTTTATATGCTTTTATAGCTTTATTATTAATCACTGCATTGCAAACGCAGTTATTAAATAAAAGACTGGTTTGGACTTTAATTGAGAAGCATGGTGAATAAAGCTTACTCTGCCTTACCTTTAGGCTATTTATGTTGTCGGCAGTGTCATAAAGTATTGCCTCAAAAACAACAGCCCATGATTCATTGTCCCCGTTGCCAGAGTAAGGTCTATCCTAGAATTCCGAATAGTTTAAGTCAAAGTTGGGCGCTTTTAATCAGTGGTTTTATTCTGTATATTCCCGCCAATGTCTTGCCTATTATGACTTTAACTAAGGGTGGGGTTATCCGTACGGATACCATTATGTCCGGCATTATTAACCTAGCGAATATTGGCATGGGGCCCATTGCCGTTATTGTTTTTATTGCTAGTATTTTAGTGCCAGCATTAAAAATGGTCGCCTTAGCTATGATATTGCTGGCAACGCAATTTAAATGGACTATGAGTACTTATATGAGAACGCAAATGTACCGCATGATCGAATTTGTTGGTCGCTGGTCTATGTTGGATGTTTTTGTGATTAGTATTTTATTAGGCATTGTTAAATTTAATAAAATAGCTTCGGTGGATATAGAGCCGGCGGGACTATTATTTGCAATAGTGATTATTTTAACCATGTTAGCCGCCATGCGTTTTGATTCAAGATTAATTTGGGATGATATAAATGAACCTAACTAAGCCCGTCATTACAAAAAAACATTGGTTATCGGGTATTTGGTTATTACCTTTATTGGCTGCTTTAATGGGCGGTTGGACGATCTACCAAAGCATGAATGAAAAAGGCATTGAAATTTCAATTATATTTGATGATGCGGAAGGAGTTCGTGAAGGAAAAACACCGATTATGTATAAAGGTGTGCGCATTGGTGTTGTCAAAAAAGTGGATATTAGTGCGAACTTGCAACAAGTTAAAGTATTGGCTGAAATTCAGCGCGCAGCAGGTGAAAGTCTTAGAAAAACAACTGGGTTTTGGTTGGTTAAGCCTAAAGTTTCGCTGACTGAAATTACCGGTTTAGACACGATTGTTTCAGGGAATTATATACGTATGGACCCTGGGGAAGGCGAGCTGCAAAGTGAATTCATTGCTTTAGACAAGCCACCGATTATAGAAGAGCATAAGTCGGGTTTGAATATTGATATTCTTGCCGATAGTTTAGGCTCAATTGCACGTGGTTCAAAAATCTATTTTCGACAAATTCCTGTGGGTGAGGTTTTGGATTATGAATTGGCTGACGAGCAAAATGGTGTGATTATTAAAACCCATATTGAAGAGCGTTACGCTTATTTGGTAAAAAAATCATCACGATTTTGGAATGCCAGTGGTTTATCGATAAAAGCTGGGCTAAGTGGTTTTTCCATGCAGACGGAGTCATTAGCCGCACTGATTTCTGGGGGGGTTGCTTTTTATACGCCGGATACTGAAAGTGTTGACACCGCAGATAATGGCACGCAATTTAAATTACATGGCGATTTTGATAGCGCTAAAGTTGGTATTTTAGTCAAAATTAGTTTTGAATCAGCGATTGGTTTGCAAGAGGGCGTGACTGAGGTTAAGTATGATGCTTTTAAAATCGGTATTGTTAAGAAGTTAAGTTATAAAAAGACGGGTAAAAGTGTCATCGCCGAAGTGATGTTTGATCCGCGTGCCGAAGAGTTATTAAAAGCAGGAACAAAATTCTGGCTAGATAAACCGAAACTCTCTCTCACTGATTTCTCAGGTTTAAAATCCTTATTACAAGGAAATCATATCAAAATGCAAGTGGGTGAAGGAGGAAGTGTCAGAGAGTTTATTGCGCTTAATAAACCGCCCCTAATGTCTATTGGTGATAAAGGCATTCACTTAGTTTTAAAGTCAGATTCTTTAGGGTCCATTGAATATGGCAGTCCTGTTCTTTATAAAAAAATACAAGTGGGACAAGTGCATGATTTTAAACTCGATAAAAAAGGTGAACATGTCTTAATTGATATTTATATTACTGAACGTTATGCGCATTTAGTTGCACCTAGTTCGCGCTTTTGGAATGCGAGTGGTGTGCAAGTTAGCGTTGGTACAACGGGGTTGGATATTCAAACGGGTACTATGGGGACGGTGTTGAATGGTGGAATTGAATTCATAACGCCAGCCTTGAGTACTAAGAAAATTAAAAATCACGTACTTTATGATTTATACCCTAGTTATGCTGCCGCGACAGAAGCGGGGTTAACGCCTTATAAACCGGCAAAAGATGAAACTGTTATTCAGCTTAGCGCGCATGATTTAGGCTCTTTAGCTATTGGGTCTCAAATTTATTTTAAGAAAATCCCTGTAGGTAAGGTGGTTTACTATCGCTTGAGTGAAGACAATGACAGCATTATTATTAGTGCTGTTATAGGTAATAAATATCGACATTTACTTAACGATTCTAGTCGCTTTTGGCGTAATAGTGGGCTGAAAGTTAAAGCAGGTTTATCAGGTGTTGATGTGGATATGGCATCTGTCAGTGCTTTGTTGAATGGTGGTATTAGTTTTGCCAATCCTGAACAGGGGAGCATAGTTGCTACCAAAGCAAAAGAGAATAAAATTTATTATCTTTATTCCGATGAACAAATCGCCCTGCAATTAGCAGAGGAAATTAAAATAAAACTTTCTTTGGCGCACGGTATTAACTCGGGCACGGCTATTAAGTATCTGGGTATTCCCGTTGGAGAAATAAGCACGGTTGAATTAGCAGAAGATAATCAGTCGATTATTGCCAGTGCAAAATTATTCGGTTCAGCGATTGATTTCGCCCGAGCTGGGACAAAATTTTGGTTAGTATCGGCGCAATTAGGTTTATTTAAAAATAAAAACCTAGGTACTTTAATTAAAGGAAACTATTTGGATATAGAGCCCGGAAATGGAGCAAAGCAAACAGAATTTGTAGCAAAAATTAATCAAGTGGAAGTAAAGCAAGGCTTACATCTTGTTTTGCAGGCGCAGCGCTTAGGCTCCATTAAAATGGGTAATAGTGTTTCTTATCGACAAATTAATGTGGGTGAAGTGAGAAGTTTTCAATTATCCAATAATGCTACACAGGTTTTAATTGATATTTATATTGCGCCTCAATATGCGGCCTTGATAAAACAAAATACTAAGTTTTGGAATGCCAGTGGTGTAAAAATGGATTTTGGCTGGATATCGGGTGCAGAAGTACGTACTGAGTCAGTGGAAAGTATTGTTATGGGTGGTATCGCTTTTGCTACACCAGAGTTAGATGAAGATGCTAGTAATGATATTGAAGCTGGGCATGTGTTTGATTTACATGACGACTATGAGCAAGAATGGCTGGAGTGGCAGCCGAAAATAGCCTTAGCTGAATAAGCCTGAAACCACTTAATGAAAGAGAAAGTAACTATGATAAAAAATCCATTTTCTGCAAAAAGAGGCCCAGTTTTAAGTTATAAAGAAAATCTGCGTTATGATTTTCCTGCCAGCCTAGTTGTATTTCTATTAGCCTTACCTTTATGTTTGGGTGTTGCTTTGGCTTCAGGGGCTCCTTTGTATGCAGGATTAATTGCTGGAATCGTTGGTGGTCTTATCGTCACGAGTTTAAGTGGTTCGGCGCTAGGTGTTACTGGCCCTTCTGCAGGGCTTGCTGTAATTGTCTTTGGTGCTATTTCAGAGTTAGGTTTTGAGCCTTTTCTATTGGCAGTTATTTTAGCGGGAATTATCCAATTTATCATGGGTAATATTAGAGCTGGAATTATTGGTTACTATTTTCCTTCTGCGGTCATTACCGGCATGCTCTCAGGAATAGGAATCATTGTTTTTCTTAAGCAAATTCCGCATGCCATAGGCTATGACAGAGATTACGAGGGGGATCTCTCTTTTTCTCAAAGTGATCAATATACGACGCTCTCTGAATTGCAGCATATGCTGGATTTTATGGCTCCTGGTGCGCTTGTTATTAGTTTAGCTGGTTTGGCAATTTTGTTGTTATGGGAAACTCAATGGATTAAACAATACCGATTTAGTGAGAGTTTGCATGGAGCAATTGTCGCAGTTATCGTCGGTGTGCTGCTAAATCAAGTATTTCTCACTTTCTATCCTCAATGGGCTTTAGCAGATAGACACTTGCTAGAATTGCCTATTTTAGAAACGTTTGCCGATTTCGGACAGGTTTTTACGAGCCCAGACTTTTCGCAGATTAATAATCCAGCGATTTATCATGTCGCTTTTATGATTGCTATCGTCGCGAGTTTGGAGACTTTATTATGTGTTGAAGCGATGGATAAGCTTGATCCATATAAGCGAGTAACGTCAAATAATCGCGAATTAAGAGCGCAAGGGGTTGGTAATATTTGTTCCGGCTTACTCGGTGGACTACCTATGACGCAATTAATTGTGCGTAGTTCCGCTAATGTGCAATCAGGTAGTCGCACTAAAACATCGGCTTTTATGCAGAGTATTTTCTTATTAATTGCGGTGTTATTACTGCCTAATTTAATTAATAAGATCCCATTAGCCAGTTTAGCAGCAGTTTTTCTGGTGGTCGCTTATAAGTTGGCTAACCCTAAATGGTTTAAAACCATGTATCAGGTCGGTTTTTATCATTTCATTCCGTTTATTGCGACGATTATTGGTCTATTGTTTTCTGATATGTTGACAGGTTTTAGTATCGGTATGGGCTGTGCTTTATTTTTTATTTTGCTGGAAAATAAAAAAGTTGGTTTTCATCTGCATGAACAATACGGACACAATAAAACCATTATCACTTTGTCGGAGAACGTTTCATTTTTAAATAAATCCAATATCTTGCATTTGCTTAGTGAGTTACCACAAAATGCCAATATCGTCATTGATGCAACTTATGCAAAATACATAGACTACGATGTTTACGAGGTGATTCAAAACTTTAAAGTTGACGCTAAGCGTAAGGGGATTAATCTTGTGGTTCAGAACCTACGTGGCTTTGGGTTTTTAAAGCCCGTTGAACATGTTTTGCCGGTTAGTCAAGAATCGCAGCAGTCATTAACCCCGACAGACGTGTTGGCAATACTGCAAGAGGGTAACAACCGTTTTGTCAATAGTATTAAGGATAAGCGTAACTTACTATCGCAGGTTAATGAGACTGTGGAAGGGCAATTTCCTATCGCTATTATTTTAAGTTGTATTGATTCACGCACTTCTGCAGAGCTGGTTTTTGACCAAGGTTTGGGTGATATTTTTAGTGTCAGAGTCGCCGGGAATGTGGTCAATGAAGATATTTTAGGCAGTATGGAATATGCTTGTAAAGTGGCAGGATCTAAGTTAGTCGTGGTGTTGGGGCATACGCATTGTGGGGCTATTAAAGGTGCTTGTGCTGGTGTAGAGTTGGGTAATTTAACTGGGTTGTTAGATAAAATTCAGCCTGCTGTCGACTCTGTAAAAGAGGGTGATTTGGCTAAAAATAGTCGATTAGATAGTTGCTTAGAAGATAAAGTTGCTGATCGTAATGTAGAAATTATGGTCGAGCAAATTAAGCAAAGAAGCCCGTTATTACATGAAATGCAGGTTGCTGGTGAAATTGATATTGTGAGTGCTATGTATAATATCGAAACAGGGAAAGTTGAGTTTTAGTTGCTAAGGGGCGAGGGTATTATTGAATTCTCGCTCCTAACTATATAGATCAGTCTTGTGCTGGGCGAAAGCTAATCAGCAAATGTTTTTCTTATGACTACTAACTGATCAAGTACTTGATTAAAAGCCCCAACGATAGAAGGATCGAAATGCTTACCTGATTCATCTCTTATCAGTTGAGTGGCGTCTTCAATAGTCCATGCTTTTTTATACGGTCGAATCATAGTTAGCGCATCAAATACATCAGCCACAGCAGTGATTCGGCCATAAAGATGTATTTCAGTTCCTTTTAAACCAGAAGGATAGCCACTACCATCCCATTTTTCATGGTGTGACAAGGCAATAATACCTGCATTTTTTAAAATAAGACTGTTAGAATCTTTGAGAATTTTATAGCCAATTTCAGCGTGCCCCTTCATGCATGCCCACTCATCCGCATTTAATTTACCGGTCTTTAACAGCACATTGTCTGGAATACCTAGCTTGCCTATATCATGCATGGGAGCAGACAACCTAAGGTTCTCAGCTTCTTTTTCATTCATTCCTAATGCTTGCGCAAGCGCTTTAGCATACTGACCTACTCGAATGGTATGGGCAGCCGTATCATTATCTCGGTATTCAGCCGCTAAACCCAAGCGTTCAATCATTTCATTTTGGGTTTCTAATAAATCTTTAGTGCGGTATTGAACGGTTTCTTCAAGAGTTTGTGAGTATTCTATATTTTCCTTATGCGCTAGATGCATTTCTAGCAGGTTACGCATGCGCATAACAGCTTCTTCATCATCAAAGGGCTTATTAATAAAATCTCTGGCCCCCAGTTTTAATGCCTGCAAACGCGTTTCTTTATCAGCCAATACGGTTATGACCAGCACTGGCGGCTTAGGTGTGTGGTGAATATCTTCAAAGCGTTGCAAAAGATCAAAGCCAGATAAAATTGGCATATTAATATCTAATAAAACTAAATCAGGTGGTGTTTTTTGGTAATACTCAACTGCTTTTACTGGGTCAGAAAAAAAATTGATATTAGAAAAACCATTGTTTTCTAGTAGTTCCTCGATAATTTCTAGGTTAATTTTTTCATCATCAATGACCAAAATATTGGCACTTTCTATATCCAGTAAATCCATCATCATAATTTTACCACTTATATTTTATTGGTCGGTATTGTACCGTATAGATACTGACAGCCGGTATAAAATCTAAGTTAACTATGGGCAATTTAATGTTGATTTTTCTCAATAACGCGGGGTAAATTATTTTTTATTGGAATTTTGAACGAAATGACACAGCCCTGACTACTGCCTTTCGCACTTATTTTGCCTTTATGCGCTTCTATAATTTCCTTGCAAATGGCAAGCCCTAAGCCCGTTCCGCCAGAATAATCTTTAGTTAGTGAGCTTTGTGCGAATTTATCAAATACAGTTAATAATTCTTCTTTTGGAATGCCGATACCTTGATCATGGATAGTAAAGCATAGGCATGACTTTTGGTGGCAAATTTCTTGGGCGATATTAATTAAAATTATACTGCCAGAGGGTGAAAATTTAATAGCATTCGATAGTAAATTGGAAATGACTTGGGTGATGCCTTTGTGATCGTAAGTGGCTATAGTGTTGCTGGTTGATATGTCCGTATTAATAGTTAAATTTTTATCTTGAATACGAGATTCTTGCTCTGCTAAGCAATTATTCAGCGTTGTTAATAGGTTATTGGACTTTAAATCTAATGACACCGTTTGCGATTCTAGTTTTGCAAGATCAAGTAGATCATTGATGAGTGAAAGTAAGCGTTCGGCACTGATATTAATTCGATCAAAATATTTAGCTAGCTTTGCTGTGTCAGCGCTAGCAACGTTTTTTATACCGAAATTAGCAAAACTCAAAATTCCATGCATGGGGGTACGTAATTCATGGGAGATATTAGCTAAGAATTCTGATTTAGTTTTATTGGCTATTTCAGCTACTTCTATAGCCTTTTGTAATGCCAGTTCTTTTTCTTTTCTTTCACTAATATTTGTAACCAATGCAAGATAACAATAACGACTGGAACTGTCGATCAGTTGTATATTAACTTCTATAGGGTAGCTTGACTGATCATTACGTTGATGTATAGATTCAAATTTTAAGGTCTGTATTTTACCGGTGTGGAGCTGTTGAAGTTGTTTAAGAAATTCATTTTCTTTACCTGGGGTAATAAACTGAAACGGTGTTAGTTTTTTTGTTTGCTTTGTCGATAAATTTGAACTATTTAATGCCGTTTTATTGATAAATTCAAAATGCAGGTCATCATCATAAAAAATATAGGTTTCTACCTGACTATTGTTAATTGCTTGATAAAGAATATTGCGTTCGTTGCTTAGGTAGGAGGCGCAAGAGCTAGCTGCGGCTGTTAGTGAAAAGAATCCCAGAAATTTTCCAAGCTTTAGTTCTTGTTCTGTAATAAATACCCCTTGATAAGTGAGTAAACCATAGACGCCGAAAATAAAAAATTCGAGCACAATGATGGCTGTAATGGTTTGGTTAAATCTAAAAATACTGAAGATCAAAGGAATAGCTAATAAATAAGCGCCTCTAATTTCATTGAAATCCGTAAAATTTATATCAGTGAAAACGATGTAGGCGATCAATAAAGAGAGTATTTGCAAAGCTATTAACTCAATGTGACTTTTATTAAATACGCTGATAGTTTTAGATAAACTAAAGAGTAGTAGTACAGGAGCTACTAGCAATATCCCGACAACATCACCTATCCACCACTGTAATGCTGTCGCAAAAATATCTTGGCTAGCAATATAAGCTGAGAAGAACAAGCTAGGCGCGCCTAAAGCAGCACTAATAATTGCACCTATTGCCCCAGCAAAGATTAAAGAGGCGTAGGCATTTAGTGTATGTATATTATTTGAAAAAGGTAAAAAACGTAGTAAATATAAGGCAAGTAGAGGTTCTAATGTGTTTCCAAGCGCGGTCATCCAGGTAATAATATAAGGGTTATTTAAATAAACACTGGCAAAAAAAGCACCTATAAAAACACCTAGCGCAGCTTTAGCGCCAAACCTTATTAATGCCGCCAAGCCAACCCCTGCTGAAGGCCATATAATAGTTGCGCCGGCCTCTAAGGTTGAAAACTCAAGTGCTACGCAAGCGATTGAAAAATAGGCAAAAGCGATAGTAAGTTGTAAAACTGTGGTTTGCAGTAATGTATTCATTATTAGGTAAATGCGTATGAAGATAATTTTTTAGATGCGAAATGAAAGTGATAAGGCCCAAATAACAGTTTTCAAAGTATTAGGAAATTGCGGGGATTCTTAGAGAAATTAAATAATTTGAGGTTGCCTTATTTTGTGGGAGCGACTTTAGTCGCGAGATTCGTGGCGAAAGCTACTCTCACAGAATGCAAGAATCGTATGATATTTTCTATGCTTAATAGCTTAAGAATTTAGGTACCCCTATTTGCTTTCCACTTGTTTTTACGCAAAGCTTTTTTTGCTTCTCTTTTTTCTTGCAAAGCAACAAGCTCGATAAGCTCTTTTTCCATGTCCTCGGGTGTTTCTAAGGTCAGTCTACCGAGCAGTCCATCTCTTAGCTCAGTCAGTAGGATTTTCGCGACCTTATCTATGTCAATGTTGCCACCACCACGCAGGCACCCGCGTTTTTTGCCGATTAACAGTAGTAATTCATAATCAGTTTCGGGCAGTTTATCGATTTGATAGCGCTGCTTTAAGCTTTCTGGATAATCGCGTAATAGAAACTCGCCAGCAAATGAAGCGATATCATCATGTTTTAAAGCGGTATCTTTAATCGCTCCAGTAGTTGCTAAGCGATAGCCAGTATTAGGGTTTTCTAAGTTAGGCCATAACATGCCTGGTGTATCGCAGAGGATAATACCATTGTGTAAATCAATCCGTTGTTGCCTTTTGGTTACTGCGGGTTCATTACCGGTTTTAGCAATGGTACGACCTGCTAGCGCATTAATCGTGGTGGACTTTCCAACGTTTGGAATACCCATAATTAAAGCGTGTATAACTTTGGTATTTTCTGCTTTGTGGGGAATTAATTTACGACAGAGGTCAACAATGTGCGCTACGTTTTCGGAGTGCACGGCTGTCGTTGCTAAGGTTTTTACGCCTTGTTCACGCTCTAAGTATTCTTGCCATTGCTGAGTTCTGACCGGATCGGCTAAATCGGCTTTATTGAGTATTTTGATACAGGGTTTATCGGCACGTAATTCAGATAATAGTGGGTTGGCACTGCTAAACGGGATACGCGCATCTAGTACTTCGATAAGTAAATCTATGTCAGGCAAAGTATCTTTTATTTCTTTGCCTGCTTTGTGCATATGTCCTGGATACCATTGAATTTGCATGTGCTTTGTCCTGTTGTGAAGTGGGTAGGGCGGACTTCAGTCCGCTATTTCGAGTGTGGGATATGTGCGATAGCGGGTTGATGTCCGCCCTACCATTATTTTTTTACATGCAAGCCACACTCTTTCTTTGTGGCATCTTCCCACCACCAGCGCCCTGCGCGCTCGTGTTGGTTAGGCAATACCGCGCGAGTACAGGGCTCACAACCTATGCTAATAAAGCCTTGTTGATGTAAGGCATTAAAAGGCACTTGGTACGCTTCTATATAATCCCAAATTTGTGCAGAACTTTGATTAACTAAAGGGTTAAATTTAACTAAGGTATGTTCCGCTGTGGAGAACGCTGGGTCAATTTGAATTTCTGGGATGTTCTGCCGCGTATTTAAACTTTGGTCTTTACGTTGCCCTGTAATCCAAGCATCGACTTGCGCGAGTTTTCGCTTTAATGGCTGTACTTTTCGGATAGCGCAACATTCTTGATGTCCATCGTCATAAAAGCTAAACAAGCCTTTTTCTTTAACAAAAGCTTCAAGCTGAGTATGTTCAGGACTAAGTAGTTCAATATCAATTTTATAATGCTTTCTGACTTTTTCGATAAATTGGTAAGTTTCTGGGTGCAAACGGCCTGTATCTAAAGAAAAAATTTGAATGTCTTTACGAATTTTTAAAGCCATATCAAGTAACACGACATCTTCCGCGCCACTAAATGAAATTGCTACTTGGTCATAATTTTCTAAAGCATGTCTAAGGACTTTACGTGGGTTTTTACCTTGTAATTCGTTGTGTACTTGTTCGATGGTGTTCATGATAAATTGTTCGGTCATTGTTAATAGGTATTGCGGGTATGTTAAATAGCTGATGTTACGCAGTTTTAGTATTATTGATTATGATGCTATTTGTGGGAGGGCTTTTAGCCGCAACTTGTATAAAAATCGCAGCTAAAGGCCCTCCCACAACATACTTTTTATTTTTGTGAGAAATATTTTGCTAAGAAATCATCAAATAAAAGTGTGTCATTTTCTTCAATTTCTTGTTGTTTAGCATGCGATTCCAGCGCCATTTGTGTGAATTTATCGGTATCCGTTGCATTGAGTTTTTGAGTGCTAAAATTTCGTGCATGCTGTTGTGATACGCCTTCTGCAAAGTGAGCGAAAGGTTTCTTTTCTTCACGCATTTTAGCCAGGATTCTTGCTGACGGTGTTAGGTCTGGATTGGCAATTAATTTACGTTGCTCTATGAGAGCTTGATTGTAATAATCCTCAGGCTCGTTTTCATCTAAGATGTTGCAGACAGCTTGCATGCTATCCAATATGCTATTGGCCCAATCTTGTAAACGAATTGGCTCGCCGTCTTTAATGAGTTCGACATTGGGCTTACGGCCTTTATGGGCAACGGTCAGTTGGTTGGCATTGTGCGTTTTAAAATCAGCAATATTCATTTCTGGGCTGTCATGTAATAAGCAGCTTAGTAATAAGGCTTCAATAAAGCGTGCGCGATTCGCATCAATTCCGATAGGGTCAAATAAATCTAAATCTAGAGAGCGAATTTCTACATAACGAACCCCTCGACGTTTAAGTGCTAAGGTCGGTTTTTCACAAGGCTCAATGATTTGTTTAGGGCGTACTGTACTGTAAAACTCGTTTTCAATTTGTAGAATATTGCTATTCAGTTGTTGGTATTCGCCGTCTACTTCTGCCCCTATAGTTTCGTATTCAGGGTAAGGCGTATTAATCGCACGAGACAGACTATCAACGTAGCCGGTGAGCGAGTTGTAATCGATATTTAAGTCAGCTTGATTATTGCTTTTATAGCCTATATCGCTCATGCGCAAGGAGGTTGCATAAGGATGGTAGAGTGTGCCGTGATCAAACTCTGCAAACTGTGCCATTAATTCGGGGCGGCTTTTGAAGAAATTTTTACAGATAGCGGGTGAAGCACCGAATAAATACAGAATGATCCAGCCTTGGCGCTGAAAATTACGGATTAAATGAAAATAACCCGAGGATTTGAACTCATCTAATGTTTGCTCCGAGCCTTCAAGCTGGTGTAATGTCGGCCAAAGTGCTTCAGGAACAGAATAATTAAAATGAATACCGGCGATGGCTTGCATGGTTCTACCATAACGATGCCATAAACCTTTACGGTAAACATATTTCATTTGACCTATATTTGAACTGCCATATTCAGCGAGAGGAATACTTTCATCGCCACTAATACCACAAGGCATGCTGGTAGCTAATAAATGTTCATTATCCAGATTGTCATAAACAAATTGATGGATATTTTGCATAAAGCCTAAGGTTTTATTAATATCGGCAAACGGTGGAGTAATAAATTCCAATAAAGCTTCAGAATAATCGGTGGTAATATGCGGGTGCGTCAGCGCGGCTCCAAGCTTTTCAGGGTGAGGAGTTTGCGCGATAAAACCTTGCTCGTTTAGACGTAGATTTTCTTTTTCTATGCCTTTAAGCCCATTTTTTAAGAGCGACTGTTGTTTGTTCGCCCATAAGAGTTTTAGGCGATTCGTGGCTGTTATATTCAAAATGTTAAAAAATCCTGATAAACGCGAGCATGCTTAATTTATAATGGCGCTATTATATAACTGTTTCAAGGCTAGAGATAAATATTGTGCAGCAATCGGATTATAAAGGAAGCTCAGAAGTAGAAGTCTTGCAGGCTGTTTTTGGCTATGAAAATTTTCGTGGCCAACAGGCAGCAATTATTGAACAGTTAATGCAGGGTAAAAGTGCTGTGGTGTTAATGCCCACAGGCGGCGGTAAGTCGTTATGCTATCAAATCCCCGCGATGATGCGCGAAGGCGTGGGTATTGTTATTTCGCCTTTAATTGCTTTAATGGAAGATCAAGTGAATGCTTTGCACCAATTAGGTGTAAAAGCGGCTTTTTTAAATTCCACATTAAGCTATGACCAAGTGCAAGGTATTGAACAGCAGTTACACCGTGGTGAATTAGACTTATTATACGTTGCGCCAGAACGCTTAACCTCAGAGCGTACTTTACAATTATTTAGTCGCTTAAATATTAGTTTATTTGCCATCGATGAAGCGCACTGTGTGTCGCAATGGGGGCATGACTTTCGTTCTGACTATTTGCAGTTGTCTTTATTGCATGAGCGTTTTCCAAATATCCCACGTATTGCCTTAACTGCTACGGCCGATCAGCGCACGCGTGAAGAAATTATTAGTCGTTTAGATTTAGCAGAGGCAGAATTATTTGTCAGTGGTTTTGACCGGCCAAATATTCGTTATAGTATTGTTCTAAAGCAAAATGCACGTCAGCAGTTACTCACTTTTATTAAGGCAGAGCATCAAAAGGATGCGGGGATTGTTTATTGCTTATCACGTAAAAAGGTCGAATCTACCGCAGAATGGCTACAATCCAAAGGCTTAGATGCTTTGCCTTATCATGCAGGGTTGTCTCATCAGATACGCAAAAACAATCAGCATCATTTCTTAATGAATGAAAGCGTCATTATTGTTGCGACAGTTGCTTTTGGGATGGGTATTGATAAGCCTAATGTCCGTTTTGTTGCGCATTTAGATTTACCCAAAAGTATCGAAGGCTACTATCAAGAAACAGGCAGAGCAGGGCGTGATGGTCTGCCGGCTAATGCTTGGATGGCTTATGGCTTGCAAGATGTTATCACTTTGCGCCAGATGTTGCAGGGCTCCGATACTGATGAAACACATAAGCGTGTTGAGCTGCATAAGTTAGATGCCATGCTTGGCTTATGTGAGCAAATCAGTTGTCGTCGCGAAGTTTTACTGAATTATTTTGGTGATATCCAGGAGCAACCCTGTGGTAATTGTGATACTTGCTTAGAACCCGTAGAAACTTGGGATGGAACCATTGCAGCGCAACAAGCTTTGTCTTGTATTTATCGTACTGAACAGCGCTTTGGTGTGAATTATTTAATTGATGTTTTATTAGGTAAGGACAATGAACGTATCAAAAACTTTGCTCATGATAAGCAAAGTACCTTTGGGATTGGTAAGGAAGTTCCTGAAAATCAATGGCGCTCCGTATTTCGGCAGTTAGTGGTTCGCGGTTTAGTCGATGTTGATGTGGAAGGTTATGGTGCGTTAAAGCTAAATAATAGTTGCCGCCCTGTGTTGCGTGGTGAAACACCGGTTATGTTGCGCAAGGATTTAGCGCCCGAAAAAGGTAAAAAAACCAAAGTCAGTCGAGGTGACTTTTCAAGACATAGTGATAATATTTTATGGGAAGCTTTACGCGCTAAGCGTCGTGAATTGGCGGATGCTCAAGATGTGCCACCGTATATTATCTTTAATGATGCGACATTAACGGAAATGGTTGAAAGAGCGCCCTTAAATCGTCAGCAGTTTGCCAATATTTCAGGTGTCGGAGAGCGTAAGTTGGATTTATATGCTGATGATTTTCTCAATGTTATTCAGGAATTTATTAGCGCGCCAGATAATAATGCCGAACTGAGTGAGACCGTTGAGGAAAGCATTATCTTGTTTAAAGTCGGCTACTCTGTCGATAAAATTGCTGCGCAGAGAGAGTTAAAAGCGACAACAATTTATGTGCATTTAGCACAAGCTATTGAACAAGGAGTAGTTGAATTAAGTGATGTATTGGATTTAACCGAACAAGAAATTCAGAGTATCCAAGATGAAATTCTTAGCCTTCCGGAAGAGCAAGCAAATAGTTTAAAGCCCGTATATGAAGCTTTAGGTGAAACTTATGATTATGGAGTGCTTCGATGCGTGAAAGCGTCTATGAGGCTTTGAGGGGAATATGTGTATTATAAAGCCGCTAAGGTAACTAACTTTTTCATTAATTCCGCTTGGCTGTGTACATCCATTTTTTGCATGGCATGTTTTATGTGGTTGCGCACAGTTTCTTGAGAGCGAAAAGTATTGTTGGCAACCTCCGCAATAGAGGGCGTTTTCATGAAATGTAGTGCGCAAATTGCTTCACAGCGGGACAATTGATGAATTCCAACTAACCTGTCAATGCTAGGGTTGTTTTCCTTGTCATGGGTAAACGCAAGAATAAACCCACCTTTGAAGCATTCCCATTGATAAAGGTTTTCTAGTACATTAATGGCGATAAGTGTAATTTGACAAGTCTGACATTGGTTATGAATAGAGCTTACTTGTTGGTTATCTTTATCAATTAAAGAAAACAGTTGCTGTTTAAGTGCTGTATTTTTAATTTTCACTTGTTTTTCCGATATTTCTACACATCCCAGTTGGTCAAGCATAGGCGTATGTAGTGAATCAGAAAAGAGCACGTTTAATTGGCGATCAACAATAATATAACCGTCATAATGATCGCCTATATAGTGCGGCAATTGGCTGTTTATTTTATAGCGTTGCTCACCATGCATTGCTTCTTCTAAATTAGGAATAATGGCTTCTAAAGTCCGAATAATATCTTGTTGTTGCTCATCACTAAAAGCTTCTTTACGATAAAGTAGCAGGTTTAAAGCATGGTTGTGATTACAGGGAATTGAAACACCAAAACGATATCTTTGTTCAAGCGGTGGTATAAAGTTAGATTCAATTTCTTCGAAATGGTTATCAGCAAAATAACTATCTTCAAAGCGTTGGTTACAAAAAATATGTTTAGGATTATTGCTAATAAAATAGTTAAAGTTATCTAATTTATTTAATCCATTTTGGTACTGCTCCTGGTATGCAGATGAAATATTTTCACTAAAAAGAAATTGAGTGTCTTCGATATTAGAAAAACTAGATATCAGTAGCGCACTAGAATCACAGTTCAGTTGCTGATTAAGTTCTGCTAGAAAACGCTTCCAAATCAAAGTATTGCCTGGTGCATTAGCTAATAGGGAGTTAAGGTCTATACTATTGACATATTGATCCATGGAATCGTACCTTAGTTTTTATTATTATTTTGAATGACCCTTGAGCCTATAAACTTTATATCATGGACTTGGCTACTTAGCTAGGAAGTTAGGTTGGTAAATGTTTTTTTGATTAGTTTCGGTTTAAATGTTGTTCATTTTGACCCATTTGGGTCATGTGCTTTTGTCTCATTTATAGTAGTCTTTCTAGAAAACTAGACTAATAAACATTGGCAGCATCAATTCCACGATTATAAGCTGAATGATAGTGTTTTATATGTTTGTCAAGAATTAATTCAGTCTGCCAATTATAATTTTTATCGTACTATTTTTCTGCTTATAAGTTGTGGGGTTACTTTTTTTGGTAGAGATGGTAACTTACCTTATAAGTTAGTGTGATTTAAAACAGAGAAGGACGGTGCATATTTGTCACTGATAGAAAAAGTTCTACTGATATTTTAAGAGACTCGCTAGCTTTAGAGATTATATCGATATTAATGTAAACGTCATTTTCTTGACCACATTTTGAGGGTATTTTTATTATGACTACAACTACTATTTATTTCGCAACCAACCGCAAACCTAATAAACCTAAACCAACTGACTTTGGTAAGGGATTTTCTCGAACAGGCTTAGGCGATATGCGCTTTGGCCAGGCTAGTGTTACCAATGGTAAGATTGATAGCAAAAGTATTAAAGTCTTGCCAGATGATCCAGAACAGGGTTCTGAGGCATTGTTTGGTGAATTAAGAAAATCAATGAAAACCGAGCAAAAAGATACATTGATTTTTATTCATGGCTTCAACGTAACTTTTAAAGAAGCAGTAGCATCGGCGGCCAAAATGGGCGATTGTTATGCGCGCTTATCTGGAAATAACTATAGACCAAATATTTTTGTCTTTTCATGGCCGTCGGATGGCATGATGACTTCTTATCGCAATGATCGTAGTGATGCTGAAGCAACGGGTTATGCTTTTTCTCGTGGTTTAATGAAACTTGCCGAATTTTTACACGAAGGTAAACCGAATAAAGTTTGCAATCAGAAAATTCATCTAATTGCTCATAGTATGGGTAATTACGTATTACGCTATGCTTTACAACAAGCTGCGAAAATCGCTAATGGAAAATCGTTATCACGTATTTTTGATGAGATTATTCTGACAGCTGCGGATGAAGATAGTGACGCTTTTGAATTTGATTATAAGTTAGCGAGACTGCCTGATTTAGGACAACGTATTACGGTTTATTTTAATAGCGGCGACTTAGCGTTAGTCGTTTCTGATTTTACTAAAGGCAATTCCGATCGCTTGGGTCATGACGGGCCTAATAAGCCACATGAGGTGTCGGCAAAAGTAGTATTAGTTGATGCAAGCTCGGTTGTTTGGGGTGTTAGTGAACATTCTTATCATCAGGATAATGATGCTGTTGCTAGGGACATTGTGTCTGTTTTGCAAGGGGAGAGCTCAGAGAAGATCCAGCCACGTGATTATGTTCCTCACGCGAATAAATTTAAATTATTTTAGTTTTAAAATAGCAGCGTGAATAATAAACAAAGCATAATAATCTATGGAGAAGGTGTTTATGAATGGTAAAACACAAGGTACTGGACCTGTTATAGCTGGTCGTACGATTAACGAAAGTGATATTGTTATGTTATTGGTCGGTCTTAATATGAAGGATCGATATGTTATGCCACCAGAAAATATGGGTAATCGAAAACCTAGCGATGCTTCCGGTGGCATTATGCAGAGAGATGCATTTAAAGCAGTGGGACTTAATCCTAATAAGTCTGTACGAGACCAGTTAGGTGGGCCTAATGGTTATGATTATACCTTGCATGCCAGCAAGTCAGATGCTAGATCTTTTTATCTGGAACTTGAGCCAGAACATGCTGGACAGGAGGTTATTTGGTATAAATTTACTGGTAAACCTGGTGTTGAACTGAGAAGTGCGCCAGATATTTCTGATGAACAAATTGTGCGTACTCAGCAAGGCGCAGAAACCGTTGCTCGATTAACTGAAGCACTTAAAATATATAATATTCCTCCTAGTCATTTACAGTTAGCTTTAAATACAGGCGATCGCTCTGCTATTGGCGCAGATATGGTGCGCATTAATGATGCTGGGCAATTACCTCAGTTTTCTGCCGATGCTGTGAACGCATCTCTTCCAGTCACTCAGAACCAAGATGGTTCAGTAGCGACGGACGAGCAAATTGAAATGAATAAAGTGCGTAATGAAGTCATGGCAGATAATTTATATGCAACTATTTTAAGTGAATTATTGCTGCACCAGAAAGCGAGCACCAAAGATGGGCAATTTTATAAAACGCCTGATCAAATTGCTCAGGAAGTTAACGATAAGTTATTGCAGTTAAATACTTTACGGGTGTCTTTGGGTGTTAAACAGCAAGAGCCGCTTTATTACAGTGTTGATAAGCAAATAGAGTTATTTAATCTTGGTCAACCTTACTCAAGAAATGATATCGTCAGGTATGAAGTATTAACAAAATTTGCTGATCTGGTTACACCTGAATCGGCTTTTTCTAAACCTGTATTTTCTTGGGGTAATAGCGCAGAATTCTTGCCTAGCGGAGATCAGGCTTTTAAAGAGCGTTTAGCTGATATTGATAAGTTAATTAGCCAAGCAAAAGCAGGTAAAAAGGTTATTTATGATTACACAATTTGGAAGCACTATGCGAACAAGCCGCTTGATAGTCATCAGTTAGGGTCAAAACTAGAGCGTAAATTATTTGAACTGGCTAATGTTGGTGCCAAAATTCATATAACGGTTGATCGATCGGTAGCTTTTCGTGACCCTAGTGTGCTGATGGTTAATCCTGATAGCTACGAAGTGCTTGGTGGCTTACTAGCTGCATTAGCAGGGCACGAAAATGTCACTTTATGTTTTTTCAATAATGATGAGCGGGGTACTCCTGGTGACTCCAATCATTCTAAATCGGCTATAGCTAACGGATATAGTGCAAAGGCAAGTGCAATTGTCGGTGGGCGAAATATACACGGTGATTATTTTTATGGTTGGATGGATGCTGAATTGAAAATACAAGGTGCACTGGCTCAATCGGTACAGCGAGCTGAAGATGATATGTGGAACCAGCAAGCACGCATGCATAATAAGCCTGAACTTATTCGCACGAATGTTCAATATCAAGAGAGTGATAAATTTGGCGATATTATAGGTTTAGCCACTCATGAAATGCCGGGGCCAACTTCGTCATTTAATGGCTTAATAGGTGTACTGTGTGGGCTAGAAATCTCAGGCTATACATTCACTTTGATTCAGGCTTATGTTTTGCCACCGATTCCCGGCGCTAACCTTGATCCTACTTTGGAGGCTATTAAGCGGGCAGTGAAGGATGGCATGATTGTTAATATCGTCACTAATTCACCGCAGACTATTGATGTACCCCAAATTAGCAGTGCAATTGTTAAGTATGCTGCGCATTTGTTGGATGAGGTAAATGGTATGCCTGATGCAACAGGTGTTTTACGTATCTTTATGAAACAGAAATGGGATGGAGATGGCGGCGGTACTTTGCATGCAAAAGTTGCTTATGATGATAAATGGTATGTCAGTGATACCAGTAATAATTTACATGCCAATGGTTTTTTACAGCATGAAAGTCAACGTTATTATTTGGACCATACATTAAATGAATCTGTACGTACTTGGGGGAAAGTATTAATGGATAGATCAGATATGTACACTTCATCGTTGAAATTGAAAGAAATGGCAGCGGCGATTGATACGGAAAATGCAGCTAACCCTATGCTTAATGCGTTAATGAATCTTTTTCCATATCAGCTTTAACCAAAAAAGGGTTGAAATATATAATGAATCTGCGTTTCTAGCTGAGTTTTATTTTTTGTTATAAAGAGGAGGGTCATGAAAAATATACGTTTATTAACGATTCTATTGGCAATAATACTTTTTATGAGCTCGAATGTATCTTCAGCTGAAGAAAGTGTGCAATTATTTATGGCTGATGGACAGCTAAAGTCTCACCCAGTACGTGTATTTATTACCAAGGATATAGCTGATTCAGTATCACCCAAGTTAATGTTGAAAGGGAGTCATGCTATTAGTAAAAAAAATGCTGCTGAAGACTTGCTTATCAAGCCTTTGCTGATTGCTAGAAAGCAAGAAAGCGCACAAATTATTAATGACAATAAAGTTATCTTGACAGGCACTTTATTATTGTTTGATCTTAGCCATTATCCTATTCCTGATTACAAAACAGCAATGCGCCTAACACCAACATTAATATGGGGAGAAGAAGGTCAATACGTTGCAATTGGTGCGCATGAAATATATTTGGTAAACCCTGTTCCTGCTTTTATTTGGCCTTTTGCCATGGTTATATTTTTGGTTCTTATTATTATAGGTATGGCTAGACATGGGAAGCGACGTTCGATTCAATTTATCTGTAATAAAGAGGGTAATTTATCCCTTGCCCGAACTCAAGTGGCTTTATGGACAATAGTGATAGGCGGCATGATTACCGCTTATGGCTTGATGAGACTTGATGTTCCTGAGATTCCTTTGTCTTTAGTGGCTCTTATGGGGCTTTCTTTGGCTACTGGAGGTATAAGCTACACACAGTCAGTAAAGAAAAAGAATATTGAAAGTGTTACCTGTACAAATGAGGCTCCTGCTTCGGTTGCTGATCATAAAATAAGTATTGCAGATCTGGTGATAGTACCTAATGAAGAAGGCAAAGCTGTTTTATCTCTTGCCCGAGCACAGATGGTATTTTGGACTGTATTAACATTATTTCTTTTTATTGTGAAAAGTATTCTTGATGGCAATTTATGGGCAGTTCCTTGGGAGTTAGTTGCACTTATGGGGCTGAGTCAAGTGGGTTATTTAGCGCCTAAAATACCTTTTAAGTCTTGAGTGTGTATGAATATTAGCTAGCTTTGAATAAAGCTCTTTTTTTGATTATGAACTTTTAACGATTTAGGAGAATAGTTATGGCTATTAATTTTAATCAAGTACCCAAGTATATTCGGCGTGAAATTGATCCACCTGAGCAGGTAATAGAGCAGGGTAAGCGTGGTAATCACGTCAAACAAATTCAGGAGTGGTTAAATTTTCATAGTTGTCGCACTGGGGTTGATGCTGATTTTGGGTCAGCGACTCGTGACTGCGTTAAAGACTTTCAGAATAAGAGTAATTTGCCTGCTACGGGAAAAGTGGATGTAACGACTTGGCATGCACTAGTAAAACCAATGACAGATGCATTACTTGAGCCTTCTAACCTTTCAACAATGAACGTAGGAGCAGCGGTACTTGCTGTTGCTAACCAGCACGTTAATCAGAATCCTTTTGAAATTGGCGGGGCAAATCGTGGTCCGTGGGTTAGGTTGTATTGCGAAGGGTACGATGGGGCGCAGTGGGCTTGGTGTGCTGGATTTGTAACTTTCATTATGCATCAAGCTTATTTTTATCGTGATCAAAAAGCGCCGATTAAAGGTTCAGTCTCTTGTGACACTTTAGCTGCGCAGGCAATCGCAGCGGGATTGTTTGTTAATGAGTCTGATATTACTGCGGAACGCGTTAAATGGGATAGTTTGGGTGAATGTGGCCTTTTTCTTCGTAGAAGAACCACAACGGATTGGACGCATACCGGATTTTTTTATGGCGGTACTGGGTCTGTACGTGAATTGGTTTTTTCTACGATAGAAGGTAATACTAATGATGAAGGCAGTCGCGAAGGCTTTGAAGCCTGTAGACGCAAACGCAGTGTGAATAAAGGAGATTATGATTTTATCAAGTTTGAATAAATACGCTTTTGTTTTCCAATTAAAAAATATTTTTCTGAGTATTTGTTTATTGGCTAACTGTGCTTATGCGCAGGGAATTGTTGAGCCTAAACGAGGAACCGATCTGCGTAAAGAATTGTTGGGTATTGTGCGCGTAAAGGTAGAACAGGACGTGCAAAGTAAGGTTTTGTTTAAAGTTGAAACACTTAGAACAGATGGTAATTGGACTTTTTTAAGTGCAGTGCCTGTGACATCAAGTTTGGCTGAAATTGACTATACAAAGACAAAATTTGCTCAACAATATGAGCAAGGAATGTTTGACGCTGTAGTCACAGCGTTACTTAAAAAAAATGATGTAAGGTGGGAAATTATTGAATATTCAATAGGTGCAACGGGTGCTGATTTTGTTGATTGGCCATTAAAATACGGAGTACCTAAAGAAGTTTTAATGGTTGAATAACAAATATTCTTTGGGGTTTTGTTTGAAATTAGCTTAATAAATTAACTAACTCTGCTTCATCTAAAATAGTAATACCTAGCTCCTGAGCCTTAGTCAATTTAGATCCTGCCGCTTCGCCAGCCACTATATAAGTTGTATTTTTAGAAACACTGCCCGATACTTTTGCGCCGAGTGCTTGTAAAGCTTGCTTAGCTTCATTTCTATCCATTTGCATCAAAGTGCCGGTTAAGACGAAAGTTTTTCCTTCGAGAGGTTGCGCTTGTTGTTCTTTGGTTTTTATTTCAGGCCAGTGTATACCGGTATCTAAGAGTGCTTGTAGGACTTCTTGATTATGTTCTTGACG